>Ga0070728_10002519_pt1 | contig 22651 bp, 18 predicted proteins | sample tdDd471_FD_66723 | JGI IMG/M metagenome (GOLD analysis project Ga0070728, IMG submission 66723) | Marine sediment microbial communities from the Atlantic coast under amendment with organic carbon and nitrate - tdDd47.1 | ecosystem: Environmental > Aquatic > Marine > Coastal > Sediment | place... | reverse complement strand
GTAGGATTCACCTTCCCAGGCATTATCGATGAGCCAGGTTCATTTTCAGGAAGCTCAAGTTCTCCTAAGCCACATCGAGGACCTGAAGCCAAAAGACGAATGTCATTCGCAATTTTATGAAAAGAAACGGCCACCCTTTTGAGAGCCCCGCTTACCTCAACGATCGCATCACTGGCAGCAAGCCCCTCGAATTTATTGGATGCAGAAATAATCTCAAAACCAAGTAACTTACTTAATTCTTTCGCAACTTTATCCGCATATTCAGGGTGCGTATTCAAACCAGTTCCAACTGCAGTACCTCCAAGAGCAATTTGTCGAAGGTGCTCGAGGGTATTCTCAACTGACTTCATTCCATTTTTGATTTGTTGCGCATAACCGGAAAACTCCTGTCCTAGAGTCAACGGAGTTGCATCCATCATGTGAGTACGCCCCGTTTTGACAATAGATCGATAAGCTTCAGCTTTTTCTCGCAGTGCATTGTACAGTTTTGAAAGGTTAGGAAGAAGCTGCTCATGAATCTTCTTCAAAGCAGCTATATGCATGGCAGTAGGAAAGGTATCGTTTGAGGATTGAGACATATTTACGTGGTCGTTGGGATGAACCGGGTCTTTTGAACCAAGTGTACCCCCAGCCTTTTTGATGCAGAAGTTACTTATCACTTCATTCACATTCATATTCGACTGTGTTCCAGAACCTGTTTGCCATACGTGCAAGGGAAACTCATCGTCAAGTTGACCCGACAGCAGAGCATCACAAGCTTCCAGAATCATCTCTTTTCGTTTTTCATCGAGAAGGCCCAAAGAGCAGTTTACAATCGCTGAGGCCTTTTTAACATAACCGAAGGCGTGTACTACTTCTATTGGCATACGCTCAATTCCAATCGGAAAATTGATTTTCGAACGCATCGTTTGCGCACCATACAATCTTTCCTCTGGAACTTCCATTTCACCTATGGAATCCTTCTCGATTCGATTTCCCATGCTCTACTCGCTAGTTAGATTAAGAGGAGTGCAAAGACAAACGAGAAAATTGAGAATGACTCAATTATACCAAGCGCTGCAATACATTTACCATATATCGATGGCTGTTTCGCAGATGCCTGGATACCAGTTGCCGCACACATTCCCTGATAAATCGATGAGACTAAAATTGCAAGACCAACGAATAAACCAATACCAACGCCCGACATTGCCGGTAGCGATCCTTCCCGGATGCTATTTGCCATTAGTACGGTAAGAATTAGTGCATAAATCGCCTGTGAAGATGGAATCGCAGACATTGCAATAAATTTACCATGGTTTTCGTCAACACGACTCATTACGCCGTGAGAAGCCATTCCAGCAATCCCACAACCGATCGCGCTTCCAAGACACCCTAGACCAAGCACAATTGCAGGCCCAATCATATCAAAATTCATGAAGAACTCCTTTTTAGTAATTTAAGGGGATTGAACAATTTTCCACCTCCTACGAAGCAGTAATGGTACCACTCGAGGAAGTTAAGACGGAGGCCGTGTATTGTCCCTCCCATAATTCCGAGCGACATGTTGATCGTATGGCCAGCCAAAATAATCAGCCATCCAACCGCATATCCAACCTTCTCTCCTATATCGTTAAATGTGGAAGCAAGAATCATTCCAGCCAAACCAAGCGCATAGAGACGTAAATAAGAGAGGATATCAGCAAATATCTGTAGTCCTTGCGTAATCTCACCAATTCCACCAAGCTTGTGTTGGATCAGGGCAAGAATCATAGCAAGTGCTACACCGCCAATCAGCATTTGTATTCCAAAGTATTCAGCATTGACCTTTGAAATCACCCCCATAAAGTTAAGAATGGAGGTACCTTTGAGCATTGAAGGGAAGAACAAATACCCCCCAATAATGCAAATCATCCAGCCAATACCGGCCCAATGTCGTTTAAGATATCGAGCGAGTGACAAACAGATGTGAATGATTCCGACAAGGATAGAAAACTCCAGAAGAATACTGTCATTAAACTCGTCATTGATTTCGTATTTGAGTTTGCCTTCTACTGTCTTTTTCACACCAAGCTGCAGGAATTCATCACCACTTTTGACATCTTTCAGCTGAGGGTATTTTTTCACCCAAAACTTGTAGATATCATCCTGGTGTTTCATATGGTACTGAGCTTTTTGCACAGCTGCACTTTTGAGTAAGGAAACCTGGTTGACTACACTATTCGGAGCAAATTCGATACCAAAGTAGGACCCAGTGAGCACTCCCCAACCAACAATGAATATGGAAATCATCGTCATCATTGTAACAAGGCGTTTTGCAAACCCTTGCAAGGTTTTAACTTTCCATCTAATTATGAGCGCTGTAGCTAGATATATCAATCCATAGCCGGCATCGGAAACAATCATTGCAAAGAAAAACGCAAAAGACCAGACGACCCACAAAGATGGATCCTTGTCTGTTATTGCTGGAGTATCATAAATGTGTACAAGATCTTCACCAACAGCTGACAACCCATGATTTTCCATATATGTGGGCACAAAATCGGCATCCTCAACAGCTATTGCATCTGAATATACAGCCACCCCTCGAGTGAGTTTCTCAACGGTCGCGAGCTTGTTTTTTGGGACCCACGCTTCAACGTAGAAAAGCATCTCATCAAGCGCTTTTTCAGTCCCATCAATGGCATGAATTATATTGAACGCATTCGATTGGTTCGTGAGGTGGTGTTTCAGCAGATCCAAGTACTCAGCGAGTTCTTTGAGCTGTTCATGAACGAGTACATATTCAGCGTTCACATGGTCTAATTCTTGATGAAGTGCTTTCAGAGACTTCTCTACATGCACCTCAAACAAATCAGATGCATTAATCTCTTTCTTTGAAAAACTAATAAAGTAATCCATCCCATATTCTGACGATATGAAATGACACTCATCCGGAATATGGACTTTTTCTCTTTTGGTACTCTTGACTGCATAGAAACGGTAGCGCATACCTGTTTCTCTCGTTAACTCATTCAAATTGTCGAGAGAGAAGTCGCCGAGTGGATGAATCCGCGCTATTTCTGCTTGTAAATACCGTCTTTGCTCCTCAAGAGAGTCATGTAATTCCTTTGTCTGCAAAACCTCAGTGGTAAGTTCATCAAAGTCAACATCGGGAGCTTCATCAATCTGATCGATAAGAGGTTGTTTTTTTAAAACTTTTATTGCTTTAAGAGTGTCTTGAAGAGGTTTTGGCATCTCGCCTTTTTTTGCATTCTTAGAGTGAATGAATTCAATCACACCTTCATTTTGTGCTCTTCTGAAAAACACATCACGATCGTCGATTGAACCAACAAAAATCACCTTTTGGACATCAATTATCACGAGCTTTCCTCTTTTCGATTTTTGTTTTTGCTACTTTTGCCTGAGCAACAGATGCGAGCTGCTGGTCTCCCAAAAACACTTTGATTTTCTTGATGTTTTCTTCGGTTCTTGGAATGAGAATTTTCTCGAAGAGATTCACACGAATTGATACATCCCGTAGTTCTTTCTCTAGCGCAACTTTTTTCTCTTTAGCGACTTCAATTTTTTCACGAGCAAAAAGCATGTCTTTTACCTGAACAACTGCAGAATCAAGCCAAAGAGGTGTATCAAAGTATGTATACTTACGTGGAGCAAAAACTACATCATCTAAGGATGGACATTCCACACCAGCGATATTCTCGTAGCTCTTCTTCACTTCCAAAATTTCAATAGAATCAAACAGACCAACGATCTCAGGATCACAAAAAAGCCGGCTTGATGTTTCAAGCAATTGCTTTTTTTGGTTGAGTTCCTTCGTAAACCCAACAATTATTGCTTCTATCTGATTTACCTCAGCCTGGAGCAGTGCTTTTTTAAGCTGAAGGGTAGGCAAATATTTTTTCAGCTGCGTTTGCTTTAGCTGCTGAGTCCTGAGTTCATTTTTAGTGAGTTTTACATCCGCCACAAGGGATTCCTCATTTTTTTGCTGGCCAGTATCGCTCGAGCAACTCTTGTTTTATACCGACTTCTTTTGAATCAAAACATTCTGCGAGTGTTGACCAACCCAGGTCAAGCGCTTCTTCGATTGGAATATTCACCTGGAGGTTCATCATACGTTCTTCAAATAAATATGAAAAATGCAAGAGTTTCTCATCCCAACGTGAAAGTTTGAAACCCATACTTTGTCGCTCACGAGCTTTTTTTGATTCAGCGTAAAGCCTAATCTGAGCATTGGCGATATCACCGTGATCTTCACGTGTTACCGAACCAATTACCTGCTGCTTCAAGCGTGAAAGGGAGCCAAACGGATCAATTCTTCCCCCATGAAGATAGAATTGTCCTTCAGTGATATACCCCGTGTTATCTGGAATTGGATGTGTAACATCTCCACCAGGCATTGTAGTAACAGAAATGATGGTTATTGATCCACTACCGTCAATATCAACCGCTTTCTCGTAACGGGATGCTAAATCAGAATAGAGTGAGCCTGGGTATCCTCTGTTTGAAGGCACCTGGTCCATTGTGATCATGATTTCCTTGATAGAGTCTGCAAACGCAGTCATATCTGTCAGAAGAACGAGCACGTCTTTATCTCGAACTGCAAACTGCTCTGCACAGGCAAGCACCATATCTGGAACGAGCATACATTCCACAGCTGGATCTGTCGCTTTATGAATAAACATTACCGTTTTTTCCATAGAACCAGACTGTTCTGCGTTATCGATAAAGGCCTGGTAGTCATCGTAGCGAAGACCCATTCCACCAATGATTACAACATCAGCATCTGTCTGGTTAGCAATCCTCATTAAAAGGTTGTTGTACGGCTCACCTGCAATTGAGAAAATTGGTATTTTCTGCGATTTAACAAGGCAATTGAATACATCAATCATAGGGATGTTTGTACGAACTTGCTGATGTGGAACGATTCGCTTTGTCGGATTGAAAGATGGTTGTCCAATTTCTACCTTATCACCAACAGCATCTGGCCCATCATCGATCGGTTCTCCAACACCATTGAAACGGCGTCCTAGGAGTGAAGGTCCAAACGTTGCTTCAACCTGCTTTCCGAGAAAAGTTACCCTATCACCAGTTGATACACCTCGAGTATTCTCGAAAGCCTGCAGGGTAATTTTATCATTATCAATACCGAGAACTGAAGCAAAAGTCTTTTGCCCAGATTTTCTGTGGATATAGGCAAGCTCACCAAGACCAACACCCTGCGCTCGTACTGTAATAAGATTTCCTCGAATGTCTAAAATACGATCATATACTTTGTTCATGGCCTACCTATTTATTCCCATTTGCTACTTTCTGCAACCGATCCCTAATCTCTTTACATTCTCGATTGTACTTTTCTGAATGGAATGGGACATAGTTTAAGTTCTTCACTTGGTTTTGCATACTGAGGAAAAAGTTCCTCGCTTCTTCATGCGAGCCAAAATCAAATTGAGTATCGAAAATTTCTTGTATGATTTTAAAGAGTTCAATTTGCCTTTCTAACGGGCAATACGCATCTTCTTTATCGAATGCATTTTGTTGAAGGTACGAAAACTCGTAGAGCTCTGCTTTTAAGTAGACGAGAAGGTCTTCAACGGTTACACCCTCTTCTCCGACAACTTCCATTCTTTTTCCAATTTCATCGCCATTACGTAACAATTCTGCAGCTTCTTTCGTCTTCTTTCCCCAATCCTCATATTTAGATTCGAGTTCTTGACCTACATCATCCATGTATTTCGTCCACGAAATAAGTGGGTCAATTGCTGGGTATTTTCGAGCATCAGATCTTTGCCGTGAGAGACCATGGAACGCTCCGACAACAGAAAGCGTCGCTTGTGTTACAGGTTCCTCAAAGTTACCTCCAGCAGGAGATACTGATCCACCAATTGTCAGTGAACCTTTCTTTCCTCCAGGCAACTCAAGAACCCCTGACCGTTCGTAGAACGATGCAATTCGAGATGAAAGGTATGCCGGGAATGCTTCTTCACCCGGAATTTCCTCTAGCCTTCCTGACATTTCTCGCATAGCTTGTGCCCAACGAGAAGTAGAGTCAGCAAGAAGAAGGACATCAAGCCCCATTTGACGATAGTATTCACCAAGAGTTGCTCCCATATATACAGAAGCTTCTCGAGCTGCAACAGGCATAGAAGACGTATTACAGATAATTACTGTTCTACTAATAAGCGATTCACCAGTATGGGGATCAGTAAGGTGTGGGAATGTTTGTAATACCTCAACTACCTCACCTGCTCGCTCTCCGCAGGCAGCAATAATAACGATATCAACAGACGAGTATTTCGAAAGGTGGTGTTGAATAACTGTTTTCCCTGCACCGAATGGACCTGGGATACAGAACGTTCCACCTTTAAGGACGGGATACTGTGTATCTAGGATTCGGCAACCAGTATCCATCATTCGTCGAGCTTTCACTTTCTTTCCCGCCATAAGTGGAGCTTTTACAGACCACTTCTGCATCATGCATACATCATGCTCATTTCCATCAGCGTCTTTAATTTTTGCGATGGGATCAGCAACTGTATATGAACCAGCAGGAGCAACCCATGAAATGGTAAACTCGCCAAAAAGATGAAAAGGAATCATTATCGCATGATGAAAACGGCCTTCCATTGTCGATCCAATCTCGACACCACGAGAAACAACATCTCCAACTTTTTTCAATGGTGTATAATCCCATTTTTTTCGTCTATCAAGTGAAGGTAGATATACCCCTCTTTTTAGAAATAGTCCCGATTCCTCGGCAACATCTACGAGAGGATTTTGAAGACCATCAAAGATCGATCCAATGAGTCCAGGTCCGAGCTCTGCCTCGAGGAGGTGGTACTGGAAGGATACTTTTGTTCCTCTTTTGATACCGTTTGTATCTTCAAATACCTGCAATTTTGCTGTTGAACCGGCAATCTCGATAACCTCGGCCCTTAATTTAAGCTCTCCAAGAAGAATATCTGCCACTTCACCTTGACGAACATCGCCGTCAAACGCAACGTGCAAGAGGTTCCCAAAAGCTTTTATGACTTCGCCTGTAGCGTACTGCGTATGATCCAAAATTATACCATTCCTTCTATGATACCAGTTCCTGTTTTCTCATTTGTTGCTTCCCAATTTTCAACAGCAATCAACTGCATCATGTATGCCATGATAAAATCGAGAGAAAATATTCGTTGCTGCCCCTCTTGTTCGGCAAAGGTAAATTGGTGTTCAAATATCACTTTATATTGATCAAGAGGTGTGCTTGCAGCAGCAAGTTTTTCAGTTAGCATTTCTAGTTCAAAAGGAAAATCAAAGTGTGTTGTATCCTTTTGAGCAAGTAGCGATGCGATAAATGGGTCCTTAGGGTCTTCGAACTTTAGTTCTTCAACTATATCCCCCCCATTTTTTGCACAACGATAAGCAACAAGAGATAAACGAAGCATCCTTTCATGTTCGTAATAAGCTTTCAGAAACCCACTACTTTCCTCTTCCCTCGTTTGAAGGTAATTGGATAGCAGTCTATTAAAATGAGCAAGCCTATCTTCAACACTTTCATAGGTTCTCAAATACTCAAGAACCGTTGGATGCACCCCCTCGATCTCAATTATTGCCGTTTCGAGCTCTTTTTCACTAAAATTACCCCTCGTATCAATCGGTTGTTTTTTCAGTACTCGTTTGATATTGACCACATCGATATATTCGCGAAGCGCATAAATTCGTTTCTGGTCCTGAGGCGACACATTTTCTTCTACGAGCTGCATAAGCTGGTAAAATGTAATATCAGGACGAGCACCGATGTACAATGGAGGAAGGGAAGAATTTGAGTAAAAAATATGACTCATGCAACCAGTTATGTGTTAAAAATCCTTTTTCTGAAGTCTTCTCGAACATACGTCGAGAGTAATTCTTTTATCACCTGCCCGGAAAAATCAAGAACAAGGTTTTGATCTTCAATTTTGAGCTTCACGCCAGCACGCATTGACTGCTCGCTACGCGTTTCTTTCAGGGAAGATGCTGCTTCAGCTGCAACAGCAGAAAGCACCTCATCTTTATTGAGATGAGACGGTAGAATCGCAATTAAGTTACTATCCATTCCCGCTTCTCTAACAGCTGCTACGAGTGCATCGAGTAGTTTTCCAGTTCCCAGTGCTGATGAAACTCCTTTTTCAACCAGCGAAGCAAATCCTTTTTCCAAGAGCACTTTTTCAAGGTCTTGTTGTAGTGATGAAACTGCTTGCTTAGCAGATAGAGTTACAGAGGTCTCAAAAACTTGTTTTTCCTTTTCGATCCGCTCTTTCGCTTCATCAAGAATTTCTTCTGCATGCTTTTTCGCTTCTTCGATAATTCGTTTTGCTTCGTGATGTGCATGTTCCACGATTTTTGCTGCTTCTTGCTTTGCAGGATCTAAAGTATCCTTCTGAAGTACTTCACACAGCTTTCGTACTTTATCGTTCCCTGTATCGATTGCTTTCATCTAAGATTTCTCATCAGTTGCTTATGACACTGGCCGAAGCATACGTCATCAAAGTTTAAAAGACAAGAGTAGGAATGCAGAGAGTTTCTAGAGAAACCCTCCTTATAAATATAGTATGAGCCAGGTTTTCAAGAAGAGCAACGATTTCGATATTGCAGAAAACAAACGCATATGCAAATCTAAAATTTACAGTGTTAATAACGGACAGCTAAATGAAAAGAGCACTTTGGATGGTTGCACTCTCATCGTTTCTTTCACTGAGATTGCTTGCACTTCCTCCTGCGTTTACTGCTGATGAAGAGTATGATGAAGAAGACTACTATGAACGGGTTGGGCTCAGCACATCCTCTGCAAACTATCATGCACTCAGCAATTCAATGGTTGCTTGGGGCCTAGGTCTTGCAGCTGTTATTACACTCCTCTCAGTCCTCATTAGCCAGAGCGCTTCAGAAAGCAGCAGCGATAGCGGTGGAGGCAGTGACAGTGGCGGTGGCGGCAGTAGCTCACACAGCCACTAGGGAGGCCTGCCGATGATTCGTGTTCTTCTTTTTACTCTTTTTTCACTCCCCCTTTTTTCTGAACTCTTTGTGTTCACACCACCCCAAAATTGGAAGTTGCTGAATCCACAAGGTGACAGCAAGTATATAATCATGAGCTTTGCAGCACCAGAAATCCACTACCCCCCTTCTTTAAGCCTTGCCCATGAACCACTGAAATGCGGGCAAAAAGAATACCTCAATGCGGTGAACAAGATTTTAACACGTAATTCAAAAAACTGCAGAAAGATCGGCACGCGGGTAACACCTGCTGGCAAGTGCACACTATTCCAGACTGAAAACGAGACGGCACACGGTCTTTTTAATACGTTGGTGGCCATCTACTTTTCACATGCAAACGTCTATACGCTCTCTTTCGCAGCAAAAAAAGAAGGATTTTCAGACCTCTATGCTTTATTTGACAAGTCGATCGCAAGTGGAAATATTTCCAACAGTATTCAGGAAGTACTTACAGACAATGAATGCACAAGCATTGAAGCTGCAAAAACTACATTCTTAAAAGAGGCTTCGCTTATCGAAGGCAAAGTGCCACTTGTAGAAGTACTCGATAAACAGCCAAAATCAAAAAAAGCCCTAGCCCAATTAGAAAAATCCATTGTCAAAACACTCGGCAAAGAGCGCCCTGTACATGCGTACTACGTACTTCAGGAATTTATCGCTGGCCTGACGAAATAAAAAAAGCTTGAAATAATCATTTTATTTCGGGCAGAGTGGAACTTAAAAAAAAGATACGTAAATCTGGAGTGACGATGCACATAACTTTCCGTTATCTTATTGGTATTGTATTACTTGCTTTTGTCACTACACTTATCGGTTGTTCCTCAACTGGAAGAGGAGATGTTGAAACCCCAGCGGCTTCAACGGTACATGCTCACTAAAAAACCCTTTGCAATTATTGCGAAGTAAGCTATTTGTTAAAATAACAAAGAAGCAATATAATTAAACCCTTAATTAAGAGAGTGATGAAATGAAACTAGTTGCTAAAGTAATGGTTGCGTTTGCATTAGTTGGATTTTGTTCAGCATTCACTAGCTGTAATGGCAGTGGAAGTGCTAACGTAACAACAACTACTACATCGCATTAATCGAGATGTTTTTGGCGTGGCCTAGGCCACGCCATCTTGCTATGAACGGCTACGAACTAGCACAATCTAGCTTTTCTTCCTATATTACTTGCCTTGACCAGGCACAATCTTCCCTTATGGACTCTTCTTCCCTTGTTGGAACGCTTCTGTTAGAGCTTTTCTCCCTAGTAATGTAAGTAAACCAATCACACCACCTAAACTTTTTGTTCTGTATGCTATTTTTCTTGAAAAATAGCCCACCTCAAGTTATCTTGTCTGCTTCAAAAAAAGGGGCGATATGAAGCTTTTTCGATTACTCATAATCTCTTTAGTTGTACCTGCTCTTTGCTTTTCAGCAGAAAAGGCAAAAGTGGTTGAAGAAAAACCGCAGGAGCAAGTGCAAGAACCAACGCCACCTGCTCAATCAACACAGCAAGCAACACAAAAGACGCAAAATGTCACAGTTAACGGCATGGGTGTAACTTTTATTGTACTTGCAATTGGGGGTATTCTAATTGCTGCGTTACAGGGCGGTGGAACCGTTGCGCATTAATGCGTGGATATTTTCAGGGCTGCTCCTTCTATCGGGCTGCAGCTCAAAACACTCATTTTCATTTAAGTCTAATCCGGTTCGAGAAGAGAAATATTCGAGCAATACCATCTCTCTCAATCTCGATGATGCATTATCGCAATACCAAATTGAATGGATGCATGTCGATAACACGTGGTATTGCAAGCTCATAGCAAACAACCTTCTCTCGAATACACCAGCTCTTGTTCTTAGAGTCATTACCGAAAAGGAAGCAGAGAAATATACCTTCACGGCTCGAAAAGGTGGTGACGTATTTAGGCTTAGTGAAAGGGACACAGCGCAGCTGCTCGAGCAATTAACTCACGCAGAGAGTGCGCAGCTATTTATTGGAAGTTACTCAAAGCAAATAACATGTGATGAATTTATTCAGTTAGTAGAGAAGGCAAAGAAAAATCATGCCCGGTTTATTGAACTATAAACAATTTTTACTGTAGACTGAAGCAAAGGGACGTACAACGTAGGAATGAGGTTTTAGCAATGTCTAAATTTGATGAACTGAAAAAACTAACAACCATCGTAGCTGATACAGGCGAAATCGATCAGATCAAAGTGTATAAGCCAACCGATGCGACAACGAATCCATCGTTAATCCTTGCTGCTGCAGAAATTCCTGAATATAAATCACTTGTTGATGATGCTCTCGAATACGGTAGGAAAAAAGGCGGCACGAAAGAAGAGCAAATGAAGCATGTAATTACCAAAGTATTCGTGAATTTTGGTGTTGAGATTTTAAAGCATGTCCCAGGAAGAGTTTCAACTGAAGTCGATGCTCGCCTCTCTTTTGACGTCCAAGGATCTATCAATAAAGCTCATGAGTACATCTCCCTCTACAAAGAGGCTGGCATTCCTAAAGAGCGTATCCTTGTAAAACTTGCCTCAACATGGGAAGGAATTCTCGCTGCAAAACAGCTAGAATCAGAGGGGATACACTGTAACATGACGCTTATGTTCTCATTGGCGCAAGCGATTGGTTGTGCAGAAGTTGGAGCCACTCTTATCTCCCCCTTTGTAGGTCGAATCCTTGACTGGTTTAAAAAAGCTGAGGGAAAAGAAAGCTACCCACCTGCCGAGGATCCAGGTGTGGTTTCAGTGACAGCAATTTATAATTACTACAAGCATTTCGGGCACACTACCCAAGTAATGGGAGCCTCATTTAGAAATATTGATGAAATCCTAGAGCTTGCAGGTTGTGATCTTTTAACAATTTCTCCAAAACTCCTCAAAGAGCTTCAAGAATCAGAAGGGGCTGTACCTCAAAAACTCGATGCTTCTCAGGCAAAATCACTCGATTTGAAGAAAATCGAAGTCGATGAGAAAGTCTTCCGCTGGATGCTTAATGAAGACCAGATGGCCACAGAAAAGCTCTCCGAAGGAATACGAAAATTCGCTGCAGACACCAGAAAACTAGAGAAAAAACTCTACGAACTTCTGTAACTCGTACTTTCTGAGTGTTACAAATGACATTTTACTTATCATAAAACTTCGTTTCATGGTATACTCATTCCATTCTAAATTTTACTTGTCGGAATTTTATGACTTCATTTCCTCGTATACGAGCGGTATCCTCAGCTTCATTTGAAACGGTTGATCCAGCAGCAATGACACCAGGTGTGAGAAGAAGAGAGACACTCTCCTCTCCATTTGAACTTGAAATGCCGGAGCGCCCGTTTTCTGCTCCTACGATTATGGGAGGGATGATGCCTAATGTACACGAATCAGGACTACTTCCCGCTATTACAGAAATTCAACTCGAGAAGTTACGTCCTCCACCAAAAACCTCTCGATTTGGACTCTCTAAATACCCCGCCTCTTCCCTCGAAGAATTAGAAATGTATTCACGACTGGTTCTTGACGCATTTACAAGAGCGGAAAACTCTCTGAAAGCGGGTAAGTTTTCTTCTGATAAGACGTACAGACACATTTATCGCCCTGATCGATCATATACAGTAAATGCACACGGATTTGCAGCTGCTAAAAGTTTTACTCTTAAAACGTTTGCCTATGTTCTCCGCGAGCATAGTGGTCATCTAACCTTAGTCATACCAAGGCGAAGGAGATTTGAGGAAAGTGGCTCCTTAAAAACAGCTACCGGAATGTGGTTATTACCGCTAACAAGATTCGGAGATCTGACTGAGTGTGTTCTGCTTCGGCAGCCAAAAGTGCTCCTGGAAGATCATGGGAAAAGAGTCCCTCTTCCGCCGATTAGAGAGGAATATATGTTAGTTGAAGATCTGACAACTCCTTTAGGTCCACTGTATGCACCAGAACACTTCTTCTCAGGCATACTTCCTGATGCCGAAACAGAGGAACTGACAGAGCACTCCTGCGCTGTTCAAACGCAGCTTCCGTTTTTGGTAAGCAATCGCCCATCGAACATTGTAGACAGGATTTTAGCATTATCTGGAGCAGCTGAAGGACTTACGCTGCTTCATGACAATAATATTGTTCATAGAGATGTTCGTCTCGATAACATGATCGGGTTTTCCAAAAAGCGTAAGATTCATGGGGGACTTGTAGATTTTGGAGAAGCAAAAAGATTTGGAAGGCGCAATCCCCTTACAGGTACTTTCGAGCAAACTTCCTCCCCCATTGGCCACTTATCCATGGAGGCGCATGCTCCTGAAGTTCAACTCCTCTTTTACCGACTGAAAGCGAGAATCGAGGGTACACCGATGGATCCCTCATTAGTAAGAAAATATATAACAGGAAACGATGATAAGCCGGCGGAGGTGCCAAAAGTAGTGGTCGATAACATGGTCGGAACGATACGATCTATGGAAAGGTTTTGCCGCCTTGGAACACCTGAAGAACGCATCCAAAAAATACGCTTTCCTTTTGGTCCGAAGCAAGATATCTGGATGCTTGGAAGAGCATCGCGTGAACTCATCGGAGATTTCATTACACCACCATCCGATCCTGCAGCAGATGACCGCTATAAGGATTTAAGAGAACTCTTGGACTTGATGCAACATCCAAATCCTGATGAAAGACCCTCTGCTAAAGAGGTTGTTTCTGCATTCAAACCTTTCCTTCCTGCTGTTGAAGCTGCTGCAGAACCAGTAGTCTCTTCTGCTGCCGGTGGCGCTGCTGCTGCGGCGGCGGCAAGTGCATGTACATTTGAAGGTGACGAGGCGGTTTCAGAGGAAACGATATTAGCATCCCAACCAGCTCCAGGAACAGAACCAGCAAGTGGTGCAGGGCGCGGATAAAATCCATACATTCATCAATAGTTTTAGTTTAAATTTTTGCTTTTGATGTTGTACAATTCTCGCTTTTCGGAGATTTGATTGTGGCTTCTTTATACTTCACTCCAGCAAGTACTGGTAGTTATCGACTTGCTGGATCACCATGTGATCGGATAGGATCGCCTTTTGAGTTACTTCCTGTAAGAGCACGCTCTTTTTCTGCACCAGAAATTTCAAGCGACGGCACAGCAGTCATTTTTGGAAAATCGATACTCCCCAGACTAACTGAAAAACAGTTGGAAAAACTTCTTCCACCTGAAGGCACAGATCCTTCGCAAACCTATCTGTACGCAGCACCCAATAAAAGAGCCCTAAATGACATTGCAATTCTTGTTTACGATGCATTTAAACGAGCTCACAGATCATATGTCGCAGGTAAATTTGATACAGATAAAACCAGAAGACAAATTTATCGCCCAAAAGCTGGGATGACTGTGCACTTGAAGGGTGCTGGAGAACACACCTGTCGTTTAGACGAAGCGTTAACAATAATTCGTGATGTACACGGTCACCTTTATCTAACAATCAAAAATATGGACCTCATGCTCGTATCGGGTAGTGAAAAAACATGTACCTTCGCTCACTTTCTACCGATTACCCAAGAAGGACCACTACAAAAAAAAGCCCTCTTAGAAAAACCCATTCTTTGTCCATCGACTCCCACCATTGAAAACGAGTGCACACCGGCGAGACACCTCGTTGCTAAGGGAGCCTCCCACATTCTCATACCTGAACTGTATTTTACAGGCTCTGATATCGATGATAGCGACGCAGAGTTTAAAAATTCATATGCAATACAAGACCTTGTCACTCCTTTGTCATCGGTTAAAAGAGATAGAAGGCTGACAAACAGTGACCGTATTAAGTCACTGATCAGTTGTGCAAAAGGGCTCTGTGAATTTCACGATGGTGGAGTTATTCATGGCGATGTTTCTCTTGCAAATTGCGCACAAGAGGGTCTTTTTGACTGCAGTCAATGTGCCCAGTTTATTGTTTTTGATTTGAAACGGGGAATGATTCCTGGAATGAAGCGAATAGCTGGCCTTCGTTTTACTGGGTTGATACCTGAACAGAGGTTATTTTTACTTCTTGCGAGAGAGCGATTAGAACCTGATTTTACAATTGACCCGATCTCTAAAGAACGACTTATAACAGGATCAGAGGACACCCTCCCTCTTGTGCCAGAAAAAGTTCAACGTGAGTTAGAACGAGACCTCGAAACACTTCTTTCTTTTTCTGATGGAAAAGACTTTCGGACCGTCCCTTTCTTTTGTGGTCCCCCTCAAGATATTTTCATGTTCGCTGAGGCTATTGAGGATTTTTTACTTCATGCTGTGACGGAGAAACACCCAAAGCTTTGTGCCCTCATCAAGAGCATGAGACATCCAGATCCTTCGTTTCGTCCGACGGCCCATGAGGTCGTTAGAACATTAGAATCGATATATGAGGAAGAGCTGTACTCAGAAGCTAAGGTGAGTAAAATTCCTCCCTGTACATTATCAGCTAGCGACCCTTTTGGAATTGGCGCTGCAGCTGCTGGTGGATTGGACCAACCCACAGAATAATTGTTCGAAAAGTCACATGACAAAAAAAAACCCGCTCATTTGAGCGGGTTTTTTTATTACTCTGCGAACGCGAAGTCGAGGACATCCTCTTCTTCCGGTTCGACAAACTTCTTCACACGTTGCTTATAGTCTGCAAATCCTGTTCCTCCAGGGATCATATGACCCATGATAAGGTTAGACTTGAAGTCTAGAAGGTAATCAACTTTACCTTCACACGCCGCATCAGCAAGAACTCTTGTTGTTTCTTGGAACGATGCTGCAGAAACGAATGAATCCGTACCAAGCGATGCTTTTGTGATACCGAGAAGGACAGGTACTGCTTTTGCTGGCTTACCACCTTCATCAACCACTTTCACATTTTGCTCGTGGAAATTCTTTCTATCAACGAGTTCTCCGTACAGGAATGTTGCATCACCTGGATCGGTTACGCGAACTTTTTGGAGCATCTGTCTCACGATAATCTCAATGTGCTTATCGTTAATATCCACACCCTGGAGTCGGTATACTTCCTGTACCTGATTTACAAGGTACTTCTGAAGTTCACGTACACCACAAATCTCGAGGATTTCCTGTGGAACGACAAGACCATCTGTCAACTGTTGACCTTTCATCACATAGTCACCTCTTTGAACAATAAGGTGCTTTGTTAATGGGATCAAGTGCTCTTCCTCAACACCTGTATCTTCATCTTTTACAACTACGATACGGTTACGGCGTTGAATCTCCTTGAACTCGATGATACCGTCAAGTTTCGCGATCTCGGCAGCTTCTCTCGGTCTACGAGCCTCAAAGAGCTCAGCAACACGAGGAAGACCACCAGTGATATCCTTTGTCTTGATAGCACCACGTGGAAGTCGAGCGAGGATCGCACCGGCAGCTACTTTATCTCCTTCTTTCACAGAGATAAACGCTCCAGATGGAATCGCATACGTACCAATTAGTTCTGTGCATCCTTTGTCAGCATAGATAATGATTTGCGGGTGCAATTCACCTCTATGTTGTTTCACAACGATCTCAGACTGACCAGTTTGTTTATTTACTTCTCTGTGCGTTGAGATACCTTCAACAAGATCCTCATACTTTGCGAAACCTGGTCGCTCACAAATAATTGGAATGTTGTGCTGCTCCCAGTTACCAATTCGGTCACCGACTTTCACCGATTCACCATCACCCTTAAAGAGCTGTGTACCAAGTGCAACAGAGTATGTTTGCAACGGCTCGATAGATTTAGAGCTGAGGAGCTTTTTGTATTCCTCTAAGCTTCTTCCTTCGTCTCGTACAACATGGAGGAATCCATTTTTATTAAGAGCTAGGAAAATCCCATCTTCGTTCTGAACAGTACGCATATCTTCAAAGATCACAATACCATCTTTTTCAGCTACAAGCTCCGGACTCAGCTGTGCAGACGCGATCCCCCCTAAGTGGAAGGTTCTCATCGTAAGCTGTGTTCCAGGTTCACCAATTGACTGCGCTGCGATAATTCCAATCGCCTCACCTTCTGCAACTGGTCTACCATTTGCAAGGTTGTGTCCATAACACTGGCTACATACACCACGCTTTGTTTCACATGTTAGTGCTGATCGTACTTTAACAACTTCGATACCAGCATCTTCAATTGCTTTTGCTTGTTCACGAGAAAGAATATCACCTGACTTTGCAAGAAGTTTCGTAGAGTCACCTGGTTGATAAATATCATCACAAATTGCTCTGCCGAAAATTCTATCCCGGAGTGGTAATAACTCTTCTTGTCCTTGCTTAATCGCACAAACTTCGATGCCGTTTAGCGTTCCACAATCCTGCTCAGTCACAAGTACATCTTGCGCTACGTCAACAAGACGTCGCGTTAGGTACCCTGAATCGGCAGTTTTAAGCGCTGTATCGGCAAGACCCTTACGAGCACCGTGAGAAGAGATGAAGTATTCAAGTACCGATAGACCCTCTCTAAAGTTTGAGGTAATCGGAGACTCGATAATCTCACCCGATGGTTTCGCCATAAGACCTCGAAGTGCACCAAGCTGACGTACCTGAGATCTGTTACCCCGCGCACCAGAGTCCATCATAAGGAACAATGGGTTGAGGTGGCGACCTTCTGGTTTGCTGATCATTTTGAAAAGCTCGTCAGAGATTTTCTCAGATGCTTCCGTCCAAATACTAATGATTTTAGACTTTCGCTCACCATCAGTGATGATACCATCTTCGTACTGTTGAAGTACGGCTTGCATTTGCTTCTGTGCATTCTCAAGCATCTCTGATTTATCCTCAGGGATCGCGATATCTTTCGTACCCATAGAAAGTGCCGCTCTTGTTGCTTCAGCAAAACCAAGGCTCTTTAGGGCATCAAGGAACTGCACGCAACGCTCAAGGCCAACCTTCTTATGCGTTTCGTTGATAAGTTCCTGAAGCTTTTTCTTCCGAAGGGCGTAGTTCTGGAAACCCATCTCTTTTGGTATGATCGTATTGAAAAGTACTCGTCCTGGAGTAGTGTCAATAATACCATCCGCTAGCTTCAGCTTGATTTTTTCGTGCACATGGAGTCCGCGACCGAAGTCATCAACTCGTTGTGTCTTCTCTTCGAACCAGTTAAAGCTTCCAGCTGCATGGTATGCAGTAAGAACCTCTTCCGATGATCCGAATATTTTGATTTTTTTACCGTTATCTTCAGGGCTATAGATCGGGTCGTGCATCAAATAATACAGACCAAGAATCATATCTTGTGCAGGTACTGTAACCGGCTTACCTGAAGATGGCAGGAAAATGTTATCTGGTGCCATCATAAGAAGCTTCGCTTCTAGCTGAGCCTCTACAGACAATGGTACGTGAACCGCCATCTGGTCACCATCGAAGTCGGCGTTGAACGCAGGACAAACGAGTGGGTGAACTCGAATCGCTTTACCCTCAATAAGGACTGGTTCAAATGCTTGAATACCAAGTCTGTGAAGAGTTGGAGCTCGGTTTAGAAGGACCGGGTGTCCTTTAATGATCTCTTCGAGAACATCCCAAACTTCTGGGTCTTTGCGTTGGATCATCTTCTTCGCTGATCTGATAGTATATACCAAACCACGTTGCTGAAGACGCTTCACGATAAATGGCTCAAACAGCTCAAGTGCCATCTCTTTAGGAAGACCACATTGGTTAAGCCCGAGTTCCGGACCAACGACGATAACCGAACGACCTGAATAGTCAACACGTTTACCGAGAAGGTTCTGACGGAATCGACCTTGCTTCCCTTTTAACATCTCAGAAAGAGCCTTAAGTGGTCTGTTACCTGCGCCCATTACTGGGTGTCCGTGACGACCGTTATCGAAAAGGGCATCTACCGCTTCTTGAAGCATTCGCTTCTCGTTACGGATAATCACTTCTGGTGTTTTTAGCTTTAGAATCGACTTAAGACGATTATTTCGGTTAATAACACGACGATATAAATCGTTAAGGTCAGACGTAGCGAACCGGCCACCATCAAGTGGTACTAGTGGTCGCAGGTCTGGCGGGATTACCGGTACCGCAGACATCACCATCCAATCTGGTCTGTTTGGAGACGATGCAAAGCTCTCAACAATCTTCAACCGCTTAGCAATTTTCATCCGAGCCTGCATTGATCGTGTCTTACGAAGCTTTTCCTTAAGCTCACCAACGAGGAGCGCTAAGTCTTCTTTTTCAAGAAGTTCTCGTATAGCATCACCACCCATGATCGCTCGGAATGCATCGATACCCCACTTCTCTTGAGCTTCACGATATTCGTTGTCGTTCAAGAGTTGCTTTCGCTCGAGTGTTGTCGTACCTGGATCGATAACAACATATTCCTCATAATAGATAACGCGCTCAAGATCTGATACGCTCATCCCAAGAATATTACCGATTCGTGAAGGTTGAGTTTTGAAGAACCAGATGTGTACCACAGGTACAGCAAGTTCAATGTGAGCCATTCGCTCTCTTCGAACTTTTGAAAGGGTTACTTCAACACCACAACGGTCACAAACGATACCTTTGTGTTTGATCTTTTTGTACTTTCCGCACGCACATTCCCAGTCTTTGGTAGGTCCAAATATCTTTTCACAGAAAAGGCCACCTTTCTCTGGTTTGAACGTTCTGTAGTTGATTGTCTCAGGTTTTTTTATCTCACCACGTGACCAATCATTTCTAATCACATCATCTGATGCGATTTGTATAGTCAATTTGTCAAATTCTGAATCTAACAATTCTTCCTGCACGTATGTCTCCTGAGATTAAACTTCTTCCGCGGCTTTTTCTGCTCGAACGTCGAGGCAGAGTCCCTGCATTTCTTTTACAAGTACGTTGAATGATTCTGGCGTACCCGCCTTAAGCATGTTGTCACCTTTTACGACTGACTCGTAAATACGTGTTCTACCTGCCACATCATCCGACTTAACGGTCAACATTTCCTGAAGAAGGTGCGCTGCGCCATATGCTTCAAGCGCCCATACCTCCATCTCACCAAATCGCTGACCACCCATCTGCGCCTTACCACCAAGTGGTTGCTGCGTTACGAGTGAGTACGGACCAATCGCACGAGCGTGGATTTTATCCGCAACAAGGTGAGAAAGTTTCAGCATGTAAATGTATCCTACTACGACGCTGTTATCGAACTTTTCACCAGTTCTTCCGTCGAAAAGTTCCATTTTTCCGTCATCTGGGTATCCTACTTCCTGCATCATTTCCCAAATTTTATCCTCTGGGAAACCTTCAAATACAGGTGCCTTCACATAGATACCTTTCTTTCGGGCTGCAATACCGAGGTGAGTCTCAAGAAGCTGTCCCATGTTCATACGAGATGGTACCCCAAGTGGGTTCAGAATGATCTCGATAGTTTGACCATCTGGTAGGTATGGCATGTCTGCTTCTGGAACGATGTTAGAAACGACACCCTTGTTACCGTGTCGACCCGCCATCTTATCACCAACTTGTAGTTTTCTCTTCGTAGCGATGTATACTTTCACCTGGCGAATAACACCTGGATCAAGCTCAGCATCACCTTTTCTCATGAACTCAATTTCAGACTTGTGTTGCATTTCAAGCTTCTGATTCTCAAGTTCATACCAGCGAAGAATTTCCTTCAGTGTATTGTACATCTCGTTGTCTGGAATGATCAGGTTATCTGGATTTTCAGACTCAAGATATTCGAGGATATCTTGTGTAATGGTGTTTCCAGCTTCGATAACCGCATCACCAGAAATTCGGTGAAGAATCGGCTCTGGAGCTTGCTCATTAAGGAGAAGGGCTCCAAGCTTTTCATGGAGTTGAAGGTTCAACTCTTCTTCTTTCTCTTTGTATTCTTTGTGAATATCTTTAATTCGAGATGCTTCTTCAACCATTTCATCATCGGTTTTAGAAAGTCTATCACGACGGCTAAAGACCTTCACATCCATGACAACACCTTCCGTTCCAGGAGGCACTGTAAGTGATGCGTCTTTTACATCAGAAGCTTTCTCTCCGAAGATAGCTCGAAGGAGTCTTTCCTCAGGGGAGAGCTCAGTTTCTGATTTAGGAGTAATCTTACCAACAAGAATATCACCAGGTTTAACCTCAGCACCGATACGGATGATACCGTCTTCACCAAGATTAGCAAGCGCTTCCTCAGAAACGTTAGGAATATCACGAGTGATTTCCTCTTTACCAATCTTTGTCTCGCGAGCAGTTACTTCATACTCTTCAAGGTAAATCGAAGTGTAATAATCCTGACGAGTGAGCTTCTCAGAAATGATGATCGCATCCTCGTAGTTGTAACCACACCAAGGCATGAACGCTACAAGTACGTTCTTACCAAGTGCTACTTCACCCTTATCAGTCGAAGGACCGTCAGCAATAACGTCACCAGCTTTTACTTCGTCATTAACATTACAAAGTGGAGTCTGGTTTACGCATGTACCTGAGTTCGATCGAAGGTACTTCTTAAGGTGGTATGTTTTCTTATTTAGTGGGTTTGCTTTTGCAGCAATAACAATTCTAAAACCATCAACATATTCAACGGTTCCATCCTCTTCTGCAACAATAACAGCACCGGAGTCACGAGCAATTCGCGCCTCAAGTCCTGTTCCAACGATTGGAGCATCAGTTTCAAGGAGAGGAACTGCCTGACGTTGCATGTTCGAACCCATAAGCGCTCGGTTAGCATCATCGTGCTCAAGGAATGGAATCAAACCTGTCACAACAGATACAAGCTGCTTCGAAGAGACGTCCATGTGAGTCACAAGCTTCGTCTCGATCTTCATTGGTTCACCTTTGTATCGGCACCAGCAAATATCTTCAGCAAACATGTTATGGTCATCAAGTGCAGCTGACGCCTGTGCAATAACACAGGTTTCTTCTTGATCAGCAGTCATGTACTCGATTTCATCCGTAACAACGCCGTCACGTACGATGAGGTATGGAGTCTCAATAAACCCAAACTCGTTGATCTTCGCATAGGTTGAAAGGGAGGTAATCAAACCAATGTTTGGACCTTCAGGAGTCTCGATTGGACAAATACGACCGTAGTGACTTGGATGAACGTCTCGAACTTCAAAACCTGCTCGCTCTCTATTCAATCCACCAGGCCCAAGAGATGAAAGACGACGTTTGTGCGTCAGCTCAGATACAGGGTTTGTCTGGTCCATGAATTGAGAAAGCTGCGAACGGCCAAAGAAGTCCTTAAGAACACCAGCCAAACCTTTGGCTGAAACAAGCTTTCCTGGAGTTAATGTGTCAGAAGAGAAATCAAATAGGTTCATTCTCTCTTTGATGATTTTTTCCATTCGAGCCAGACCGATACGGCACTGGTTCTGGATCAACTCACCAACAGATCGAATACGTCTGTTACCAAGGTGGTCGATATCATCAGTGTATGCTTTTTCGTCGCCGGCTTTCAATCGAACGAGGTACTTAAGGGCCTCAACAATATCCTCTTTCTTCAGAGTTACTGTCTCTAGTTCCTCGTCATTGATTTCCTGACCAAGCTTCGTGTTTAGCTTGTAACGTCCAACCCGTCCAAGGTTATATCGTTTTGGATCGAAGAAAAGACGCATGATAGCAGAACGAGCATTCGAAAGTGTTGCTGGTTCGCCTGGTCTGATCTTTCTATAGAAATCTTTCAACGCTGATTCGTATGAGTCAGTCGGGTCTTTTGCAAGCATTTTGATGATTGGGCTTGTCTCGTCAGCATCTTCAGCTACGCGGAGGGCATTGATTCCACCGT
>Ga0070728_10002513_pt1 | contig 22696 bp, 22 predicted proteins | sample tdDd471_FD_66723 | JGI IMG/M metagenome (GOLD analysis project Ga0070728, IMG submission 66723) | Marine sediment microbial communities from the Atlantic coast under amendment with organic carbon and nitrate - tdDd47.1 | ecosystem: Environmental > Aquatic > Marine > Coastal > Sediment | place... | reverse complement strand
GATGAATCCAGAGTCTGGGTCTTTAGAAGCCGATCCTTGAAAGTGGAAGTAGCTTGATCCAAGACCTCCTTCTCCAATCTCTTTTCCAAGTAGCGATATTTTAACGCCCTTTGAGATCCTAGAGATTCCTGCTCGTCGAGCTGCAAGTACTACAACATCTTCTTTGGGAAGAGGGGCGACTCTCATGCGAAGAGCTGCTGAGTGTCGTTCGAGTCTTGGGTCGTTTGAAAGGCGTTCTATTGCTACGGCATCAACCTTACTTCTAAGGTCGGGTTCTAGGTCAAGTACTACGTCTGCCGTTTCTACAGTTGCTCGCGCACATGCTCCAAACATTGCCTCGAGGCATCCCAAAAGGGGAGAAGTTAGTGTTGATACTGCCGCCATTGAATAAAGACCTCCTTGTCTTCTCTTCCTACCGATCGCATTCGAAGAATTCAATCAGGAAAAAATGATAGAACGCTACGCTTGCTTTCTTCGTTTTCTGTGTATTTTCCAAAGACGAAGTCGCTCCCAGAGAGAGAGGGAGTTTTTCCCGAGTCGGCTAATCTTTTCGAGACACGCATCGAGAAATTCATCGTCTTTAAGGACCGCTTGACCCGTTTTGAAATCGAAAATTTTTGGGTCTTTTGAAAAACGATCAACAGAGATGTTTTGTCGAAACACTCTTTTTTTCAAAGAAAAAAGTGTGTTTTCGAACGTGCGAAGGGCAAAAAATGGGCTATGAAGTTCCCATGAAAAGAGGGCGTAAAGATACCCAAATGCGATTCCTGAAAAATAGGCAAAAAAGCGTACGAAGTTTTGCTCTGCCAGGTCTGAGAACAGGCCAACACCTGCAATTCCAAGGAACAGCCACCTTGCTTTCATAGGAAAGGTCATAAATAAGTAGAGCTCAGCTTCTGGGAAAAGAAAAATCCACGCCATGATCACAGCGTAGATCGCTGGCATAGGCCCCATCAGCACAGCAGGGCTTGGGAAAAAATAGAGGACAGCCGCTCCAGCGATCCCGGCGGCAAGTGCGCCACCAAGAAAAACGCGAGCGAGTTGTCGTTGTCCTTTTACATTGAGGATCGAAAGTCCAATGCTGTACATGAGATAGAGTGTAAAAAACAGATGGAGGATTTGACCAACTGACATCACTGGTTCTATGAAAGAATAGGTCAGTATTTGCCATAAAAATCCACTCACCACACCGTGGTGAGAAAGGGTAAACCACATCGCTGGATTTAAAAACTGGAGCCCTCGTGGAGCAACAAATGTCCAGATTGATGTGAGTAAACTCGTTCCAGCAATTGCAACAAGTAAAAATTTCAGTATAGCAGGCATCGGAAACCGTGCGAATCTGTTCGAATAGTACATAGTACCTCCCAAGCGACATACATGATAAAAGATGCAATATTTATTTTCTATAGCTTTGCCCGAATTGCTATAGGATCTAATTTTTTAACTTGAAAATTATCTGGGAAGAGAGTTTACTATATGCATTCAAAGAGATTGAACAGTAAGGTTTTCAGCTATGAAAAAAGAAGGTCATCCAAACTATCAGGACGTCCTTTTCGTCGACACAGCGACAGGAACTCGATTTGTATGTGGAAGCACTCTTCAACCAGAAGAGACTGAAGAATTTGAAGGGAAAACATATCCAGCATATAAAGTACCTATTTCATCAGCTTCACACCCATTCTTCACTGGCTCGCAGCAGCTTGTTGACTCTGAAGGTAGAGTTGATAAATTCCGCAAGCGATACAGCGGGAAAGGGAAAAAAGACGAAAAGAATTCTTAATTCCCATAGTACCACACTATGGAAGAGAGAATTCAGAAATTACTTGATCGCTTAGGAGAGGTTGAAACCTTGCTAGGCGATCCAGGTGTTGTTTCAGACCAGAAACGATATCGAACACTCACCCAAGAGCATTCTTATCTTCAAGAAGTAAAAGATGCTTTCGAACTCTATTTTGCATCTGATAAGGCGCTCAAAGAGAACAAAATTCTACTTCAAGATGAGTCAGATCCTGAGATGAAAGAAGTCATCAGAGAGGATATCGACACGCTTGAAAAACAGCTTCCAAATCTACAGTCAAAACTAGAAACGCTCCTTGTTCCCCCTGATCCTCGGGATAACAACAACGTGATTGTTGAAATTCGTGCAGGAACCGGTGGTGATGAGGCGGCTCTTTTCGTTGGAGATATGGTACGTATGTACAGGCTGTACTCCGATAGAAAAAAGTGGTCGATGGAAGTTCTTTCCTGTGCAGAATCTGATGTTGGAGGATATAGAGAATACGTGATGGTGATTTCTGGGGCTGCTGCATTTCGATACATGCAGTATGAAGCGGGAACTCACCGCGTTCAACGTGTTCCCGAAACTGAAACACAAGGGCGTGTTCACACGTCTGCGGTGACGGTTGCTGTGCTTAATGAACCTCCTGAATCTGAAGCGGTCAAAGTCGATGAAAAAGACCTCAAGATTGATACCTACAGGGCTTCTGGAGCAGGTGGTCAGCACGTAAATACGACTGACTCCGCTGTACGGATTACACACATCCCAACCGGGACTGTCGTATATTGTCAGGAAGAGCGTTCACAGCACAAAAACAAAGAGAAAGCGCTCCGTCTCTTAGTTGCAAAAATTGCGGAAGAAAAAGAGAAAGCACAGGCGAAAGAGCGTGCTGATATGCGTTCTTCTCAGGTAGGATCGGGTGATAGATCTGAGAGAATTCGTACCTATAACTTTCCTCAGAACCGCGTTACAGATCATAGAATCGAACTCACACTATACAATCTTGACCAAGTTATGCAGGGAGAATTAGAACCCTTCTCAGAAGCGCTCGTTAAGCACTATTACCAAATGAAGCTCTCTGATGAAGCAGGTTCGTGATTTTTTTCAGGCCTCTTTGGCCTTCCTCGAAAAAAAGGAAGTGCTCCAACCGAAGAGAAGTGTTGAAGAGCTATTAGCAGCAACACTTGGCATCAAACGTATGGATGTCTATCTCCAATTTGAGCGCCCGATGAATGAGGAAGAAGTTTCAGTCTTGCGAAACTATGTGAGTAGAAGGGCAAAAGGAGAGCCTATTGAGCACATCCTCCAATATGCTGCATTCCATGATATGGTTCTTCATGTCTCTTCCGATGTGCTTATTCCTCGTCCTGAAACCGAGCTTCTCCTTCACTTTCTTAAAAAAGATCCAATCAAACCGACTCGAATACTTGATATTTGTACCGGAAGTGGATGCATAGCACTTGCGCTTAAGAAAATGTACCCAGATGCCGAAGTTGTTGCAACCGATATCTCGGAAGAAGCAGTAGCCGTTGCGAAAAAAAATGCTGACAAACTCGGGCTTGATGTCTCCTTTCTTTTAGGTGATCTTACAGAGCCGGTTCTCAGCCAGCAATTTGACCTCATTATCTCAAATCCTCCCTATATTTCAAAAAATGAATATGACGGTTTAAGTCCTGAAGTTCGAGACTACGAACCTCAGCTTGCTCTACTCGGAGGGGAAGATGGTCTTGAATTCTATCGTCGATTGGAAAAAGAAATCCAAAAAATAGCCATGCCAAACGCAAAGGTTATTTTTGAAATCGGCTATAAACAGGCTCAGTCGCTTCAAGAGATCTATTCAGGGGAAGAATGGGTAAAAAAGGGCTCTGAACGGGATTGGAGCGGGAATGATAGGTTCTTTTTTCTTGAATTTGCAGGGGAAACAAGGTAAAATATTCTTATGTTTGGCTCACTCACTGAAAAATTTCAAAACCTTTTTTTAGCTCTGTCGAAAAGTAAAACCTTTACTGACGATAACATGCAAGATGCTATTCGTCATGTTCGTTTGGCGCTTCTTGATGCAGATGTGAACTACTCTGTTGCTTCACAATTTGTAAAACGGGTAAAAGAGAAAATCGTTGGACAAGAAATCATAAAATCAGTCTCTGTTCAGGATCAATTTTCAAAGATCATTCATGATGAGCTTGTAGAACTGATGGGAAAAGAAGAGCCGAAATTACACAGCGGTGGTCGCCCAACAGTGATCATGATGTGTGGTCTCCAAGCATCGGGGAAAACCACCCAGACAGCAAAGTTGGCGCATTTTTTGCAAAAACCTGGTTCAGACAAAAAAGTACTTCTTGCTGCATGTGACTTGCAGCGGCCAGCAGCGGTTGAACAATTGAAAGTGCTCGGTACGCAAAGCGGAACGGATGTATACTCTATTGATGGCTCGAAAGACCCAGTTCGTGTAGCGAAAGAGGCGGTTGCGAAGGCTAGTAAAGAAGGGTATGATGTTGTAATCCTCGACACCGCTGGTCGGCTTCATATCGATGACCAGTTAATGAAAGAACTCGAGCAAATCAAAAAAGCGACAAGCCCGCACGAAATACTCTTCGTTGCAAGTGCGGCTACTGGACAAGATGCAGTGAAAACAGCGTCTGAATTTGATGCTCGTGTTTCGATCACTGGAACGATTCTTACCATGCTTGATGGAAACACACGAGCCGGTGCCGCGATTTCGATTACAGATGTAACCAAAAAGCCACTCAAATTTGAAGGGGTAGGGGAGAAGCTCGAAGACCTACAGCTTTTCAATCCTGTCTCAATGGCAGATAGAATTCTTGGAATGGGTGATGTGATCAACCTTGTCAAAAAAGCGCAAGAGCACATCGACGAAAAAGAATCGGAAGAGCTTGAGAAAAAAATTCGAAAAGCAAGCTTCACCTATGATGACTATCTCAAGCAGATGAAAATGGTCAAAAAAATGGGTTCGTTCAAATCTTTGCTGAAGATGATGCCGGGAATGTCCCAGCTTGGCGACCTTGATTTTGATGAAAAAGAATTTACACGCCTTGAATCGATGATCTTATCGATGACCCCAAACGAGCGAATTGGAAAAGATGAGCTTGAGCACGCTCGTCGTAGGCGGATTGCCACCGGTAGTGGTGTTCATGTTGATGACGTCAACAGAATGGTGAAAGGGTTCAAAAGAATCAGGCAGATGATGAAAAAAATGCCTGGAATGAAAAACAAACTTTTGAAAGACCCCTCCTTTAAAGATATTCTCTCAGGCAAGATGTAACCTATAATTACTTCTTTAATTTCCGGTATTTCCTCCATGAAATGACTGAATAAAAAGAGGTGAATTTTTTCATATATTTTTATTCGGGCATCTAGTACACTTTCGTGATTGTTAACTGACCGTATTTATGTTTTAGGAGTTATCCTGTATGGGTTTAAAAATCCGCCTTAGACAACAAGGTAGAAGAAATAGTTTAAAATACCGACTCGTCCTAGCTGATACTCGTTCTCCACGCGATGGAAAATACGTTGAAACGCTTGGTAATTACGATCCAGCCGCTGATGGCGAAGGAAACGTGAACGTACACGCTGACCGGATCTCATTCTGGCTAGAAAATGGAGCTGAATTGTCGCAAAAAGCTGAAGCGCTTGTAAAGCGAATCGCTCCAGAAGTTATTGCTGAACTTCGCAAGAAGCAGCAGGCGAAAAAGGTAAAGCTCGCTCAAAAGAGAAGAGCTACGAAGAAATAAGGCTCTGTTAGGGCAAACAATGCAGTACGATATACTTTCTCTTTTCCCCGAGTATTTTAGATCACCTTTCGAGGTGAGCATGATAAAACGGGCGAGAGAGAAAGGTCTTATATCAATCAATTGTGTTGATATACGTGATTTTGCAGAAGGCAAGCACAAGCAGGTAGATGATAGACCGTACGGCGGTGGACCAGGGATGGTTCTTATGCCGGGGCCTGTTACAAACGCTATCCGAAGTGTAAAGAGTGAGAAGAGCCATGTGGTGTACCTCAGTCCTCAGGGGAACCCACTGACTGCAAAAAAATGTAAGGAGCTCGCAGAAAAGGAACATTTAGTTCTTTTATGTGGGCACTATGAGGGAGTCGATGATCGGGTCTTAGAACTCGAGATTGATGAAGAGATTTGTGTAGGGGATTGTGTGCTTACTAGCGGCTGCCCAGCAGCTATAATCGTTGTTGATGCAGTAAGTCGATTTATCCCAGGAGTGATTGGGCATCCAGATGCCGCCTATCATGACTCGTTTGAGAATCAAATGTTTGATTCGCCGCACTACACAAGACCGGAAGAATTTGAGGGGCTTTGTGTCCCGGAGATCCTTCTCCAAGGGCATCATAAGAAAATTGATGCTTGGAGACAGGAACAAGCAGAACGAAAAACGCGTCAGGTACGACCTGACTTGCTACATAGGAGTTAAGCAACCGATGAGTCGCAACGCTGTCATAGAACAAATTGAACAAGAGCAGCTGAAGAGCGATATCCCAGACTTCGCTGTAGGGGACACTATTAAGATCAATGTACGCATTGTCGAGGGTGGTAAAGAGCGTATCCAGGCATTTACTGGTACTGTTATTGCTCGTAAGGGATCTGGTCTTTCTGAGACTATTTCACTTTACCGTGTGGCGTATAGCACAGCGATCGAACGTGTTTTCATTCTTCATTCACCTAATGTCGTGAAAATCGAAGTAACAAGAAGAGGGAAAACGCGCAGAGCAAAGTTGTACCATATCCGTGGTGCGTTTGGTAAAGCTGCACGAATTAAAGAGAATATCGTGGGTGCTAACAGAGCTGAAGCTGCTCGTGTTGCTGCAAAAAAAGAAGCAGTGGCAGTAGAGAAAGCAGAAGCTGAAAAAGCACAGGCTGAAGAGAACAAGCCAGAAGAGAAGACTGAAGAGTAATCTTACTTCTCTTTTACAGAGTATAAGCACGAGTGAATTCAGAATTCCTCGTGCTTTTTTTGCTCTCAAACTACCGCTATTTGGCATCTCTGCTAAATGTTGTGATCGCTATATATTGCACCTCAGTTCAAAAATTAGAATTTTTATTGGTTATTTTTTTTCACTTTGCTACAAAGTTTAGTATCTATTTTTTTGTGAGGAAAAATGAAAATAACAACCACAATCTTGGCATTAGCAATGCCTGTGTGTTCGCTCTTTGGTGCAACCCAGCGTGAGCAGAACACAAATTATGAACAAAGATATCAACCGCCTCAGAGGCAAGTGCAACAGCAGCCAACTGAGCCATTAATCTATCAATACAGACCAGAAAACACTTCTTGGCAGCTTTCTGCGTATGGAGAAGCTCTTTTCTGGACTGTGAGTGAGAACTTAGGTGAGTGGGCCTTAAAAGGCCGCCAGAAAGATGGGAATCCAAGCGGAAACTTGCAGTTTAGAGACTACTCTTCACACCTTGGGTATCGAATTGGAGTTTCAGGTGATTTCGATGAGCGATACTGGGGCATTGATGTGAACTTCACGTCATACTCTGCCAAAGATAGCTCTAGAATCTATGAACCAAATTCAGGGACTGAGCTTGTTGGTCTTGGTGAAACAGGAACTGGAGATGCTCCTCTGGTATTCTGGAATAGAACTGCTCTTGATTATAAGTTGCTCAACTTTTTGATGAAAAGACAGACCCTTTTAGGGGAAACTGTATTACTCAGTTTTTACACAGGACCTACAATGATGTGGGTTAATGAAAACACCCTTTCTACCTACCAAGGTGGAACAAGAAAGACCTACAGCCAAGACAAGTGGAACTATAATGCTGTTGGACTTCGGATAGGGTTAGAAAGTGAGTGGTACCTATACTATGGGTTTAGCGGTCTAGCTAACCTATCTGTTGGTGGTTTCTACGGAAAGTATCAGTACTATGAATTAATGCAATTAACTGAAGACACCGTTCCAGGGACTGCCTTCAATTGCCAAGAGAAAAGAACAGCATATGATATCCAACTCGCTTTAGGACCTGCATGGGGAATGAAGTGGGGTGATTGTGCGATCAAGGCATGGGGTGTATACAATATCAACCTCATCGAAGGAATCTTTAAGGCATATGAATTCCAACAATCACCAGCGGCGAATGATGGAAAATGGATTTTTCCATTCAATGGCCTTCTTGGACTTGAAGGATTTAGCGTTGGTGCATCCATCGTTTTCTAATTCATAAAAAAATGCGCTCTTACATCCGTGAGAGCGCATTTCTTTTATTGACGCATTCGTTTGTGCGCACTATCATTTCGAGCCTATGTTTGCTCAATATACTCATTTAGATTCATATGAAGAAGAGCTGCTATCACGTGGATGCCGCACGATTGTTGGTGTGGATGAAGCAGGGCGGGGGCCATTAGCTGGCCCTGTGATTGCTGCTGCTGTGCATATTCCATTTGATGTTCAGATTGAGGGGATTGATGACAGTAAAAAACTCACCGCTAAAAAACGGGCTGAGCTCTACAGATTGCTGGTTGAACATCCACAAGTAGTCATCGGTATTGGCCGTATGGACTCAGATGAGATTGATAGGATTAATATTCTACAGGCGACATTCGCCGCCATGCTTAATGCGGTAGAGAAACTTCCTCTCACTCCTGATCATTTGCTTATTGACGGACATATGTCTCCTCGTACACAACTGGCAACGACACCTCTCGTTGGTGGCGACGGAAAATCTCGCCTTATTGGAGCTGCATCTATTATCGCTAAGCATGTGCGTGATCAAATAATGCTCGAGTACCACGCGAAGTGGCCTGAGTATGGATTTGACTCGCATAAAGGCTACGGCACAAAGAAACATCTTGATGCGCTTAAAATGCTTGGTGTTTTGCCAATTCATCGTCACAGTTTTGCTCCAGTTAGAACTGTTCCATAATTGCAACGTTGATAGACGATTCAGGAGCAGGTTGAACCTGAGGACGCTTGGTCCATGGCTCCTGGTTCATAAGTTCGCTTTTTGAAAGACCATTGATCGTCAAGCTATCATCAAAATACATAATAAGCTCAGCGCTGCCTTCAAAAAAATCTTCGCATTCTAACTGGTACAATTCATTATCGAATGTACTGTTGTGTACTAATATATATTCCATCGGGGGCCTCCAAAAAACCCATTCAAGTTTAATTTTGTAAGTTACTGTAAATAAATGTTATAAAATAAAAAATGGTATATGCGCTTACGAGCGCTTGATAATACATTTGCTTGGCCTGACGGCCAGCTTATGCATCTTCGTGACCAGGGTTTGCCTGGTAAAAGAAAGCATACCGCTTTCAGACATGGGGGAGAGTAGTTTGAAAGCGGTAAGAAGGTTAGTTGAACTGTCTTTAATTGACTGATTCATTATTAATGATCTCAATGTTTTGTTAGTAATAATTATACTATTACACCCCATTATTAGTCAAAAAATAACATAACAGTCTAATTGTACTTAGTTTGGAAGAGGAAAATGCTTGATTTCCATCATAAAAAAACTTATAAATAACCCATGATAAAGAGTATGACCGCATTTGCCCGAGGGGGATTTACCTCACATGGGCAACGATATCTTATTGAAATTCAGTCAGTTAACAGAAAAACCTTAGAGATGTCATTCCACATGCCTAGGGAATTCCTTTTTGCTGAAATTCCGCTCAAAAAGGTGATTTCTGAGAAGGTTCATCGAGGACAGGTGACCGTACGAATCACTCGAGAGCTTTCCCAGGGAAATGCAATCCCTAACATGCCTAATAATCAACAGCTTAAAGATCTCAAGGCCTACGCAGAGGCAGCCTCAGAGCTTTTGATGCTTGAGGGGAAAGTAACCCTTCCTCTTATCTTTGATTTAGCGGCTCGGATTGGACAGGCTGAAATCATTGATGATGAAGACCTTTTCCTCAAAGAACTCCAAAAAGGGTGCCAAGATTGCGTCTCGACCCTTTACGAAATGAAGAAACGAGAGGGAGTCGAGCTGAAGAAGGACTTTCTTCTTCACCTCGAAGGAATCGAATCAATAGTAACTCAAATTGAGGGTGAGGCTGGATCTGCAAAAGACCGGTTTCAAAAGCGTATTGAAGAGCGAATTAAGGACCTTGGTCCTATCGAGGAAGTGGAAAGTGATCGGGTTGCCCGTGAAGTCGCGATACTCGGGGAGCGGATAGACATTGCAGAAGAGGTGACAAGGCTCCATTCTCATTGTTTACAGTTCAAGGAACTACTGGACTCAGACCAAGAACGTCTTGGAAGAACACTCGACTTTCTGCTCCAAGAAATGAACCGTGAGACCAACACAATCGCCTCCAAGGCTCAAGAACTCTCAATATCCCAGAAAGTGGTGACTATCAAAAGTGAACTAGATCGCTTGCGAGAGCAGATACAAAATATCGAATAGTATGACTGAACTTGGCAATACAGAGAAGGGGCTCCTTTTTGTTATAAGCGCTCCGGCAGGAACCGGAAAGACTACTCTTGCGCTTCGTCTTGTAGAAGAATTCCCAAAACATGTTTCTCGTTGTGTCACTACAACGACAAGGACTCCTCGTGCAAACGAGGAAAATGGACAAGACTACTTCTTCGTAGATGATAAGACGTTTTTAGATCGAAAAGAGAGCGGGGAATTTTTGGAATCAGCCACGGTCTTCGGAAAGCATTATGGGACATCAAAAAAAGATGTTGAAAAGCTGAGAGCATCTGGAAAACACGTCGTCCTTGTTATCGATACGCAAGGTGCAGCCACGGTTCGTGAAAATGCAGATCCAATCACAATTTTTATTATGCCTCCATCTAAGGATGAGTTAAAAGCCCGACTTCACAAACGGAATGCAGATTCTGAGGCTGATATGGAAACAAGACTCTCCTGGGCTGAAAAAGAGATGGATCAAGCATCAAAATTTGATTATATTATCGTAAATGATGATTTGGATGTTGCATATCAAGTCCTTCGGAGTATAATAATTGCCGAAGAACATAAGGTAAGAGCATGAAAAAGAAAGAATCACTGACGAACGAACAACTCACATCTGAGCTACCAAACAAATTTCGTTTGGCTCGGGTAGCAATCAACCTTGCACACCACCATATTCAAGCTGGGCAAGACTTCACAGTAGGATCACTCCTTGATGATCTAAAAAAGCATCCTAGCTTTTTGAGTGATATGGAAGTGGAAAAGGCTTCATAAGGTCTCATGAAAATACTCGTTACCGCAGCACTCCCTTACGCAAATGGCCCGCTTCATTTTGGGCATATTGCTGGAGCTTACCTTCCAGCTGACTGCTACAGTCGCTTCATGCGCCTTCTTGGGCATGATGTCCTGTATGTATGTGGATCGGATGAGCATGGCGTTGCGATAACGATGAGCGCAGAGCAGGCCAATCGAACTCCTATGGAGCAGATTGAGCTCTTTCACTCAATTAACTACGCCTTCTTCCAAAGGCTAGAGATGAGCTTTGATCACTACTCTCGAACATCGTGGAGAGGTCATGTGAAGCCATCTCAAGAGTTTTTTTTAGACCTCCACAAAAACGGCTACATCGAGAAAAAGACGACCGAGCAACTCTACTCTGATGCTGATAAAAAATTTTTAGCAGATCGCTACGTTGTTGGGACGTGTCCTAAATGTGGGTTTGAGGAAGCGAGAGGAGATGAGTGTCAAAAATGTGGCGCTTCCTACGAGGCAACTGATCTCAAGAGCCCTCGATCTAAAATGACCGGCGCACCACTTATCAGAAAAGAGACCACACACTGGTTTTTGAAATTTGATATGTTCAAGGACAAACTCAAAAAGTGGCTCGATACAAAAGACTGGAAGCCGAATGTGGTTAACTTTGTTCGCCACTACATCGATGACCTGAGGCCAAGGGCTATCACGAGAGATGGAGAATGGGGAATACCTGTTCCTCTTGAAGAAGCGGAAGGCAAAGTACTGTATGTTTGGTTTGATGCTCCAATTGGGTATATCTCAGCGACCAAAGAATGGGCCCAGGAGAAAGGTACACCCGACGCATGGGAACAGTACTGGCTTGATGAAAAGACCAAACTTGTTCACTTTATCGGTAAGGACAATATTCCATTCCACACGATTTTCTTTCCCGCAATGATCATGGGGCAAAGCGTACCGTACAAACTACCGGATGATGTTCCTGCAAACGAATTCCTCAACCTTGAGGGAAGGCAGTTTAGTAAATCTTCAGGGTGGTATATCGATTTAGAAGACTTCTTTGAGCATTTTACCGCTGACCAAATTCGATACACTATAGCGGCGAATGCACCAGAAACACAAGACTCAGAATTCACATGGGCTGATTTCCAAATGCGCTGCAATGCAGAGCTTGTAGGAAAGCTAGGTAACCTAATTAACCGCGTGCTTGTTTTCACACAAAACAACTGCGAGCATAAAGTTCCAGCGCTAAACAACCTTTCAGACGAAGACCAGACATTCGTGAGTCGAATAGATGAACTTGCTTCTGACTTAAAAGAGGCGCTTTCTCACTACAAGGTTCGAAAAGCAACACAAATCCTCATGGAAATGGCGCAAACTGGAAACGTCTACTTCGACAGCAGAAAGCCATGGAAACTTGCCAAAGATGAAGCATTGACTACTGAGCTTCACGCTTGTATCGCTTCATGTCTCTATTGCCTTAAGTCAATAGCGCTTTCAATGTTTGCTATTATGCCTGCATCTGCTGAAAAACTTTGGAAAATGCTTGGGTATAAAACTCCAATTTCGGCATCGCTTTGGGATGAGTATATTGAAGCTGCTGTACCGACTACAAACAAACTGCTTGAGCCTACCGTTCTTTTCAAAAAGGTTGATGAAGAGCTCATCGCAGAAAAAGAAGCAGAGCTGCGTAAAACTGAAAAAAAGCAAGTAGAACTAGAGGTTCCAGCCCAGTTCGAAGCGCTTAAAGAACAGATCACATTCGACGACTTTTCGAAAATTGACCTTCGAGTTGGTCGAATTCTTTCAGCTGAGAAACTCCCTAAATCCAAAAAACTGCTGAAACTGCAGGTTGATTTAGGATTTGAAAAAAGACAGGTCCTTGCAGGGATTGCAAAACACATTAGTGATCCACAGACACTCGTTGGTCAAAAAGCTGTCATCGTAGCCAATCTCAAGCCTGCAAAACTTATGGGTGAAGAGAGTCAGGGAATGCTGCTTTGTGCAGGGGATGACACCTTTCTTGAACCACTTCTCCTTAATGACTCAAAAGCGGGTCACCCCGTCAGATAATCCTTACCCCTCGAAAACAATATCGAAACTAGGGCGTGCGCTCAAATCACGAAATGGAATGTTCGGATTAAAAAAAGTCGCCCATTGGCTCAAATTTGAGCACGTTCCAATAAGAAAATTGCACCTTGAAAGGAGCAAGCAATCAATAATTGCTTCTTCACCTTGTTTGGCAGCATCATTGTCGTCATCTTTATGAGGGGGCTTATCCGACACACTTCGGTAGATCCCTTCTTGAACAATCACTTTTCCGGGGAATGCCTTCTTCATATACTCCACGAAATGTGTTTCATCTGTAGCCACAAATACCTTGTAATTTCGTGTTCTCAATGTCTTTGCAGCTTGCTTCACCCTTTTTGCGAAAATGCTGTAACTCACTCTTCGAAAATCGTTTTCCCACAACCAGTCTGTGCCTCTATAATGAACGCCAATAACCTTCGTGTTTGAAAACGAATGGGAAACAATTTCCTCAACTTGATCAACTATCTCACTTCGGAAGTGGATATACTTTTGAATCAAACTATGAAGGACATGTTTGCTTTTCCATTTTTTAGGAGCTAGGTGTTCAATATCGCCTATTTCACAAGACAGCGGATCGTCAACATCCCCTAGTGATATCGGCTCACAGTAATAATTCCACCAGTTTGGTCCATAGCTTGGTTCGTAATAAATACCACTCTCAGCAAAATCAACTTCTAGCCCTCGAAGAGAACCCTTCTCATACGCTTGGAGGGCTGCTGCTACATCTGTGAATGTGCTAAAAAGCCCAGCTCCATCTCGTCCACGTAAAAGGACGCTTGGGTTTGGAATTGAAAAAATTTGTAAAGAAACCAAAAGAGAAAAGAAAAGATATTTCATTGAAAAAAACCGTTTTTTTTGGAATAAACTAACAGCATTTCCACTATAATGACAATCCAATGAGATATTTTATCCTCCTTTTTTTCTCCTGTAAACTGCTTGCAACAGCATTGATTCATGAAGATGTCTGGTACGACTTTGCAGACTGGGTGTTTTCTCCAGAAGAAACCTTTGATCCACAAGAGGTAAAAGCAGGGGATGTAATCGTTGTAAAAGACCTCGACTCAAGACTTCTCGAGACCCTTCATGAGTTTGAAGAGAGCATTCTACCTCACATTACGTACCCCATTATTCTTATCTCTCCGAGAACAGACTTCTCTTTACCAAGCTCCTATACTCACCTTCTCGACCACCCAATGATTGGGGCATGGTTTGTTCAGAATATCGATAGAGAAGAAACAGAAAAGCTCCATGCACTTCCCATAGGATTTGTGAGTGAGCGGTATGGGTGCAATCACACGCTCCTTAACGCCTACGGTGATAATGCAAGCTCTTACCAACAGACAAAAAGAAAGCGGCTACTCTATCTTAACTTTGCAATGACCAATCCCGATAGAGAACGTTGCGTTCGCCACTTCAAAAACAACTTCCCATCGCACAGGTTTTCCTCAAAAAAACCTTTCCCCAGGTACCTGAGAGATATTATGCAATCGATCTTTGTAGTGAGTCCGCCAGGGAATGGAGAAGACTGTCATCGAACATGGGAAGCACTACTTCTTGGTGGATACCCAATTGTAAAACGCTCCTTCCTCTCACCGCTCTTTGAGGGGCTGCCAGTCATTCAAATCTCAGAATGGAGTGAGGTCACCGCTGAACTTCTCCGTCAAAAATACAGAGAACTATCGAATATGGAGTGGTCGAAAGAAAAACTCTACGCTGAATACTGGTTTGACAAAGTCAAAGCGATCCAGCAGAAGATGCGGCTTCAGCAAGCTGCGTCTGAATAAGAAGCGAGAGCCCTGTATACCTGCTTTGGACCTCATCATTCTTTGCAGCAATTGCAATCGCTTGCTTTGTGCCGAGGAGAACGACAAGCTTCTTTCCCCGTGTGATACCTGTATACAGAAGATTTCTGAAGAGCAACTTAAAATGGGTGGTATGGATTGGAATAACGACACATGGGCATTCAGATCCTTGGTACTTGTGGATTGAGACCGCATAGGCGAGCATCACCTCATCAAGTTCCACAAAATCATACACCACTTCCTCTCCATCGAAATTGATGATTAGCTCCTGTTCTTCAAAATCGATATACTCGATCCTTCCAACATCACCATTATACACATGTTTGTCATAATTATTCTTAATCTGCATCACCTTATCACCAACATGGAACCGTCGGCCCATTCGCTCCAGCGAAGTTGGTTTTGGATTCAGTGCATTTTGCAAGACGAGGTTCAAATTCTCTGTTCCTACAATCCCTCGTTTCATTGGTGTGAGGACCTGGATGTCATCAATAGGATTAAACCCGTACTTCTCTGGGAGCTCCTTTTCAATAAGGGGAACGAGCTTCTCAACAATCGCTTCTGGTGTCTTTCCTTCAAAAAAGAGAAAATCTCCAGACTGATCCTCTAAATCGGGATAATACCCCTGATTAATCCTGTGTGCATTCGTAACGATCTTAGAACCGCGAGCTTGTCTGAAAATTTGTTTCAGCATAGTTACAGAAATCCGATCTGACTCAATCAAATCTTTCAAAACAGACCCTGGTCCAACTGAGGGGAGCTGGTCGATATCACCAATAAAAAGAACGCGCGCAGCATCAGGAATAGCCTTCAAAAGATGATACATAAGCTGTGTATCAATCATAGAGGCCTCATCAATAATAATCAGGTCACAATCGAGCGTGTTGTTCTTATTCTTCTTAAAGCCGCCCTTTGTAAAATCAAACTCGAGCAAGCTATGAATCGTCGACGCTTTTTTACGCGTGATTTCCTGCATCCGTTTTGCTGCACGGCCTGTTGGAGCTGCGAGTAAAATCTTATCGGTTAGCTTTTCAGTAATTTGCAAAATCGCTTTCGTAATCGTACTTTTTCCGGTACCGGGACCACCTGTAATTATATGAACCTTCTCGGTGGTGCATTCGCAAATTGCGGATACTTGTTCCTTCGCGAGGCGTAAATGCATCTTCTCTGCAATCCACTCAAGGGCCTTATCATGGTTAATCGTTCGTAGAAGAGAGGGGCACTCGGTTAAACGGGCAAGTTCCCGTGCGATTCCAACCTCACAGAGATACAGCGGTTTCACCCAAATAAACTGTGAACCATTCATCGGATTCAAGACAATATCACCCTTTTCATCAAGCAAGTCGATTCCTTGTTCAACCATCTCACTTGAAACCTCTAAAAAGGTGGTTGCATGCTCAATAAACTCAGACCGAGGGTAGCAGGTGTGCCCTTCACTGCTGAGTTCCCACAGCATATGTTGGATTCCTGCCTCAACACGCTGAGGTGCATCATGGGCAATACCCAAATGATTCGCTAACTCATCCGCCGTCTTAAAACCAATTCCAAAAATCGATCGTGCGAGCTCATAGGGATTCTCCTGAATCTTCTGAATACTATCATCGCCGTACACCTTATAAATCTTCTGTGCGTACGAACACCGGATCTGCTTCGACTGGAGAAAGAGCATCAAATTCCTGATCGACTTCTGCGCCTTCCAGCATTCAGCAATCTTCACGATCTTCTTCTCTCCAATCCCAGGAATATCGAGCAAGCGATCTGGCTCCTGATCAAGAACCTCAAACGTCTTCGTTCCAAAAAATGCAACGATCTTCTTGGCATACGAAGGACCAATACCTTTAATCATCCCTGAAGAAAGGTACTTCTCGATACCGGTTACATCGGTCGGTGTATCTAAAGAAAACGAAGCTACCTCGAACTGTCGTCCATGCTGGGGATGGTGTTTCCACGTTCCCTGGCACATAATCGTTTCACCAGGCTGAATGCCAGGCATCACTCCAACAATAGAGAGTAGGTCCTGCTCCTTGTTCAGCTTGACCTTTGCAACGGTGAATCCATTATCCGCGTTGGAAAATAAAACCCTTTCGATTGTCCCACAAATCTGATCCATAGCCCACACTTATACAGCTTCAAACCAAATAATTTACAGCAGAAAGGTCAATCTCAGATTCTTCATAGAAATTCTTGCGAAAATATCTCCTATTGAGTATCTTATTGACCAATCTATTCCGGATTAGCTCAGCGGTAGAGCAGCGGACTGTTAATCCGTTGGTCGCTGGTTCGAATCCAGCATCCGGAGTTTTTTGGCGAAAACGGCCCTGTTTTGAATCCCGCTGTATGTAATATATTATCAGGATCCAAAACAGGGCCGTTTTCATCCAAATTTTTTTCAAATATAGTTCTTAATGAGAATGTTTGTTATTTCTGGGTTAGGATATGTCGCATACAAGCGTTGATAAGTCTGAAAAAAGTAGAGATACAACCTATGTGTGGCTGTCCTATGTAAAATGGGGGATGTTTTCTTTATTTTTGTCAGCGATAGGGATTTTTTTTGCTCATCTGATAAATGTTTATTTCCCTCTCACCCAAACAACTATTAAAATATTGCAATTGATTGGCTTTTTACCCTTGGCTGCATCTCTAGGTCAACGAGGGTATGATATACAAACATGGGGAGGTAAATCTCCGCAAGAAAAATTAAATAAACTCATTTTTGTTATATTATCATCAATTGGGTTTTTGTTAATAGTGTTGACAAATTATTTGGAATAAATAACTTTCTGTTGTAAACATTTGCAGTTTAAACGACCTATTTTACTTGAAGCTCTAATCCAAGAACGTCTAGCATGTGGATTAGACTTATAAGTGTAGGGTTGCCTTTTCTTTAGCAAGTGTTGTAGTGCCGCGATGTGCATCGACAACATTTTGCACTGCTACTAACAAGACACGTATATTATCAGCTTCTAAACCTGCATTAATATAGGCTGCAGATTCTTTCTTATTAGGGATAAGAAAAGTTCGAGGACTATGCAGATAAAATTATTAAGCTTGTTCCCACAGAGGATGGGATTGTTATAAAAGATGCGTAAAGGCTCTCAAAATAATATGAAAAATGAAGAGAGAAAGGTCGAAAAGATGACCTTGCGGGAGATAAAAAATAATCATCCCGAGATATTTAATAGATTTGAAGATATGGCTAAACCCTACTGCACAAGATTATTCGATCTTGGTGAGGAAAATAAAGGGATTCCAGATTTCATTGCTAGTGGTACATTTGTTCGTATAGGAGGACGACCTGGGATACTTACTAATCACCATATTGCAATGATGTTCGGTCTAAGAAATCGTAGCTTTATATATGTGCCTGGGTATAAATCCGAAAAAATACATGGACTTCGATATAAGCATATAGTTTCCTTGCCTCATTATCCTGCTGATTGGGAAATCAAGGGTGTTGATATTTCATTCATAGAATTGGAATCAGAAACAGCTATCGTTGACCTTGGTTACAATATCTGGGACCTTGATAAATCAGCACAAAAACATTTTTCTGAAAAAATTAACCTGCGGAAAAAAGGGGCTGTACACGATTGGATTTGGGGTTTTGAGGCTACCCCTTCTGAAAAAGTATCTAAGCAGGAAAATACTCTGTATTTTGAAAAATCTGGGTTTCACTTTTTAGCACCAGAGAGTTCAGATTTATTCACTGCTGTGGTTAGGACTTCCAATGGCGACTTTAGTAAAAAAGTTGATGAACTATACTGTGAAATCAATCGTGAAGGGGAAGACTCAGCCCTTTTGCCTGAATCATATGGTGGAACGAGCGGTAGTGCTGTGTGGAGGGGAGTTGGAAATTTACCAGAAGAGAGCATATCTGACTTTGATTTAGCTGGTGTTCAGGCAGATGAACTTCAGTGGGTCGGTCCTGCTGTGGCGGTTATCTTTCGAGGTCCTTGCTCCTTATATGACACATTTTATAAATTTTGTGTGCATTACATGACGCATGAGGATGAGATTCCTGCCTTACAAAATGCGGGATTCATCAAGCTCGATTTAATAGATCCGGAGTAAGGAAGTGCCTGGTTTTCGTGAGATGATTCCAAAGAATATCAGGGAGTATAAGGTGCTCTTATGTCACATTTAGTAAGTCAAGAAAATTTAGCTGAGATTGATTCTTACTGCATAGAGTGCACCATTTTTGCTCATATATAATATTGTCGGCGCGAGCTGTCCATGTATGGCCCTTTTTACAAATCATTTTTATCTTAGTTTTTCCCTGTAAATATTCAGTTGATAAACATTTGCCTCCATGACTGTTGGCAAATTCTTGGAAATATTCTATTGAGTATTTCCTCCTATTATTTCGCGCACAAATAGGACATCCAGACTTTCTTTTTGTTCGGCTTGCAATTGTTGCTTGCCAGGAATGGCCTTTTTCACACTTCCACGCAACTTTTTTGTTTCCATGAGGGGTAAGATCAGATGGGTTAACCCCTTCGTTTAACTCATAATCCCATTCAGATAGTAGCTCAGGGTATGAAGTTGCTAAATTATTTGTCTTTAAAGCATAACGCCCATAGCAAAAAGGACAACCAGAACCTCGAGCTCTGCTATTACAAGTTGTTTGCCATTCATGACCTAAGCGACATTTCCACCAAAATTTTAGATTTGAGTTTGGAGTGATTTCTTCAGGGGAAACGCTATTTTTTTTATGATGCCATTCGGCAGCTAACGGTGGGTGTATTTTTGCTAAATTCCATTCATTTGTGGCCTTATTGGGAAGAATACGGGGACAAGAGGGGCATCCTGTATTTTGACTTGAGCGATTATTCAACGAAGTTTTCCAAGTATGTCCATGCTTACATTTCCACCAAACGTTTTTATTGGCCGCAGGCAGAAAGTGTTCGGGAGAGAGGGGAGCATTTAAATCATACGCCCATTCTTTTGCAAGGTCTGGTCTTTTGCTAGCAAGTGAAAGCTTATAAGGAGGTGCGGGAAGGTGAGAAATCATTTCTCTATATAATTTACTATTAAGAAGTGAGCCTTTATTAAGATACTGTTGAAGCTTTTTGCGTTCCGAATCGGAAAAATCAGTAAACTGAATGATTTTATAGATAAGACTAGAGATTATCGGAAAAGGATTATTTGACCATTTAAAAGAAATGTCACGTTCGCTTAATAAGGGTAACCCCTTTTCTCGTAAACGAAATAGCTGAATACCCTTTTCTTCAAATAATGTGTTTTTTACGATGTCGATATTTGATTTGGATTTGTGCCAATAGACCCCATCAATCTCTATTCCAATTTTTTTATCTGGAAGAAATATATCACATTCGTATTTTTCAATTTTTATGCGCCAAGAAACATTAGAAAAGAGAGCTTTTATTTCTGCATAAACAGCGATCTCTATTCTGGATGTTTGGTGTGAGCATTTGGGGCAACCTGTGTTGTTGTGGACTCTAGTTCCAATAGTTCCTTGCCATTCATGACCATGTTTGCAAATCCACCAAAATTTTTTCGTGCCACCTGCAATTACATCTTTGGGAGTCAATGATTTATTTTTAGTCGGATGCCAGTCTTTTGCAATATCGGGGCGTAGAAATGCAAGGCTATTTTCACTGCACAATCTGCGATTTAAGCAATAAGGGCAGTCACCTTGATAACCTTTCCTTGTTTTATTTTGAATTGTAGCTTGCCATGAATGATTCTTTTCACACTTCCACCAAACTTTTTGCTTTGCTCTCGGGCTAAGCTTGAGGGGGTCATAATGTATATTCTTTTCAAAATCCCATTCTTTTAATAATTCTGGATATATCAGGGCGAAATTTCGTTTCTCAGTAGGCTTTTGACCAGCACAGTAAGGACAGCCCACTCCTCGATTTCGGCTATTGATAACCGCTTCCCATTCATGATTTTCTATGCATATCCACCATGCTTTTATTCCTGAACCAGACGAGACATCATTTGGAGTTAAATTTCGATTTTTAGATGGATGCCATTGTTTTGCTAGACTAGGATTTTTTAATTGTAAGGTGTTCTCATTTAAAGCTAATCCTAATGCTTGTTCAATCGAACGACCCTTTTTTAATGATTCGATTACGTGTGTATAGGCGCGTTGATAGTGTTTTGCCGCTGCTTTTATTGTTTTAAACTCATTGCCTTCTATTTGAATGGGAATACCAGAATTTTTAGATGCAAAACTTGGGGGAGGTATGAGGTCTACAGCTTGCTCAGGAGACCAACCTTTCGAAAGACGATAATCAACTGTATTGCGTGATTTACCAAATGCTTTCGCGGCACCTTCAAGGGAGTCGTACTCTTTTCCTTGAATAATGATTTTTCTTTTGTTTGAGGGTTTGGTAGTTTGTTCTTTTGTTAGCTTCTTTGAATCCATTTTCCGATCTTCTTAATATATAAGAATTAATAGGGGAAGATTATACCTCTTACGAAAAAGTTTTCCATAGTTTCATGATAGAATTTTAGAAGCGATGAAGCTGACTTTTAAAACGCCGAGAAAATGAAATCCAGTTAAAAGTTCGAAGTGTGCCGAGCAGGGAGATTCTTTTGGCCTGGTAACTGGGTGTCTTGGTTTTCTCGCGCTTCAGTCTTTCGGAATGGTTCAGTTTTGATCGAGATAAAAATATCGAGGACGCTGTAGGAGGAGATTTGCCTTTAAACGGCTTATCTTTCGTTTTTTTCTGAGTTCATACAATAAAAAATATATTTATCTGGTAACTTTTATTTAGTTAATTCATTAATTTAACTGTTTTAAACAAGATTGTTATTAATTATAATATTGCGATGGATAAAAAGAACTGAACGAGAATGAAAAGTCATATGTTGCTAAGGAGAAAAGCTTGTGGATATGCAAAAAGAAGTTGTAGTTCCTTTTGTCGTTCTATTTAGTAGAAAGGAAGATTTATTTTGGAATTACTAAATTCAAACATTGAATTGCTGAAGAGATATCTAACCACATCCAGAAATAGACTGATAGATCTCACAAAGCGTAATAAGTTAATTAATTTTAATCTTAATGCCAAGCAACCGCGACATTTCGATGTTGTATCAGCTTCACTATCTCAGGTCTGGGAGGCAGTGTCTAGTGGGAGTTCGATTCCTATAAGCTTTGTACCAGAGCCTAAGCTGCAAACTGATCTAGTCACGGGCGAAGATCTTCCAATGCCAAAAGCTATTGACCGTGCAAAAGAATGCGGTATAGATCCATCTCTTGAGTTGTCGGTAAAGCCTGACTGCAAAGAGATTAAACTAAAGACCATTCAAACACTCCTATATTATTCTCATCTTGAACGACTCATTCAAAAACTGCGAGATGATGCCCGTGCAGCAAATGAAGAAAAAGGAGTCTCAACCCTTCACTGTATGGTTGGCTTTTTACAGTGGATGGAATCAAAAGATTCATCGATCACCATTACTTCACCATTACTTCTGGCTCAAGTTGAACTTGAGATTGTTAGACAAGCATTACCGAACCAACGGTTTTTATTGTCAGGACAAGAATCGGATCAAGATTCATGGGTTGTGAATCCTTCGCTTCGAATTAAGCTCCAAAATGACTATGGCATTGAACTCCCTTTATTAGAACAGGGAGAGTTTCCTGCTGCGTATTTTGAACGAGTTCGTTCAATGCTATCTGCCCATCCCAAATGGTCGATTTCTCATCGCGTTGCAATAGGGAATATAGCCTTTCCCCGCCTTGCTATCTATGAGGATCTAGATTTCCATAAATGGGAATCTGAGGGTGGAAACTTACTGTTTGATCATCCTATCTTAACAGGATTGTTGTCAGGTATATGTCGTGAACCTTCAGACAAGGAGCGTCAGGAAGAAGATGAAGATGGGATTACAACACCCATCA
>Ga0070728_10002510_pt1 | contig 22733 bp, 20 predicted proteins | sample tdDd471_FD_66723 | JGI IMG/M metagenome (GOLD analysis project Ga0070728, IMG submission 66723) | Marine sediment microbial communities from the Atlantic coast under amendment with organic carbon and nitrate - tdDd47.1 | ecosystem: Environmental > Aquatic > Marine > Coastal > Sediment | place... | reverse complement strand
CTGCCCATGGGCGAGGGACTCTGTGCGCCGCCGATTCCCAATGGCGCTGCCATGGATGAGGCCTGCGGCAATGATACTCCCTGCCAGCTTAATCTGGTATGTAATCATTCCTATTGCCGGACCCCCTGCAATGCCTGGGGTGAGCACAGCTGCCCCGATCAGCAGGAATGCCGTCCGGTGCTTTCCCTTGATATCGGCCTGTGTATGAGCACCGCTGGTTGCGATCCTGCCACCAATCCCTGCCCCGAAGGCTTTGTTTGTCTGGATGGCGATTGTGTTCCCGGTACGCCCTGCGATGCTGATGCAGATTGCCCCGGCAGCATGGTCTGCGACTTCGGTCTGTGCCTTGAAAGCTGCCTGTATCTTGGCTGTCCATCCCATAAGCCCGTCTGCGACGAGCAAACCGGCCATTGTGTGCGGTCTGTGAACAATTGCGGCGGTGGCTGTCCCAACGGCTATTGGTGCTACGATGGACGCTGCGTAGAGGAGTGCGATCCTCCCTGTGAAGGACGTTCCTATTGCGCCAAAACCGGCTCCGGCGTTGATGATGTTGAATGCCTTACCCCGGATGACTGCCGGAAGACCGGCAACATGTGTGCTGATCCCAGCCGTGACTGCGATCAGCGCACCGGATTCTGCATCAAACGCTGTCCTGCAAACTGCGCACCGCCCACCTGCTGCGATGTCAGCACGGATTATCAGTGCGGTCAGTGCGAGACCGGCGTATGCAGTAACCTGAATCCCATGGGGCCCTGTCCCCTGATGGATCAATTATGCATTGATGGTCAGTGCAAAACAGATCAGAATATATGCGTGCCTGCGGGTATGCCCTGCTCCACGGCATCAACATGCTGTGACGCCAACGGCGAAGGTGTGGTGGATTGCTGTGTTAATCCCACGAGCCCGGATCTGGTGGGCGTGTGCTGTGGTTCGGGACAGACATGCCTGTATGTGGGTAGTATTTGCCTGTAATTATATACCGTAATAAAACATTTGATCTTTCAACCCTGTAAGCGACACAACCGGCGGCAGCCATCGGAACGAATCCGTACCGAATCAGAGAAGGAGGCAACATGGTGAACACAATGGGATGGATAGAAGGCATTGACGGAACTGAATTATACTTCCAGACCACTGGCACCGACACCGGGAAACCTCCGATCATTTTTTGCGATGGTATTGGTTGCGCCGGATATGTCTGGAAATACATTAAACGCGATTTTGCCGATGAGCATCAGATGCTGCAATGGAATTACCGTGGCCACGGGCAAAGCGCCATGCCGGAAGAAGACGGTCATCTTACCATTGAAGCCATGGCCGATGACCTGAATTGCATTGTGGAAAAGCTGGACATGAGACCGGCGATTATTATGGGGCATTCCATGGGCGTGCAGGTGATACTGGAATACGCCCGGCGGCATCCGCAGCATGTTGCAGGTCTGGTGCCCATTTGCGGCAGCTCCGGCAATTTGCTGGACACCTTCCATGACAGACCCTATCTGAAAATGGCGCTGCCGTTTCTGCAAAAGGCATATACCTATGTGGACAAAATTGTAGATCCCATATGGGAGCGCGTGCTGCCAACAGAGTTAGGGTTCCAGTTAGCCACCCATACCGAGGTAAATGGCGAATTTATCAAGCGGGAAGACTTTTTCCCGTACCTGGAAGATCTTTCTCAGGTTGAGCCCGGCCTGTTTTTGGAAATGCTGGGCAATGCCCAACAGCATAGCGCAAAGGATTTTTTGCCGCAGATTGATGTACCTACCCTGGTTATTGCCGGCGAGCGCGACGGCTTTACCCCGGCCTGGCTTTCCAAAGAGATGGCCCGGTCAATCCCCGGGGCGGAGATGCTGATGATTCCCTCCGGTTCCCATACCGCTTCTTTGGAAATGCCGGAACTGACATCTTTGCGCCTGGAAAAATGGATTAACACCCATTTCAAGGCAAAGAAAAAAAGCCGCAGTAAAGCCCGCTCCAAAAAGCCCGCCGCCTGATGGTGACGACATAATCACAAGAAAACGCCCTGCCGTATTCCGGCGGGGCGTTTTGCATTGTTTAATCTTTTTCCAGGATATTTATGCGGGCCTGCCCCCGGGTTTTGTCGGTCAGATGACGGATGCAGGTGTCCAGTATATCGCGGGAGACATACAGCCGTGACCGGTAGCGGTCACCGGAAACCGTGACGTCCTGTTCCGTTGCTCCAAGGTGATGAATCATTGAAAGAGCTGCGCCGCTGACAGCCAGGGGCAGATCAATTTCAAGGCATACCGGAGGCCGGATAACAATATGCTGTGCAGCGTCCAGACATGCAGCGGCAGCACCACGGTAGGCACGCACCAAACCTCCTACGCCAAGCTTGATGCCGCCAAAGTAGCGAATTACCACAACCACCACATGATCAAGTTCCGAAGATTCAATGGCGGTCAGGATCGGTCTGCCTGCACTGCCGCCGGGTTCCCCGTCATCGGAAAACCGGTAGTCGCCGCCAATGCGGTACGCAAAGCAATTGTGGTTGGCCTTTGGTTCTGAAACCGAGGCAAGGAACTCCATGGCCAGCCCGGGGGTATCTGCCCGCTGACACCGGCCAATGAACCGGCTGTGCTTAATATTCTGTTCTGCTTCGGCGAAATCCTGTATCGTGGTGAAATCCGGCATGGTGTGTCACAGGGGCAGAAGGAGGAGACCCTTATTTCAGGATGCTGCGGATGCGTTCCGAGATGCCTTTTTCAAGCTCGTGGATGCTGTCAAGGGTTGCCTTGTCCCGGGCATTGCACTGGCGATATCCTTCAACCGCATACTGGCAGCGGTAGGTGAAATGAATTTTTACGCGATCTGAAAGAACATAGGCCTGAATCACGACTTTTGCCGGGATAGGCAGCTGTGCCGGGCCCTGGCGAAGTTCAATGACTTTCCAGTCAGTGTATACGACATCGGGGTTTTGGGCGGTTCCGGAAATCTGGAAACCCTCTTCGATAAGGGCATTTTTAACCGCTGTCATGGCTGCTTCACTGCCCAGGCTGTGAAACGCGATGGATTCGGAGGTTCGTTTGGCTTTAATGCCGCATCCGGCCACAGTTAATATAATAAGTACAAAAATAATCCACTGAATTCGTTGCATGGAGGACCTCGTTAATATGACCGATATCTGCAAACCACGCATTGTTTGTACGACAATTACTTTAAAAAATCAATACCATAGCGGTAATAGTCTGAAAAAGTTACCGTTTTCGCACCTTTGGGCAGGTGCCCGTGAGTGTCGTTTATAGTGCTTTCCTGTTGATTTGCCCAATAAAATCTGCTATAAATATTGGGATAGTTGCTGTATTCCGAGAACCTATCCACACGACGAGCGTACTCGATGATTGATATTCACGAATTTGAACAGCGCAGCTCAGAGGAGCTCAACGATTTTATTCTTCAGCGTAAAAGGGATCTTGGCGACGATCTGGTCATTTTGGTGCACCATTATCAGCGCCCGGACGTTGTTGCTTATGGCGACCTTCTTGGCGACAGCCTGAAACTTGCACGTCTTGCAGCCGAGCAATCTCATGCAAAGCATGTGTTGTTTTGCGGTGTTCGGTTTATGGCGGAAGCCGCTGATATTCTGACTCCGGACCATACCAATGTGCAGCTTTCAGCCCCAAGCGCCGGGTGTCCCATGGCGGATATGGCCGATGAAGAACAGGCTCAAAAGGCCTTTGACGCCATTGTCCGCACAACCGGTAGGCCCCCGATTCCGGTGGTGTACATGAATTCCTCTTCGGAACTCAAAGCCTTTTGCGGCAGGAATGGCGGTCTTGTGTGTACTTCTTCCAATGCGGAAAAGGCTGTGCGCTGGGCCATGGATCAAGGCGATACGGTGCTGTTTTTTCCTGATGAGCATCTGGGACGAAACACCGCCAAAACCATCGGCCTGAAGCCCGAAGAGATTGCTCTGTGGGATCGCCTCAGTGATGACGGCGAGCTTACCGATGCACAGATTGCCGATGCCCGGCTGGTGCTGTGGAAGGGATTTTGCCACGTGCATGTATCCCTGACCGAACAACATGTCCATGCGGTTCGGGCGTTGAGTCCCGATGCCAGCATTGTGGTGCATCCTGAATGCCCTACAGAGGTCACGGCCCTGGTGGATGGAGTCGGCTCTACTGAATACATTGTGCAGTATCTTAAACAACAGCCCGCCGGATCAGAGATTTATGTAGGCACTGAAGTGCATATGATCGAACGGATGGCTGCGGAATATTCTGATCGCATTATCAAGCCCCTGTCTCCCGGTGCGGTGTGTTTCAATATGGCCAAAACAACACCGGCGCATATTGCCTGTGCCCTTGCAGAAGAGAATCTTGGTACATGGGGTCATATCAATGTGGACGCAGCAGTAGCCTCGGACGCCAGGAAAGCCCTTGACCGTATGCTTGAAATCTAGTTGCCTTTGGCCCGCCCCAAAAGGAGTATCCCTGTATGACCACCATTCGATGTCCAAAATGCGGCAAAGACGTTCCACAGCGTAATTTTTGTGGATTTTGCGGCAGTCTGTTGACAACTCCCCAGGGGGAATCAGATTCGCAGACAGGTCCACAGACAGCTCCTGTGGAGAGTGCAGAGGAATCGACGCCGGATCTGGTTTCCAATGATATTCTCAGCCAGCTGGACGAGGTTGCATCGGTCAATATGGGGCCCCGGGAGCGGGAGCCGTCGGAAACACGGCAAAAGGAAATTCCCAATGATCTTATGCAGCGGGTAAAAATGGAGCGGGCTCAGACCCAACCCCCGGGTGGCTTTGATCTGGAGATCTCCGAAAAGGCAGTTCCACCGGCTTCATCAAGTCAGCGTCCCTCTGGGACATCCAGACCCCCTTTACCAGGAGATGCGTACCCCGGGGAACCGGCTTCTTCGCCAAAAACATCGAAGCCCTGGAAAAAAATCGTCATTGCCATTGTTGTACTTGTGATTCTGGCAACCGCAGGTATTGGCGGATATGTCATGTATCAAAAAGGGCGGGTGGTGTCGTTTCTTGAGCGGGAACTGAGTATTCCTTCTTCTGCTGTGTACCAGGACATGCGTAAGCGTTTGCCGGAAAAGGGCTGCGCCGTTGATGTTATCCAGTTGGGTATCCGGCCCGCCAGTGATGAAGATCTTGATGCCTACCGAAGCCGCACAGGCCAGTCCGGCGCCACCGGAACGCATATGATCTGGATCAAAGCCGCATGCATCGGCATTGGTGGTGTACCGGTTTCAATGACCATACGCGCCGAAAAACCCGATGCGCTTCCTGCTCCGTACCGTGGCAAGCATATGGTCTATGATCCGGACAGTGATCGGATGACGGACTACGTTCCTGTTGCCGAATAATATCACACATTGGAGTTATGTGTATTAGTTGTATAATTTGTTGTTGTTTTGCTAACTGTCGGTAATGCTTTTCAAAAGCAGGAAATGCCGCTTGTTTGCTGGAGACATTTTTTCTCATAATGCAGTTGCTTTTCCCATACTCTTATGTTACCAGACTGTTAGTTGTGTCCGGGAAGCGGTACGATTTCGCTCCCCTGGTTAGATAGTTACCGTCATCGGAGGGAATCATGCAGTATAATGGCGTAAAAGTATTTTCTGCCACCAAGGCCAAAGAACGTGAGGGTTTGGGAGAGGTTATTACCCGCTGGATTCGGGAAAATCCCGATAATGAGGTCATTGAAACCCGCACGCTTCAAAGCAGTGACAATGAATTTCATTGCCTGACCATCATTGTTTTTTTTAAGAGCTAATCCGTTTTTTTTACTGAAACTATTTACCTGAAATACCGTTTCTTTCATATTTTGTGGATGATGTCCGTTTGACCGGCACACCGTTTGGTGCGCCGGTTTTTTATTGGATATTTTTTTGTAGAAATTAAATGTCGGAGCTGATGCGGTCTGATTTAATACCGTGCAGAAATACAGGCCATTTTGCATCTTTATATGTGTTTTTCTTTGACTCCCGGCGCGGTATGGCATATATTTTTAACCCTGTAAATTTGGAATTTGTCTATTGGTAACTGGCATTCGGTGGTCCGATTGCACGAACAGAAGTGTATATTCCAAGGAGTGGCTCAATGAGTAAAAAATTCGAAACCGGAAAAAAACGGGTCTTTGCGTTAATCGGACACGGTGGATCAGGCAAGACCTCTGTTGCAGACGCCATGATTTATCTGGCGGGTAGCAACGAGCGGGTTGGCAAAGTTGATGATAAAACATCAATGCTGGATGTTGAACCCGAAGAGCAGGACACCAAGCACACCATCGTGCCTGGCTTCTTTGACATCGAGTGGAACAAGAACCAGCTCTACATGATTGATACTCCGGGTGTCTCCGATGTTATTCATGAAACCCAAAATGCACTGCAGGCCGTTGGCGGCGCTGTGCTGATGCTGAGCGCTTCCGATGGCGTTCGGGTGCAGACCCTTCAGGTTGCCGGTTTTGCCAAAGAGCAGGGTGTGCCTCTGGTCGCCTGCATCAATGCACTGGATAAAGAACATACCAGCTTTGACAAAGTCATGGCTCAGATGGAAGAGGAACTGGATATCAATCCTCTGCCGCTGGTTATTCCCATTGGCGAAGAATCCGGTTTCAATGGCGTTGTCAATATTTTGACCCAGAAAGCCTATCTTTACGAAACCGACGGCAGTGGCAAAATCAAAGCCACCACCGATGTCCCCGATGACATGGCCGATACCGTTGAAAGCCTGCGCGAGAACGTGATTGAACGTCTGATTGAAGCAGACGATGAAGTCATGGAGAAATATCTCGAAACCATGGAAGTCAGCGATGAGGAAATCGCTCTGTGTCTGCGTAAGGGCACCATTAACCGTACTTTTACCCCGGTATTCAGCGCCTCTGCCAACCTGGTGATTGGCATGCGTCAGCTGTTGGACGGCATTGTTGAGTGCATGCCTTCCCCGCTGGAAGAACGCCCCCGCGTCACTGTGGATCCCGCAAGCGGTGAAGAGGGCAGCCTGGAGCTGGCCAATGGCGATGAAGAACTTCTGAAGGCTGTGGTATTCAAGACCATGACCGATCCTTTTGCCGGTCGCATCACCATCTACCGGGTGTTCCATGGTCGCCTTGGTGCTGAAGATACCATCCATGTGTTCAACGATAACAAAGAGACCAAGGAAAAATTTGGCAAGCTCTTCAAGTTGCACGGTAAAAAGCAGGTTTCCGTGGATGAGGCTCTGCCTGGTGATATCGTTGCCGTGGCAAAACTGAAGGAAACCGTTACCGGTGATACTCTTACCGCCGGTCCCGCCCTGATGTTCAAAAAGATCGAGTTGATTGCTCCCCCGCTGAGCTTTGCGATTTCTTCCAAAAAGCAGGGAGAAGAAGATAAAGTCGGTACCGCCATCAACCGCATGCTGGAAGAAGATGTTGGCCTGGTCGTTAAACGCGAGCCGCAGACCAAAGAACTGCTTCTGTATTGCATGGGTCAGCAGCATCTGGATATCACCATGATGCGCATGAAACGCATGTACAATGTGGAAGCCGACGTTCGTCTGCCCAGAATTCCCTACCGCGAAACCATTAAAAAGGAAGCCCGCGGTATTCAGGGTAAACACAAAAAGCAATCCGGTGGACGCGGTCAGTTCGGTGACACCTGGATCAACATGATTCCCCAGCCCCGTGGCGATGGTTTCGAGTTTGTGAACCAGATCGTCGGTGGCGCGATTCCTGGCAACTTTATTCCCGCAGTTGAAAAAGGTATCGTGGAAGCCATGGTGCGTGGTCCTCTGACCGGTAACCCGGTTCAGGACATCAGAATCGAACTCTATGATGGTAAGTATCATCCGGTCGATTCCTCTGAACAGGCCTTTAAGCTGGCAGGTTCCAAGGGATTCAAGGCTGCCTTTGAAAAGGCCGAACCGATTCTGCTGGAACCGGTTATGCGCCTTGATATCGCCGTGCCCGATGAATTCATGGGCGATGTTATGGGTGATCTGAATGGTCGCCGCGGCAAAGTGCTGGGCATGGATGCCGAAGGCAAAGTGCAGCACATCCGTGCGGAGTGCCCCATGATTGAAGTGCAGCAGTACGCCTCCACCCTGAAATCCATCACCGGTGACCGCGGCACCTACACCATCAACTTCGATCACTACGAAGAAGTGCCCTCCATGATCGCTCAAAAAATCATGGAAGAATGGAAAAAGAAGAACGAGGACGCAGAGTAGATGCTGCCCATCCTTTACCCTCTGGATATCCAAACCGGTCCCCTTTCAAAGGGGGGCCGGTTTTTTCTGATATGCCTGCTTGTGATTGCGGTATGTTCCTGCGATGCCTCTGATTCCGCAGACAGCAGCAGATCTCGTCCGAAAAGGGTATCTCCGCCCGCACCGGGTCCCATTGAGATGAAAGCCGCTGTAGAGCTTGAGGCCGTCAATATCGATGATTGCCTGACCATGCTGCAAAATGCCACGCCCCCGGTCACTACGGATATGGTTGTCACGGTCCGGGCTGCTGTGGATGCCTTGGGAATTGTTCAGAATGTCCGTATACTGACGTCAACCTACCCGCACAAACGCTTTGAGGCCTGTGTACTGCGCACCCTCAAGCAGGCGCGAATTAATCCTCCGGGAAAATATCTTTCCCTTGATGCCGGTTTTGCCCTGAAAAAATAATTGTTGTACAATTGTCCGGTAAGGGAACTTTTCTGCCTCCAGCAGCATCTGATGGAATACAAAGGAGTCACATGAAACAGGCACCAGTGTATTCGAAGGATTCCGGGGACAATTTGGTTTTCAAAGCCAGAAACGGCGATGTATCGGCCTTTGAAGCCCTGGTTGTTGCACATCGCAGCGATTTGTATCGTTTTGCCTTGGGTATGAGCGGCGGCAATGCCGACATAGCCTCCGATGCTTTGCAGGAAGCTTTGGTCAAAGCATTTTTGAATATCCGTTCATTCAGAGGGGACGCAGCCTTTTCCACCTGGTTGTGGCGGGTGATTCGCAACGAAATACACGCCATATACCGAAAACAGAAACCCGGGCGCCTGGTTTCACTGGAAGACACATTGGAGCAGCCGGAAGATGCAGCACCCGGGCCATCGGATCAGGTATTGCGGGAAGAGCGAATCCGCAGTGTGCGGTATCTGGTGGCCAAACTTTCCCCAAAACTACGGGAAATCATAACACTGGTTGATCTTATGGAATACAGCTACGAGGAAACCGCCGAAAAGCTGGGGATTTCCGTGGGGACTGTACGCTCCCGTTTGTTTCGGGCCAGGGAAAAATTTTCCCGGCTGGTGGAAAAATACAGGGAACTTTTTTGATCACAAACTCATCCCATGAACAGAACGAACGATGAAAACTGATTCTACGAGGTTAGAGATGAAACGCTGCAAAGACATACAATCCATGCTTTCCGATCATGCCGCCGGCACATTGCCGGGTGATGGAGCGGAAGCGGTGCAGCAGCATCTGGACACCTGCCCCGCCTGTCGTGAAGTGCAGAAGAATCTGGAACTTCTTTCACTGGCATCCATAGGACAGGAAGAACCGCCGGAATCCTTTGACCGGCAGCTTCATATGCGCCTGGCACAGGCTGCCAACTCCTTTTCGCCCGCAGGCCGATTGGCCGGGCAGTGGTGGCGTCGGCCCTCCCTGGCGGCGGCAGCAATCGCCGTTGCATTTGCTTTGGGTATTGCCATCGGCGGTGGTTTTATGCAGATGAACGATCATCAAACCAATATCGATAATGGAGCCATGGCTCATGTTACCCGGGCTACAGTGGAAACCGGTAAACCGGTTACGGTTCGGCTGGTATTCAGCTCGGACGAGGATATCAGCGATGTCGCCTTTGACATTGAGCTGGAGCCTGGCCTTGAATTTGCAACGACTGATTCCGAAATTGCCGCCATGAAGGTTCTTCAATGGGATGGAGATCTTAAACGCGGCAGAAATGAGATACCTTTTGCGGTCACAGTGGCCAAACCGGGGCGCTGGGTTGTAACTGCCCGGGCTCAATATCATGATGCAACCCATGAGCACCGGATCGTCCTGCTGAGCCAAAAGGATATTGAAAACAACGTTCACGCACCCTAACAGAAACAGGAGCTTGACCATGAAACGATTAATTGTAACCAGTATGGCAGTCGCCGTTGTTTTTCTGATGGCGACGGTGGCCTCGGCCAATGAAGCCGGAACCCAGCAACAGGAACGCCTGCAGGCTGATGTAAGTAGTGAAGCCCAGGTTGAAGAGGGTGACAAGGCACCGGACTGGGCCGAGAAAATGCGGAAACGCGAACGGAAACAGGAACGTAAGGGCGACGGCAAGCAGGCCAAAAAGCAGAAAAAGCAAAAAGGCCAGGGCGATCAGATGGGCAATGGCGAAGGTGGTCAGAACAAGGCCATGAATCAGGCCCAGGAGCGCAAGCAGGATATGAAGCAGGAGCAAAAGCAACTGCAGAAACAGCAGCGCAAACAGAAGATGCAGGGCGATAAAAACGGCATGCAGGAACGGAAACAGGATCGACTGCAGGAACGGAAGCAGGAACGCAAAAAAGAGCGTAAAAACGAACGTAAGAAAGAAAAGAAACAAGAGCGTAAACGTCGTCAATTGAAGGACGGCAGCGGTCAGGGTACCGGCAACGGTACTGGCAGCGGTAACGGCGGCAACTAAGTCTTTCAGACCCCACCACGACCCGGAGCATGCCAGCATGCTCCGGGTTTCCCGCATTAAGGATGACCATATGAAGTACTCTGCACCAGCGATATTTCTTCTCCTTGGCTTATTGGCTACAAGCGCACCGGTCAGTGCCGCTGATGTCTTTGGCGGTGTTTCCCTTGGCGGCGCGTACAACACTAACATTGCCCAGCTTACCGAAGGTGAATCAATCCAAAGCGGAGTTAAAAAGAAATATCAAAAAGGTGCGGTGATTGAAGCCGGTGCAGACATCGGAGTGAGCATCGAAGATTTTGAAATTTCCTGGGGCGGCTTTCTCAGTTATCCTCCCATGCTTGGAGATTATTCGCGTTTCAGTCATGTACTGGCGCTTGAATATGAATGGGACTGGGATACTGTTATGCTGAATCTCAGCGGATCGTTTCACCACGTTATTCTTGATCTGCCCAATGTTGAGAATCTGTATGTGGATGGATTTGTATATGCGGACCTGTCAGTGGATATCATTGACCCGCTGGTCTGGTTCGCCGCGACAAAGGTCGGCTATTATCACAGCCTTAGCGATACCGTGGGATATATGACCGGCCCTGCGGTGGGGCTGGAAACCGGTCTGTATATCTATCCGACCGACGGCTTGCATTATATCCGGCTTTCCGGCGGTTTTCTGGCCAATATTTTCGAAGATGAATTCCTTGAAATAGCTGATCCGGCGGATAAGAGCATCACTAAATATTTTGCCGGAGTGCATAATTCAAGTATCAATACCTTTGTTAAAATAAAGGGGAAAATGTATCTTGGTCCGGTAAATATGGGCAGTTGGGTGACGTACGGCTATGGGCACTGGCTCAAAGAGGATTCCCTGTATGACCTCAATAACCAACTGGTGAATGTTCAGAGGAGAACTGAACATAAAATCACTGTTAACCCCTGGGTGGGAGTCGATCTTGGCAAGGGCTTTGGACTTGAAGTGTATTACCGCTATCAGCGGGTGTTTTCCTCTTTTGACGCCGATGCCTCTTTCACCAATTGGTATATCAACTGGAACTTTGACCAGCATGTGGCCGGGCTTACGGTCTCATGGGCCATTCACTAGCCGCCGCAGATCACATTCACAGCTTGCCAAGGGGGGCATGGGTCGCTATAATCCCAAAAGATTGTGGCGGAATATTTCAACGGAAAGCAGTGGCGAATGAATCCAAAATATACGGCATCACTGGCGGTGTTTCTGACATCATGTCTGTTGTTTCTGTATCCGATTCATGCAACAGAGCCTGAGGCTGGCACGGAACTGAGTATTCCCGGTGAAATTCTTTTGTGGGATATCGAACCTGCCAGCGGCGTCAGTGATGAAGATGCCAGACTATTGACATCCTTTGTTGCCGCTGAGGTGCAGAATAACGGCACCAGGGTGCGCAGCAAGGCTAGTGTTGACAAAGCGCTGAAGCTGGAAGAGCAGCGCCAGCAGTGTGGTGCTGATGACGTAGGCTGTCTCGCAGAAGTGGGCAATGCCCTGGGGCTTGATGTGGCCCTGTCCGGTTCCATCGGCAAACTGGGCGGTACCTGGATATTCTCTTTGCAGCTTATGGATGTACGCCGGGTAACGGTGCTTAAAAGTATTACCCGCCGCGCAAAGGGAAACATTGATGCCATTGTTGATCAGGTTCCCGGTATGGTTCGTGAAGTGCTGGGTAAAAGCGATATTGCTCCCCTCGAAGAACCCGGGAAGCCCATGTCCACCTATACGCTGTGGGGCCATGTCACCTTCTGGAGCGGCCTTGCATCCATTGGTGTGGCCGGGGCCATGACAGCCCTGGGAAAAAAGGCAGAGCGGGATTATCAGGAGTCCGCCTCTACAAGCGAAGAAGATGCCATCAACAACTACAAGTATTCATCCATTGCCCTGTATACCATTGGCGGTGCGCTGGTAGTGACCGGGGCTACCCTGTGGATCATCAACGCCCTTGGCGCAGACAACATTGCAGGTTCAGGTATTACCCTGGCTCCAACGGTAAGTCCGGAATACACCGGCGCGATGGTACGGGTAACATTCTAGACCGCAGGTAATAAAAAAAAAGAAACGGCGCTGAAATTCAGCGCCGTTTTTGCGTATTGGAAAGATATGGGGTCAGCGGCGTTTGCGCCGGAAGGCCAGAGCCGCAAGACCTGCAACCAGCAGACCTGCTGCTGCGCCGGAAGCGCTGCATCCTTTGCCATGTACATACATCGCCGGGTTGGCTGTGCATTCGCCGCCCTGGCAGAAGCTGTAGCGGCTGCAGTCTGCATCGTACTGGCAGGTGGCAGGGGCGCATGCCAGATCGTCACGGCAGATATAGTCGGGATAGAAGCAATCGTTATCCTCTTCGCATTTGGAGGGCACGCAGTACCCCTCATCCCGGCAGACCTGACCCTTGCCCGGACAATCGCCGTCGTAGCGGCAATCGGTGATAAGGCACAGACCCTCAAAACATCCATAGCCCATGGGGCAGTCATCGTTGCCGGTACAGTCGCCTGCGGTGCTGCTTGGGTTATCTGCATTGTCTACTGTGTCCACGGTGTCCACCGTATCCACATCGTCAATGCTATCCACCATATCACCATCCGGAGGCGCAGCAAGACACTGCTGGTTGACGGTATTGCAAATATACCCCTGGGGGCAATCTGCATCCGTTGTACAGGCAGCGGCAGTGGCATTCCAGTGCAGCATCAGCAGCATGACCGCTGAAAGGGTTATCAGGCTTTTTCCCGCAGCCGACATGGCGGTACCTCTTTTGTCAGATGTTCTCGATATTGACCGAAGCGGCCTTGGTGGCCAGCACCTCGGCGGCTTTGTCCGCAAGGAAATTAACCACGTTGATTTCGCCGTTGCTCCAGCGGTCAGAGCCTTTTTTATTGAGCAGTTCGATGGCCCCAAAGGTCCGGTCTTCAATGTTGATGGGAACACAGAGCAGTGACCGGGTGGGGTAGTCGGATTTCTTGGCGATTTCCTGATACCAGTTGGGATTTTTGTTGACGTCGTTGATGGCGACAGAAACGCCGGTATTGACAGAGAATCCGACGATACCTTTGCCGCGGGGAATCCGCATGGTTTTGATCTGATCTGCAACCGGGCCGCGGGTTTCGATAAAGTACAGCTCGCGCAGAGCGGATTCATAATCCGAAAGGATAATGGCGCCGCTTTCCGCCTGGATAACGTCCATGGCCAGATTCATGATTAACTCGAAGGATTCTTCGTAGTTCATGGTGTACAGGTCCATGGTGCGTTCAAAGAGGTCGGCCAGCACTTCGTTGGGGTCGAAGGGGACTTCCTCTTCTTCCTGCTGGCTGATGCTGACGCTTTCGGGCTTTTCATCGTATGTGGTGGCCACTTCCCGGGCCTTGCCATCGGCCAGGTCTGCGGCTTTCTGGCTGGCTTCTTCACGGGCTTGTTCGCGGGCCTTGAGTTCTTCTTCAAGGCGCTGGCGTTCTTCATCTTCTGCCTTGCGGCGAGCTTCTTCTTCCTCTTTTTGCCGGGCGGCTTCATCTGCACGGCGCTGCGCTTCTTCTTTTAACTGCCGCTCGGTTTCTTCCATGGCCCGCAGTTCCGCTTCTTCCGCTTCGCGGGCTTTGCGCTCTTCTTCTTCACGGGCCAGACGCTCCGCTTCTTCTTTTGCACGGCGCTCGGCTTCTTCCCGTTCTTTGCGCTCCCGTTCTTCCTGGGCACGCTTTTGTTCTTCAAGCTGGCGGCGGAGGTCTTCTTCTTCCCGGGCAAGGCGCTCTGCCTCGTCCCGGGCGTTTTGCGCTTCCTGTTCCGCTTCCTGTTGCAACTGCTGTGCATCAGGGGAGTCCGCACCATCGGTTTCCCGTATGGTGAAGATCCGGCGGCTTACGGGATCTTTGATGATAATGCTGCCGTCGGGCTGGTTTTCACACAGGATGCTCGACAGTGAATCACCCTGATCGCCAATTTTCTGCATGCCCGAGCGGAGGGCCAAAAGCCAGGTGGGGGCTTCAACCACAACCGTCATATTCTTCTGGTCGGAGTTGGGTTTTGCGGGTATATAGACTTCATAATTTGGCATATCAATCCTCCTTCACACGAGGCCGCAGTTGTATAAACCCTTCGAGGCAATAATGTATCCTACTGCCAGTATATTGTCAAACTATGAGACGGCTGTAAAACAACGAATTATCACTACTGTCATTCTGCTCCGCATACCGGGATCCCCTTACGTTTTACGCTCAAAGGAATACGAAGACCGGCTTATGCCTCGTCCTGTTCCCAGGAGGCGGTTACCGTGGTATAGACGCCGCCACGGACATTGAAGTCGCCCTGTACCGTGATGCGTTTGGGATTGATGGCTTCCACCAGATCATCCAGTATCTGATTTGCGACTTTTTCGTGAAAAATGCCTTCTTCGCGGTAGGACCACAGATACAGCTTAAAGCTTTTCAGCTCAATGATATGCTCATCGGGAACATAGGTCACATTGATGGTGGCGAAGTCCGGCTGACCGGTCATGGGGCACAGGCAGGTGAATTCCGGGGTGGAGATTTCGACCTCATATTCACGACCGGGACTCGGATTGGGTTTGGCTTCAAGCTCTTTGACGGGCTGGGTTGTCATGATGCTATCCTTTGGCAATAAAAAAGCGACGGAAACCGTTGTCGGCATCCGCCGCTGCTTTGGTTGAAATGGCTTCTATTTAATAAGCGCCTGAACGGACTTGAAGGCCGGGTGCTTTGCATGCCCCAGCAGGCTGAACAGAACGGTCTCGATGCTGGTGATGGAAGCGCCAGCCTGTTCCATCAGGCCAAGTCCTACTTCCCAGTTGTTCTTTGCGCGGCTTGCCACGCATTCCCGGGGCACATGCACGTCATATCCGTCTTTCAGCAGGTCCATAACCGACTGATATACACAGACATGGGTCTCAATACCACAGACGATGATCTGGCGGCGACCGCTTGCTTCTATGGCTGCCTTTATCTGCTCATCCTGCATTACTGAAAATGAGAGCTTTTCAAAAGGTGTAATACCTTCAATGACCCGGGCAACCGCAGGAACGGTGGGTCCCAGTCCTTTGGGGTATTGTTCGGTAACCACTACAGGGACTTCCAACAGGCGGGTGCCCTGGATCAGCGCAGGTGCATATGTATTGATAACCTTCTGCACCTTGGGATGCACCGCATCGAACAGACGTTGCTGAATATCAATGACCAGCAACAGCGTATCCGATGATGTAAGCAGAGAGTGGGGCATGAGTACTCCTGTTCCTTACTCACGAAGTTTCATATGCTCAATTTTCAGGCACTTGTTTTCCACAACAAACATGCCTTCATCCCGGGCTTTTTGAGCAGACTCTCCATCAGAGAGGCCAAGCTGCATCCAGATGACCTTGGCCTCAATATCAAGGGCCTCTTCCACAATGCTGGGGATGTGCTCTTTTGAGCGAAAAATGTCTACAATATCAATGTCTCCCACCGCTGTCCGTGCCTCACTGAGGGTTGGATGGCTGCGCTCTCCAAGAACCGTGGGAACTCTGGGATTTACCGGAATGATCCGGTACCCGGCTTTTTTCAGGTAGCTGCCGACCATATAGCTGTCACGGCCAGGATCATCGGAAAGGCCGATGATGGCGATTGTTTTGCAGGTGAAAAGAACTTCCTTCAACTGCTGATCGTAGGGAAGCATCCAGAACAGTGGTTCGAATTTTTCTCTCGTCATTTCAAAACCTGTCCACAATCAATGATCGGTTAGGCTGTGTGCCGGGCAGTAACTTCCCGGTGTTAACAGCTACAGCCCGAACACCCGCCGCATCCGTTTTGGGGGGCAGGGGCCGGTGTGTGATGTTCCATAGTTTCTGCCAACTGGTCCGCCAGCTCAAGAAAACGCTGCGCAACCGGGGAGTCGGTTTCCTGCAGCACGATGGGCCAGCCTGCGTCGCCGGTTTTAACCACCTTGGGCTCGATGGGTAAGGCTCCCAAAAACGGGACGCCCATCTGGTCTGCAGCGATTTTTCCGCCACCCTGACCAAAGATGGCGTATTCCTTGTTGTTGTCCGGGCAGATAAGGTGGACATGTTTTCCACCAGACCCACCACGTCGATATTGACCTTCTGGAACATGTTATGAGCGCGGGTAACATCTGCCAGAGCCACGTTCTGCGGTGTGGTTACCAGCACGGCGGAAGGATGGTCCAGAAGGTGGCTGATGCTGATCTGTACGTCACCGGTTCCGGGAGGCAGATCGATAATCATATAGTCCAGCTCGCCCCACTCGAAATCTCCAAAGAATTGCTTGAGGGCGCCGTGCAGCATGGGGCCACGCCAGATTACGCCCTGGCCGGGATCAACGAAAAAGCCGATGGACATCACCGGAATACCGCCCACGGTGGGAGGAATGGGTTTGCCGTTCTCGTTCTCTGTCATTTTGGGACGCTCCATGTGAAGCATCATGGGAACGGAGGGGCCATAGATATCGGCATCGATCAGACCCACGGAGTGCCCCTGGTGCTTCAAGGCATAGGCCAGGTTTACCGATACGGTGGATTTGCCTACGCCGCCTTTGCCGCTGGCCACCAGAATAACGTGCTTGATGCCCGGCAGCAGTTTTTCTTCTGCGGGCATGTAGGATACTGTCACTTTTGCGTCCTGTCCGCCTTCGGCAGCCGCAATGGCCTCGTTCATGGATGCGGTAATGGCATCTTTCTGGTCATTGGCTGCTTCTGGCAGGGCGACCACCACCTGTACAAATTCCCCCTCGCATTTCACTTCTTTGATGAATCCCATTTCTGTCAGTGATTTGCTGGCCTTGGGGTTCTTAACGTGCTGTATTGCTGCGCGTACCTGATCGTTCGTTAACGCCATGGTGTACTCCTACTACAATATATAAAAGACATAATACTATACCACAAACTGCTTAAAGGTGGTACCTGATATTCAATTTGTCAAGGTACGACCCCATTGCTTTATAATGTAATAATAAATTTCGGTCAACCCTCAGTCCAAAGGCACCTTTCGTCAGGATGGAGAGCCCGATTCCGGTCCTCCCTGTAAAACCCGGTGTAGAATATCCGCCAGTTCCTTGACTGTATAGGGTTTTTGAATAACGCCACAGAAGCCGTAGTCTGCAAACTGCGCCATCACCGGATCGTTTGAATACCCGCTGGAGACAATACCTTTGGCATCCGGGTCTTTTTCCAGCAGTTTTTCCATGGTTTCGCGTCCACCCATGCCGCCTGGGATGGTCAGGTCCATGATGACCAGATTAAATCCCCGTCCAGCCATGTGTTCCCGTTCGTATATTTCAAGGGTTTGTGCGCCATCTTCGGCGGTTTCCACCTGATAACCAAGGCTGGTAAGCATTACCGACAGCGAGTCGCGGATGCTTGGTTCATCGTCCATTACCAGTATCCGCCCGGACCCGTGTTTCAATTGTGCGGTGCGCAGGGCCTTTTGTTTCGGAGCCTGCGAGCTTGCGGGCAGATACAGAGTAAAGCGGGTGCCGCCGCCTATTTCGCTGTGGACATCAATGTGTCCGTCATGGTTCTTGATAATGGAATAGGTGACGGTCAGCCCCAGACCGGAGCCTTTACGTTTGGTGGAAAAATACGGATCGAAAATCTTTTTCAGGTGATCGGGAAGAATACCGGTGCCGGAGTCGGCGATATTGATTTTTACATAGTTTCCCGCCGGAAGAGGTATGTGATCGTCTTTTTTAATCCGGTGGTTGATGGCGGTTATGTCGATGATGCCCCCTTCGGGCATGGCCTGATCCGCATTGATGGTAAGATTGTGTACAACCTGACTTATCTGACCTTCATCAATATCAACCGGCCATATATCTTCCGGTATGGAAATATTGCATTTCACGTTTGAGCCCCGCAGGGCAAAGCTGGTGGAGTCTGTAATCAACTGGGTGATGGACTTGGTTTTCTTGATGGGCATGCCGCCCCGGCTAAAGGTCAGCAATTGATAGGTGAGATCCTTGGCTCGTCCCACGGCCTTTTCCGCCTCAATGATGCGTTCGGAAACCTGTTCAGGGGAATCGGCATAGAGTTTTGCAATGGTGATATTACCCATAATGGCGGTGAGGATATTGTTGAAATCGTGGGCAATGCCACCGGCCAGAATACCCACAGACTCCAGTTTCTGTCGTTTGAGAAGTTCCTCTTCCATGTTTTGCTGCCGGGTGATGTCCCGGAATACCAGAACCACACCCACGGCATCGCCCCCGGGGTGGCGGATGGGGGCGCCGCTCATGGCGATCAGGCAGCTGTTCGCCCGCCGGTCAACCAACGTAGTTTGCTTGGAAAACCGGGCAACGCCATCGGAGACCAAAATGGTTTCCACCAGATTGTTCATGGTGGTGCCTTCAGAACCGATCAGAACCGTAAAAACTTTGGAAAGAGGTTTGCCTGCGGCTTCATGGTTTTTCCAGCCGGTGAGGTCTTCCGCCACCCGGTTGAGCATGGTGATGGTGCCGCTGGTGTCGACGGTAATAACGCCGTCGCCAATACTTTCCAGAGTTACGGCCAAGCGCTCCTTTTCCGCTTCAAGCTGCTGTTCAAATGTTTTACGGGTGGTAATGTCGTGGTAATTGAGGACTATCTGCCCCACTGCCGGATGCTCCAGCAGATTGGTGGCCAGTATACTCACCGTGCGGTAGCTGCCATCTTTGTGGATTGTTTGCAGCTCTATTTGCCGTTGCCCGCCACGATTCTTCAGCAGATTTTTAAAAGCGCGCAAGGTTTCAGGTATGTCATCGGGATGCACATAGTCAAAGGCGGTGGTGCCTTCCAGTTCCGTTTTGCCATATCCCAGCACCCGGGTAATAGCCGGGCTTACATATTGGGTAACACCGTTTTCATCCAGGGTCTGTATGATGTCGGAAGAATTTTCGATCAGCGCCCGAAATCGTTGCTCGCTTTCCCGCAACGCCCGCTCTGCGTTTTTACGTTCGGTAATATCCCGTACCACCACCAGTGAAGCGTTTTGCCCCTTGAAATGTATGGGCGCGGTGGAGACTTCCGCATCAAAAACCTCACCGTTGAGCCGGATCATTTTTTCTTCCAGTGCCTCACCGGTTTTATCCTTGGCATAGGAGTTTTGCATGCGCCGTGTAACAATATGATGGTAATCGGGATGGACGAAATCAAGCAACGCCTTGCCCAGCAGAGCCTCATCGCTTTGGGCTGCAAATATCCGCCGGGCAGCGGGGTTGGTGTATTGAATTATGCCATCGGAATGAACTGCAATGGCGTCCGGGGAAAGTTCCACCAGCCTGCGGTAGCGGTCTTCGCTTTCCTGTAAGGCTTTTTGAGCTTCTTCCTTCTGTGTCAGGTCAAGCAATGACGCCACCTGCATGTCTGTGCCGGGAATATTGGCAATGGAAACAAACATGGTTCGGCGGTTACCGTCCCGGTCGAGAAAGGCAAAACTGTAGGCCGGGGGAGCGTTGCCGCCGGGGAGTCTTCGCTGCCGGTTGTATTCAAGCATCCGGGGAAGGTCTTCGGGGCTGACAAATTCCTGCCAGCTTTTCTTTCCTTCAATCTCCTGTTTGGGAAGCCCGGAAATTTTTTCAAACTCGTTGTTGGCAAGGGTAATGATGGTGTCGCTGTTGAGAATGACCGTGGCAGTGGTGGAGGCCTCAAAAATGGTGCGGTAGCGCTCCTCGTTCTCCCGGATTACCTGTTCCGCCAGCTTGCGGTTTGTGATATCAATGCCGGTTAACAGTATTGATTGTGTTCTGCCGCTATCATCCTCAAGCGGTAAAAATCCCGGGGAAAACAGAATGGTGCGAATAGTGCCGTCTTTTGCGATGACATCAACGTCAAGTCCCGGTGTGTCGGCGCCATCAAAGAGCCGCCCCACATATTCCCGTATTCTGGATTTCTGAGGCTCCCGGAAAGAATCGAACAGCGATGTCCCGGTGATTTCCTCCCGGGTGTATCCCAAAAAGCGCACAAAGGTGTCACTGATATCCAGTATTATGCCGTCACGCTGAATGAGGATATTGTTCGCCGGGCTGCTGCGGAACAGGAACCGATATTTTTTTTCCGATTCGTGAAGCTCCTTTTGAGCCTGTACCCGTTCTGAAATATCACGAAAAATTCCCTGCACCAGACGTCTTCCCTGTAATTCAAACACGCTTGCAAGTATTTCAATAGGAGTGCTTTTCCCATCCTGCCGGAAGATTTCTATTGTGTCGGTGCGTTGTCCCTGTTCAGCATCCGGTGTTTGGGGACTGGTGTGCTTTCTGAAAATATCCAGGGCGCTTTGCCGGGTTTGATCATTATATAATAAAGATTGATGCAGCCCTATGATGCTGTCCCGGGGAACACCAAACAGTTGTTCCGCTGCGGGGTTTGCTTCGATGATAGTGCCGCTGTCTGCTTCGGCCACCAAAATGGCGTCACCGGCGCTTTCGATAAGGGTGCGGTATTTGATTCTTTCATTTTCAAGGCTTTCGACCGCCCGGTGGCGCTCGGTAATATCACGGATAATGACCAGCACCGTGTCGTGTTCGCTGGGAAACATGCGGGCTTCAAAGAAACGCTGTTCTCCTTGCAGGGGCAAATCATATTCGTAGGCTATGGGAGATTGGGTGGAAAGCACCTGCCGTATCCCCTGAAGCGTGCGTTCATTGAGCTTCGGAGGAAGGATGGTGGATGCCGGTTTCCCCAAAAAACTCTCCGGTTGCCCAAGAAGATGTCCCAGGCCTCCGCGAAATTCCAGAAATGTCCCATTTGTATCAAGGCGGAAGAGCAGATCCGGCATGGCGGAGAAAATGATGTTGTTGATTTCCTCACTTTTGCGCAGCCGTTCTTCACTGGCTTTGAGCGGCGATATATTCTGGATGGAGCCAATAATGAGCAGGTCCGGGTTTTCCGGAAGCCGGGTAACGACTGCGTTTATCATGCCCCAGCGTGGAGAACCATTGGGATCAGACACCCGATACTCCACGTCGTTGATGCGATCGCCTTCTTCCTTTAGGGAGGCCATGATTCCAGCGGACAAAAGATCCTTAAGAAGAGTGTTGGCGGGTGTGTCGATATAGGTATCTGGTGTGCCGCTTTGCCCCAGAAATGCTATCAGATAGTGATTGACGTCCCTCAGAGTCAGATCCGTAAGAGACATGACGAAGTACCCGGCTTTGGTGACACTGTGTAACTGGGTAAACAGGCGGTCTATCATGCTGTTGTATTCCTCCAGCGGGCAGGCGGGCGCAATGCCGTGATACTGCATGCATGCCATACCACCTGTCATTATATTCCAGTCGTTTACATCATTATCAATGCATGTGGCTGATATGTCAACTACCTGGGCACACTTGAATCTCAGGCGGTTTCGGGGTATAGTCGGCATGTTGGTTGATTCTGAATAAGAAAGGATGCAAAGGCATCCGTGTGCGGGAAGGAGCCCTTATGCCCCATTACACAAAACTGGTGGATCGCCTGAAGGAAATCTCTGACATCAGCCATATCAGCAGTTTGCTGGGATGGGATCAGCAGACGTATATGCCTTCCGGCGGTCATGCAGATCGTTCGCGGCAAATTGCCATGCTTTCGGCCCTGGGCCATGAAAAGCTCATTGATCCCCATTTGGGCAAGCTGCTGGATACCTGTGCTGAAGACGAAAGCCTTGATGAGCCGCAGCAGGCTTTGGTGCGGGAAGCGAGGCATGACAGGGATCTGGCGGTAAAGGTTCCCACGGATCTGGTGCGCACCATTTCCCAGACCGCTGCCGAGGCTCATGCCGTGTGGGCCACCGCCCGGCAGAATAATGATTTTGCATCCTTTGCTCCTCATTTGCAGAAACTGGTGTCATTAAAATTGCAGGAAGCGGAACATTTGGGCTATCCCGCCGACGGCGTGCCCTACGATGCGCTTCTCGACCAGTTTGAGCCCGGCGCAACGGTAAAATCCCTGACCCCCATCATCGAACAGACCCGGGATATTGTTGTGCCTGCGGTAAAGGCCATCACCGGTGCTGCGGTGCGGCCGGACATCGGCATTTTGCAGCGGGGATATCATGCCAAAGGCCAGGAAGCCTTTGGGCGAGTGGTCATGAAGGACATGGGCTACGATACGCAGCGCGGTCGTCTGGATGT
>Ga0070728_10002503_pt1 | contig 22796 bp, 16 predicted proteins | sample tdDd471_FD_66723 | JGI IMG/M metagenome (GOLD analysis project Ga0070728, IMG submission 66723) | Marine sediment microbial communities from the Atlantic coast under amendment with organic carbon and nitrate - tdDd47.1 | ecosystem: Environmental > Aquatic > Marine > Coastal > Sediment | place... | reverse complement strand
CCGTGCTTCTTCAGCGAACGGAAAGCCGTCTCCACGCCGCTGATCGTCGCGGCGCAGTTCTCGAAAGCGGTGTGGATGAACGAGGTCTTCCACGCGGTGTACGGGAAGATCGTCGTGATCACTTCCATGCAACCGGTGGCGCCGCCCATGACGGTGTCCTTGCCGGCAGTCAGCATGATCTGCCGCAGGATGTTCGACCCGGTGCAACCGGCGCAGGCTCGGTGTCCTCCGGTCAGGAGGTCCTCGTGCTGGGTCAACTGCTTGAGATTGACAGCCATTTTGGTGCCTCCTTTCCTATGCCCTGATACCCAGGAGGTTGACGTCGTCCAGCTGGCCGCCGGCGGCGACCTTCTGCAAGTTCTGGATGACGGACTCGGTCTGTTTCATGTCGAAGTCGCGGCCGCCCAGGCCGTAGATGTAGCCGTTGACCGGCACCTTCTGGCCATACATGGCCGAGCGGACCTCGGTGAACACGGGCCCCCCGAAGCCGCCGAAGCTGGCGGAGCGGTCGAGCACAGCGACGGCCTTGCGGCCGGCCAGAGCCTTGGCGATCAGTGCATTGGGGAAGGGACGGAACATGCGAACCTTCAGCAGGCCCACCTTGACGCCCTTCTCCCGGTACTCGTCGATGACGTCCTTGGCCGTGCCGGCGCTCGAGCCCAGCATCACCATGACCAGCTCGGCGTCGTCCATCTTGTACTCTTCGCACAGGTCGTAGTGGCGTCCGGTGAGGTCGCCGAACTCGGCCGAGACCTTCTCCACGATGCCGGGCACCTTGTCGTAGGCTGCCAGCTGGCTGGCCTTGTGCTCGAAGTAGTAGTCCGTCAGGTCCAGGGGACCGACGGTGACCGGATTCTCGACGTCCAGCAGCGAGTAGTTGTGCTTGTACTTGCCGATGAAGTCGTAGGCCGCATCGTCGGGCAGCATCTTCAGGCTGTCGGCTGTGTGGCTGATGATGAACCCGTCGTAGTTGACCATGACCGGCAACCTGACGTCCATGTGCTCGCCGATACGCCAGGCCATGATCGCGTTGTCGTAGGACTCCTGGGCGTTCTCGCAGAACAGGTGAATCCAGCCGGCATCGCGGCCACCCATGGAATCGGAGTGGTCACAGTGGATATTGATGTTGCCGCTGAGGGCCCGGTTGACCAGGGCCATGCAGATGGGCAGCCGCAGCGAGGCGGCGATGTAGACGACTTCCCACATCAGGGCGAAGCCGGCGCTACTGGTGGCGGTGAAGGTGCGGGCACCGGCGGCGGCCGAACCCACAGCGGCACTCATGGCCGAGTGCTCGCTCTCGACCAGGATCATCTCCGTGGTCGATTCGCCGTTGGCCACGAACTCGGCGTACTTGTGCATCATTTCTGTCTGGGGCGTGATCGGAAACGCGGAAGCCACATGGGGCTTGGCCTGCTTGAAGGCATAGGCCACCGCTTCGTTTCCGGACAGCGCCACGAGTTTCTGTTCCATGACTCGATCCTTTCCGGCGGTTGCCTACTTCTCTTCCCGGATCATGACCAAGGCAGACTTGCCTTTCTTGGCCGGTGGACATTCGTGGGCGCAGATACCGCAACCCTTGCAGTGCTCCAGCACGATTCCCTTCATCAGGGGCTTGTCGCCGGAGGTGTCGATTTCGATGGCGGTATCGGGACAGTAGATCCAGCAGAACATGCAATGGATGCAGTTCTCCTCGATGAACTGGGGGACGAAGGTGCGCCAGTCACCGGTCTTGTACTCGTGGGCGTTGCCCGCTTCCTTGATGACTCCGCCTTCGTGCAGTTCGGAATTCTTCAGAAAACTCATTCCGACACCAACTCCTTGTTGGCGCGCTCCACGGCCGCCAGGTTCCCGTCGATGACCTTCTGGGAGAACTTGGAGCTCAGCTGGGTGATCAGCGCGCCCTTGAGTTCCTCGACGGACAGCATATCGTCAACAGCCAGCAGGGCCCCGATCATGGGCATGTTCGGGATCGGCCGACCGATGGTATCGAGAGCGATGCCGGTGGCATCGACAGTGTGGACGGCAGCCTTGACCTTCATCTTGTCCTTGATGAACGCCGGCGTCTCCGTCGTATTGACCACAAACACCGTATCTTTGTCGGTGCCGGCGGTCACGGCGGCGGCAGGGGAATCCAGTAAAGTCGGATCCAAAATGATGACGATCCCAGGATTCTCTACGTTGCAATGCCTGCGGATGGGGTTCTCCGAAATACGTGTGAATCCACGCATGGGGGCACCGCGCCGCTCTGGGCCATACTCGGGGAAACCCTGACCATATTTGCCCTTCTCAAGAACGGCTTCGGCCAGGAACATGGCGGCCGTCTTGGCCCCCTGCCCCCCCCGCGCATGCCAGCGGATTTCTACCATCTGACCTGCCATTGGGAACACTCCTTTGGTGGTAATCCAGGACTCCGGGGTGTAGAATCCAAGCCCCGGTCGCACAAAAGTAGTCCCCTCGGGCAGGGGAGACAAGCGAAACCCCGAGTGAAGGTTGATAGTGAGAACCAGTATCATATCAAGCACTTAGGGGATTGGGCTAGACAACGTATCCGCCTGCATTTAGGCGTGTTACAAACCTGACGGCGGGTCGGTATGCGAGACGATTCATTGATTCTAAACATGCAATTGGCCGGCCACAGCAGCCAGTTCGTTCTCGGACCGCTGGCGGGACTGGAACTGGCCCGTTTCGTACCTGCGCCGCCGCCGGTTTACATCGTGGACCAGACCGTGCGTGAGTTGCATCCCCGCTGGCTGGAGCAAATCCAGGAAGGATGCGACCACTGCGAACACCGCACCCTGGCGTTGCTCGGCGGCGAAGAAGTCAAGACACTGCAACGGCTGGACGAGATCTATCGCTGGCTGGCTGAGATCGCCCTGCCCCGGGATGCAACCCTGGTGGCGGTCGGCGGAGGTACCATCTGCGACCTGGCCGGCCTGGCGGCGGCCACGTGGCGGCGGGGCATCAACTTCGTGGCCATCCCGACCACCTTGCTGGCCATGGTCGACGCGGCTATCGGCGGCAAGACCGCTGTCAACACCGCGGGACTCAAGAACCCGGTGGGGTGCTTCCATCCTGCGGCCGGCATCCTGGCCGATTGCGGCTTCCTGACCACGCTGACCCGACAGGCCTGGCGCGACGGCATGGCCGAGCTGATCAAGACCGCCATCATCGGCGACGGCCCCCTCTTCGCCGACCTGTACGGCAGCCGCAGCCGCCTGTACAAACTGCTGGGCGAAGGCGACCCGGGGGATCCGATACCGGGCGTCCTGGGCGCCCTGCCCTGGCGCGACTGGATCGGCCGGGCGGCCCGGATCAAGGTGAAGGTGGTCAACGAGGATTTCCACGAGAAGGGACCTCGGCGCGCCCTGAACCTGGGCCACACCGTCGGGCATGCGCTGGAGGCCTGGAGTCACGAGATCGGCGAACCGCTCAGTCACGGCGAGGCCGTGGCCATCGGCATGGCCGTCGTGTTCCGGATCGCTGCCGAGCGGGGTCGTTGCGCCCTCCCCGAAGCGGTCCAGGTGATCGAGTTGCTGGAAGCCTGCGGGTTGCCCGTGTCCCATCCGGCGCCGGAGCTGGTCGAGTTGCGACGCCTGCTGTCCGGAGACAAGAAACAATCCGTCCGGTCAGGACTGCGCTGGGTCCTGCCCGAACGGATTGGTAAGGTCACCACCAACGCCACCGTAGCGGCCGAGGAAGTGCGCAAGTGGCTGGATCCCCACGGGGGATCCTGAGTCGTCGTGGGTCTCGCTACTTGGCGAGCACCATCTTGGCCGTCGACGCGTTCTCGCCATCGGTCATGCGTGCGAAGTAGATGCCCGCGGCAGCGACCTGACCGTGGTCATCGCGACCATCCCACATCACTTCGTGACGTCCGGCAACCACGTTCCCGTCGACCAGATCCCGCACCCGGCGTCCCCTCACGTCGAACACCGTCAGACGTACGGCACCGGTGCGCGGCACCTCGTAGCGGATGATCGTCACCGGGTTGAAAGGATTCGGCGCGATGGAGCCGATGGCCAGGGCCGCCGGCAATCCGGCGTCGGGAGTCGCCGTCACTTCCCCGGTGGTCCACACCCGGTCCGAGTAGCCGCCGCTGCGCCCTTCACCGTCCACGGCCGCCACCAGGTAGTAGCAGTCGTAGGGTGGCGTGTCCTCGAACTCGGTGACCGGATGGGTGATCAGACCCACCGCTAGACTGGGCGTGGGGATGAAGACCTCGGCCGTATCCCGGTACACCACGTAGTGGTCCAGGTCGGGCTCGTTGCCGGCGTCCCAGCTCAGGACCACCGTTTCGCCGGGAGGATCGGTCAAGACTGCGCCGGTGACCGCGGCCGGGGCCACGAACTCGGCGCCGGGACCACCCAGCAGGCCCATGTCCGCCCGCGAACCGTCGGGGTCCTGGCAGCCCGCATCATCCAGGCCGGCATCGACGCAGGGCGAGTACCGGGCCAGGGCCAGGTTTCCGCCGTCGGCATCGATGAACAGAGGATCCAGGGAACGGTCGTGGGCGCCCGGTTCGCAATACAGGTAGTCCCCGCCACCATTGTTCCAGACCGTGTTGTAGTCACTGATCAGCTCTGCCCCACCGACGAACACGCCGCCGCCGTTGTTGTCCACGACGATGTTGTTGCGCACGGCCGCCGGTCCGCTGCCGACGAGGAAGAACCCGCCGGCCAGGGTACTGGTGTTTCCTCGGGCGAGACAGTTTTCCACCTGGCCCGAGACGCTGGAAGCGGAGAGCCCGCCACCATTGCCGGTGGCCTGGTTGTCGGTGAACAGGACATTGTAGAGAGACAGCGGGCCGTGGTTGGCCAGCATGCCGCCACCGTTGCCTCCGAGGGCCCGGTTGCCCACCAGGTTCACGTTGTGCAGGGTCACGCCGCCGCCGTTGCTGGCGATGCCGCCGCCGGCGCCGGTGGAGCGATTATTGACGATCTCCACATCGCTGAGCGTGATGTCCCCGTCGTTGGCGCAAATGGCGCCACCGAGGCCTGTTCCTCCATTGCCGCGGATGCTGCCGCCGCTCAGAACCAGCGAGCTGTTCTCGACGTACAGGGCCGCCCCCTGGAAGGTGCCCAGGCTGTCGTTGCAGGTGTTGAACTCGAACAGACAATCGGAAACGGTGGTCGCCGAGCCGTTGAACATGCCGATGCCACCGCCCTTGGTGGCGGCGTTGCCGGTAAAGACACAGTTCTCCACGCGCGGAGCGCCGCCGCTGATGCAGATGGCGCCGCCGAATCCCTGCTCTCCGCCCAGTGAAGCCCGGTTGTCCACGAACACACAATTGCTGATGGTCGGCGATGCGCCGGCGCTGTAGACCCCGCCCCCGTGCTGACCGTTGTCCGGGTCGGCGGTGTAGCCGCCGATGCAATCGTGGAACTCGAATCCGTCGACCAGGCCGAAGTCGCCCGAGGACTCGTAGAAACGGACGCCCGAACCACCGGCCTGCAGCCGGGTGGGGTAGGTCTGGGGATCCCGCGCGGAGAAGTCCTCGTTCCAGCCGCCGAGCAATTTCACCATCGAGGTCACCGCGACGGTGCCCATGTAGTCACCGCCGGCGACCATCACCGTGTCGGTCCCGGTGCAGGCCGCTACCGCGGAGTTGATCTCATGAGCAGCGGTGGCCGGTGTCTCGTAGGGCGGCGTGTTACTGCCCGTGGACGACACGTAGCGCACCTTGTGGCCGATGATCTTCAGGCGTTCGCTGAATACGAACCCCTCTTCCGGGCCGTCGCTGGGAAAGATGACGAGGCTGCCGAAGTTGGTGCCCAGATTGGGCACGGTCCACTCGTACGAACCGGTGTTGGGTACGTTCTCGGCCACCAGCACCTCGTGACACTGTCCTTCGGTTCCCAGCCAGATGTCCACCGCGGAAGCCGCGCCCCCGTTGGTGCGCCAGGCGATCTCGGCGAGCTGGTCACCGTACAGATCCTCGTAGCCCAAGGGGTTCTCGATAATGATCTCCACCGGCGGCGCCTCGTACTCGAGCTGGGTCACGTTGGTGCCCACGGAACCGGCGCCGTACTGGACCCAGATGAAACCGTTCTCGCCGAAACTGCCGCCCCAGGAGTTCTTGATGATCCAGGCGCCGGCGCCGTCGCACGAGCGATCATCGTAACCGACGATCAGCACCAGGTGATTGGTCCATCCGCCCGGCACGTCGTAGCAACCGCCGGAGTAGGCCTCGAACTCGTCGCTGGCGTCGATGGAAGTACAGATCGGACCGTACTGCAGTGCCGCCTTCATCTGCTCCACATCGTTGGCAATGTAGTTGTATCCCGTCACGAATCCGTAGCGATGCAGATCGCTCTGCAGACACGGCGCCTCCGGAGGATCGGCAGCCAGGTACGGGTGGCAATCCTCGGTCACAGCGCCCCAGTGCTCGAATACGTAGTAAGCCGCCGTGGACCAGCCGCCGCCGCAGTCGGCGCCGTAAGGGTTGCAGGACACGACCTGCTGCTCGGACAGATCGGTGTCGACCCCGTAGTAGATCTTGACGAAGGCTTCCAGTTCGGCCGTGGCCCCGAAGGCCCAGCAAGAACCGCATTCTCCCTGGTCCTTGACCGCGGTGATGCCCCCTACGGCCCGCCAGTCGAGGTTGCTCGGCAGGTCATCCCGCGAGACCGGATACACCTTCAGGTGCCGGTCCAGTTCGTCCTGATAGCCCGGCGGCGTCACGTAGCCGCGCAGATTGGCTCGGCGCTCCGGCGTCAGGGTCTTCGTGAAATGGTCATCGACCTCGAAGCTCCAGTTGTTGAGCTCGATGCGTTCGCGGATAGCCTGGATATCCGGCCCATCGTCGGCCACGGCAAATCCGGACAACGATCCCAGCAGAATAGCTACCAGTACCAAACGAAACAGATCGGCAGGGCGCATGGGCGCCAGAGCGTCGACTCGGGACATGTTCAGACCTTTCCAGAGAGAACTTTTCGAGACGATGACGAGCATTTAACCTCATAATTATACCGCGCCGGAACGAGTTACACAATAAATCATAATTATGACTGTTTTTTATTTTTTATAATATCCGACGCTATTCATCCCGAACCCGTCCCGATCAATAGACCGAGACAGGATCCACATCGTGTACCACGTCGATGCCCCGGTATCCTGCCTTCAAACTGCGTATACACTGGGCGAGCCACGCTTTCTGGCGCAACGTCGGCGTACCCTTGATCAGGATCTGGAAGCGGAATCGATCGTTGAGCCGGGGAAAGACCGCCGGCGCCGGCCCCAGCACCGTCAACGCCCCACTCCCCAGAGTCGTGCTGACGGCAGCGGCCAATCGGTTGGCCGCCTCCTCGGTGGCAGCCAGACGCTTGCCGCTGATCCCCAGCCGCAGCAACCGCTTGAAAGGCGGATACCCGAGGACCCGCCGGACCGGGAGTTCGTCGGCTAGGAAGGCTTCATAGTCGTGATCGGCGGCGGCCAGAATCACCGGATCATCCGGGCGCCAGGTCTGGAAGATCGCCTGACCCGCCGTCGTCCGGCCCGCCCGACCCGCCACCTGGGTCAAGAGCTGGAAGGAACGTTCGGCGGCCCGGAAATCGGGCATGGCCAGCCCGTCGTCCGCCGCCAGTACCCCCACCAGGTCCACGCCGGGAAAGTGATGGCCCTTGGCCACCATCTGAGTGCCGATCAGGATGTCGGCCTCGCGCCGGGCGAACGACGTCAAGATACGCCGATGGCTGCCCCGGCGTCGGGTCGTGTCGTGATCCAGGCGCAGCACTCGGGCTTCAGGGAAGTGGGCGGCCAGATTCAACTCCACTTTTTCGGTGCCACCACCGGCTGGCAGGAACTCCCCCACCTCGCATTCGGGGCAGTTCTGGGGAACGGGTAAGGTGTAGGCGCAATAGTGGCACAGCAGGCGCCGGGGCCGCAGGTGATAGGTCAGACCGATGTCGCAGTTGGGACAAAGCACCGCTTCACCGCAGTCGCGGCACTGCAGTACCCGGGCAAAACCCCGCCGGTTGTAGTACAGAATGGTCTGGCGCCCGGCCGCCAGCGTCGCGCCCACGGCGTCGGCCAGCGACGGCGAGAATCCCTCCAGGGCCGCGGCGCCTCTCATATCGACGATCTGCACGGGAGGCAGATCGCCACCCAGTCGGTCGGGCAACCGGTGCAGGGCCGTGCGACCTTCGCGGGCATTGTGAGTGGACTCGAGATCCGGGGTGGCCGACCCCAACAGCACCACGGCTCGGTTATCCCGTCCCCGCACCAGGGCGGCGTGTCTCGCGTGGTAGCGAGGTTTTTCGTCCTGCTTGTAAGAGGTCTCGTGTTCCTCGTCGACCACGATGACCCCCAGATCCGCAATGGGTGCGAAGAGGGCGGAGCGCGGACCGACCACGACGCGGATCTCGCCTCGGGCTGCACCCTCGTGGACCCGGCATCGCTGCCCAGCCGACAAGCCGCTGTGGATAGCGGCGGCGGTGTCACCGAATCGGGCGGTGATTCGAGCCAGCGTCTGGGGAGTGAGGGCGATCTCGGGCAACAGGAAGATGGCACCGCGGCCGTCCTTGAGCGCTTCCTCGATCACCGTCAGGTAGACTTCGGTCTTGCCGCTGCCGGTCACTCCGTGCAACAGGATCGAGCCGAAGGTCTTTTCCTGCAGATGCCGGGAGGCTGCTGCCACAACGGCCTCCTGGGCCTTGGTCAACGTGACGTCGGTCGGGTCCGAGACCGGATAAGCGTCGTCCAGTCCCGCCTTTCCCGCCCCACGGGCGCGAGTCCCTGGAGCCGGTGGATGAAAAAGCGGCACGACTTCGCCCAGAGGCAGGGCGTAATAATCGGCCAGCCATCGGGCCAGGCGCAATCGATCCTCTCCTACCCGATACTCCGCGGGCAACCGGCGCTCTACATCCCGCAGCTTGACTCCGGCGAGCTCCCTGACCTCGGGATCGAGGTCCGAGACCGTCACGACCAGCCCGATCACCTCACGCCGGCGGCCAAAGGGCACCGCGACCAGATCACCGACGGCCAGCTCGACTCCGTCGTCACCAACTGCGACCGAAGGCACATATCGGTAGGAGAAATTTTGGGGCAGGGGAACCGGCAGAGCGACCTCGACCAGTTTTACCGATTGGGACATGGTTGATCCAGGATCCGGGAGAAGGCTCTGCGCCGTTCGAGGTCGGCGCCCCTCGGGTGAACCCGGCCATGGTAGCGCCGCCGGCGCATCGCGTCCATGCCCAGTCGACAACGAGAACGACCGCGGCTCCGCAAAGAGTCGCGGAACCGCGGTCGTCCGTAACTCGGGCGCTCTACTGGTGGGCCGCTCCCAGCAGCGACTGCACGGTCTCGATGACCTTCAGAGGACTGAAAGGCTTGGTGATGTAGTCATCAGCTCCGGCCGCTTCGCCGGCCTTACGATCCTCCCGCGACGATCGCGCCGTCAACAGCACGACCGGGATCTGCGCCGTGCGCTCGTCGGCCTTCAGGCGCTCGCAGGTCTCGATCCCGCCCTGACCCGGCATCATGACATCCAGGATGATCAGATCCGGCAGCTCGCTGACCGCCAGGGTGAAGGCATCTTCGCCGTTGTGGGCGCTGATGACATCGAACCCTTCGGCGTGCAGGCTGAAGTCGAGAATATGACGGATGTTGTGTTCGTCGTCGGCGACCAGAACCTTGCGCAAGACATTTCCTCCGGTTTCAGAAACTGTGTACCTCTGCTATCAACCTATTCGGCCACGGGGCGCGAGCATTGACTGGATAATCGAGTCCGCGGACAAGGTGTGGCTATTCCCTCACGTTTTCAAGGAAATCAGGCCACGCCGGTCCAGTACTGGACGATGCAACTCTCTATTGTCCCCGCCGCCGGCCTGCAGGCGCCGGATCCGCTCGCGTCGCTGTTCGGCTTCGGCCAGAAATACGTCGGTCATGCGGGGGCAGAAAGCCTTGCCCGATCCGGCCCTGATCTCGGCCAGGGCCTGATCCAGGGTGAACGCCGGTCGCCAGGGACGGCGGCTGAGCAGGGCAGCCAGGGTGTCGGCCAACCGCACTAGCCGCGAACCCAGGGGGATGGCTTCGCCCGCCAGTTTATGGGGATAGCCGCTGCCGTCGAAGTTCTCGTGATGGTGCAGGATGAGTTGCCGCACCCGCGCCGCCGGGCGCAGGGGTTCCAGGATTTCCAGGCTGGCACGCACGTGCTGCTGTACGACACGCTCTTCGGCGCCGACCAGGGGACCGGGCTTGTTCAGCAGATGGGGTGGCACCCGGCTGAGGCCCACGTCATAGAACTGGAGCGAGAAAGCCAGGTACTCCAGTTCCTCGGGAGGCAACATGATCCGCCGAGCCGTGGCCAGACAGACCTCCTGGCAAACCTCCAGCAGGCTCTCCTGGCGCAGATTGCCCACCGCCGTGGTCGAGCGCAGTGTGTCCTTGATGGCGTGAAAGTCGCGCAGGCCGTCCTGCCAGTTCTGGAAGTTGCTCAGCAACTCGGTCAGACGCGGCGCCAGGGATTCGAGGAACAAGCGGTCATCGTCGTCCAGGGGACTGCCATCGATCCTGTTGTTCACCGAGATGACACCCACCGACCGGCCTTCGACCTGCAGCGGTACGCACAACAGCGACGGTGTCGTGTAGCGAGGTTCGTTCAGCTCCCGCCCAAAACGTTCATCACCGGTGACATCCTCCAGAAGCAGCGTCCGACCCGTCGCCCAGACCTTGCCCGCAACGCCGGCGCCCTTGCGGATCCGGGCACTTTGGACCACGGACTCCGGCAGGCCGATGGCCGCGCGGATGGTGAGGAACTCGCGATCCTCGTCGGGCACCATCAGGGTGGCGACCTGAATGCCGAGACTCTCGCTGATCCAGTGCATCAACCGTTGCATGAACTCGCCCGGGCCGAAGGGAAAACCACTGGCAACCGGAACGTCGGTGGGTTGCAGCACAGCCGGACGGTGGGGCAGCAACACGGTGAAGCGAGCCCCTGCCGGCTCCAGATTCTCGGCCCAGATGCGTCCGTCGTGGTGGCTGACGATATCGTGACAGATGGCCAGTCCCACGCCTTGGCCGTCGTGTTCACGGGTTGAAGACCCATCGACCTGATAGAACTGGTCGAAGATCTCACCCAGTTTGTCTTCGGGAATGCCGATGCCCGTATCCTGGACCGTGAGCTTGACGGCCGTGCCGGTCTCCTCGACACGCACAGTGACCTGTCCCCCTTCGGGAGTGAACTTGAAGGCGTTGCCCACCAGGTGTCCCAGCAGCTGCTGGAACAGCACGTTGTCCACCGGTAGTCGGATGTCCTCGGTTCCGGCGTCCACGGTGAATCGGATGTTCTGGTCGTGGGCCCGACTGCGCCACGACTCGTCCAGTCGACGCACCAGAGCCACCAGATCACTGTCCTCGGGGCTGAGGGCGGCACGACCGTTCTCCATCCGGCCCAGCTCGAGGATGTCATTGATGATGGCGGTCAGGCGCAAGCTCTCCTGGTTGATCACCTTCAGGAACTCGGAGCGGGCGTCTTCGGACATGGTGTCCATGTTCTGTTGCAACAACTCGGTGTAGGCCGAGATAGAGGTCAACGGCGTGCGCAGCTCATGACTGACGTTCGCGACGAAGTTCGCTTTCATGTCGTTCAGACTCGCCAGCTTTTCCGAGGCCAGGGAGAGCTCGGCGTTGTTGCGCGCCAGGTTGTCGTAGACCTCGGCGGATTCGATGGCGGTGGTGGCCTGTTGCACGAGGAATTCCAGCTGGCGGATCTCCACCATCCCCGGCACCTCGCCGCTGATCGGATCGTCCAGACTCAGGTAGCCCACCACCTCGCCCGAAGGCGAGATCAGCGGCGCGATCAGCAGCAATTCCTCGGCCCAACGCCGTGACAGCAGCGGTTGACCTTCGGAATCCTGTTCCTGGCAGGTTTCGCATTCATCGGCTTCACCGGCCCGCACCAGGTAGCAGTTGCTGTACCGGTGCCGGACGTGACTCAGTTCATCGTACTCGACTCGGCTGACCTGGATGGCCGTCAAGGCGACCACGTTGCGGGCATGGATACCGGCGAAGGCCCTGGCCTCGAAAGCCTTCGTGCCGTCGGACCACAGATGCAGCACCACCTTGCGGAAACCGATGATCTCCTCCACCGCGCTGACGACCTTGTCCAGCAATTCGCTCGTATTGCGGGTGGCATTGATGCGGGCAGAAACGGCCAGAATCTTCTCGAGAGTCCGGTTTCGTCGCTTCAGGCGATCGGCCTGGCGTTCCTGTTTGGCCACGGCCTGATCGTGACTCTCTCGATCCGAACGCACCGCTCCGATCTCGTCGACGAGTTGGACATGCTGTTCTTCCAGGGCCTGACACCGCACGGCGGTGCGCCGCCGGCTCTCGCTCAACCGTCGCCAGTTCATCGCGACCCAGACCGCGATGCCAGTGACCACGACCAGCGACACGGCCACGGTGACCGGCACGGTCACGGCGGCCACGGCGGAACTCATGGCCGGTCCGGCGTTGGCGATCGGGGTGTTCTGGAGACTGATCAGCACGACGTCCTCACCGGGATCCCGACCGGGCCCGCAGCATATGGTTCACGCGATCGACCAGCTTGGCGATCACGAAGGGCTTCCGCATAAAGAGATTCGCGCCGGCCTCCTTCATCTTCTGCCGGGTCTCCTCGTCGGACTTGGCGGAAAGGGCGATGATGATGGTGTCGCCGTAACTCCGGTTGCGCCGGATCAGCCGCGTACTGTCCACGCCATCGAGCTTGGGCATCATGATGTCCATGATCACGACATCGGGCCGGAAGCTGGACATCTTGTTCATGCAGTCGATACCGTCGTGGGCATTGACCACCTGGTGTCCCTCCTGCTCGAAGGTCTGGGCCAGCAGGGTCGAGATGGGTCGCTCGTCGTCCACGATGAGAATCCGGGCTGCAACGGACATGACTACTCCTCAGACTGCCGGTCCGAAGGACCCGCTGTTGATGGGGGTTCCGGGTAGGATCCCCTCCTCGCTCAGAACCTTGATGAAGGCGTCGACGATGTCGGCATCGAACTGGTCCTCCCGATGGGCCCGGATTTCGGCCACGGCCTCGGCGGGAGTCAGGCCGGTTCTGAAGGGTCTGCCTCGGGTCAGGGCAAACCAGGCGTCGATAACGCCCAGGACCCGCGAACCGAGGGGGATATCTTCACCGCGAAGCCCCGCGGGGTATCCGGATCCGTCCACCCGCTCATGGTGGTGGCGGATGATCGTGACCAGTTCCGGCTGGGGCAGCAAGGGCGCCATCAGGTCGACACCCTGTTCCACGTGGCGATCCACCTCATCCCGCTCGTCCCAGCTCAATTCCCCGACGCCGTGAACGATTTCGTCCTCGATACGGGCCATACCCGCATCGTGCAACGCGGCGGCGTATTGCAATTGGCGAACCTGCAGCCGGTCCTGGCCCAGAGCAGCAGCCAGGGCCGCCACCAGCTTCAAGGCTTCGGGCGTGGCGGTGGGAACCCCGCTGCGGCGGATCTGGAGCAGCGCTCGGACCGCTTCGCTGATCTTGGCGACCGGCACGCTCGCCGACCCCTCTTCGGCGGAGTCCAGGCGGCCTCTTCGGCGCAGGGCGTTGGAAACGATCTGGGTCAGGACCGACACCTGGTCCAGGAGAAACGCGGAGGCCGGATCAGGATTCAGCGGATTGCCGAGTACGAGGCAGGCCTCGGCGCCGCCGTTGCAATCCAGAGGTGCCAGCAGCACTTCGGCCGAGCCACAGGCCCCGTTCAGACTGGCCAGGACATCGGCTCGCTGGTCCGGCGCCGCCAGCTGCGGTTCACTGCTCTGCAGCAGCTCCTGCCAGGACCGGGATACCGCCACGGGCTCGGCCGGCAGTTCCTGCGGACCGGTTCCCAGGACCGCAACCGGAACCAGCTTCCGGGAGTCCGTGCGCAGCATGAGCGCCACGGTCTTGAATCCCGTGGATTCCGCCAGCAGCCGCAACAACAATCCAATCAACACCACCAGGTCACCAGGATCGCTTTGCGCCACGAACTGCGCCGGCAACTCGTGGGGCGCCTTGACTTCCTTGGGAACCACGAAGCGGAAGACGGATCCGCCACCGGCTCGACGGGAAACCTCGATCTGTCCGCCGTGCAGGTTGATGATGTGCCGCACGATGGTCAGTCCCAGACCCGTACCCTCGTGGGACTCGGCTGTTTCCCGGGAACGATAGAACTCGCTGAAAATTCTCTGCAGATCCTCCGGAGGAATCCCGGGCCCGTCGTCGGCCACAGCGACCTCGACACCCGACTCGGATTCCCGCAGCGACACCTCGATGTGACCGCCCTCGGGAGTGTACTTGACGGCATTTCCGATCAAATTGACCAGGACCTGCCGGATCAGGTCGGAATCCACATCCACGAGAGGCAGTCCAGGTTCGGTGTCCACCCGACATATCTGGCGCTTCCCGGTGATGACCGGGGCCAGGGACGTGACCGTTTCCTGGACCAGCGGTTCCAGATCCTGGATCCGGCTATCGAGCAACTCGTAGCCGTACTCCAGACGAGAGGTGTCGAGAATGCGGTTGACCATGCGCAGGAGGCGACCGGCCTCGGTACGGATGACGTCCAGGAACTCCTCGGCGTGGGGCAGCCGCGCCGTCTCGGCCAGCTGCCGCAAGGCATCGGTGTAGGCGGTGATCGAGGTCAACGGGGTCTTCAGCTCATGGCTCGCCATGGCCACGAAGCGTCCCTGCATCCGGTTCAGCCGGGCCAGAGTGCGCTTCTCGGTTTCGACCCGGCGCAACTGTGAGCGCAGCGCCACGGCCTCGGCCCAGAGATCGGCCATGGATTGCAGGGAAAGGACCATCTGCTCCAGCACCGCCACCTGGTCGAGCTCCCGGCGAACCGGTTCGTCCAGGCCCAGCAGGATGGCAAACGCAGCGCGCCCGTGGACGTTGACCAGTCCGAGCAACCAACCGGCCTCGTCGTCGATGCCCTCGCTGACTTCCGGGGGCCAGGGTTTGACGGTATCCCTGTGGTCAAGATCGGGCCGGACCAGAATCACGGACTCTCGCGAGCCTTCTCGAAGCGCCACCAGCTGATCCCAGTCGTAGGGCAGATCCACCCAGCAGGGATCGTCGTTGCCAGGTCCTGCAGCCAGACAGGGCTTGGTCCGTCCACACCAGGCGGGATCCAGGAGACTCGCCCATTGGGGATCGACTGCCACGGCCACCGCCTGGATACCCGGGAGTTCGCCGAAGGCATCCACCAGGTCCCGGCTCAGTTCCGCCAGAGTGGGTATGACATCCCACCGGCCGGTTCGCTCGGCAACCCAAGCCGCCGGATCCTGGATCCGTCGGGTCGTGCTGTCGGGAATGCCGGTGGCGTACATGGGTCAGTCCTGCTTCGTGTCCTGCGAATGGCCCTTGCCGGAGATCACCATCTCGCGTTCATCGTGGGAGTGCCGGCGTTCACGGATGACGACGCTGCTGACCATGGTCTTGCCGTATCGCTTCAACTCGACCATGGTATCGCTGAGCTGGGCGGGATGCTCGAAGCGACCCCGCGTATCGTCGATCAACGCCACAGTCAACGTGATCAGAGGAAAGCGTTCCATCTCGCCGGTTCGACTCTTCAACTGCAGATAGCCCCGCTCGAAATCCTCATCGTCGTGCAGTTCGCCGATGCCGTCATCGAACTCCTCGATGATCCGGTGGGCCAGTACATCGGCCCGGTCGGGACCGGTGATCACGACGAAATCATCGCCTCCCACATGACCGATGAAATCATTCTGCGAACCGTGGTTGTGGGAGCAATTGACCAGCAGACGGGCCAGGTAGGAAATGGCCCGGTCTCCGCGAGAATAGCCGTAATTGTCGTTGAAACTCTTGAAACGATCGATGTCCACATACATGAATCCGAAATCCTGGCCGCCACCGATACGATTGCTTATCTCCCGCTCGATCGCCCGGTTTCCTGGCAGCCCTGTCAGGGGATTGGCCTCTCGCTCGCGGCGAGTGACGTCCAGAAGGTTAGTGACCCTCAGCAGCAGCTCATCGTGGCTGAAGGGTTTGACCACGTAGTCGTTGGCGCCGCCACGCAGCCCGCGCACCTTTTCGCTTTCTTCCCCCTTGGCGGTCAGGAGGATCACGGGCAAATTTGAAGTTTCATAGTTGGTCCTGATCTTCTGTAGAACGCCGAATCCGTCCATTCTGGGCATCATCACGTCCAGCAGAACCAGATGGGGGCGGAGCCCGGGCAGGGCTTCCCAGGCCGCCTGGCCGTCCTCGGCCAGGTGTACCTCGAACCCTTCCTGCTCCAGCAGGAACTGCAGGATTCTCCTGATATGGGGCTCGTCATCGGCCACCAGGATACGGGCTTTGCTGACCATTATTTTCCTTTTCGATAGCTCTTGAGGACACATTTTCCCCGCTGAGGGGGTCCTTGTACCACGCGATGGTCGCAAACGGCGTGCCACCGAAAGTGTTCTAAAAATGAGACCTAAAGAGCCGGAGAGAGAAACCGTATGGGATCGGACTAGCGCCAGGTACTGACCGGCCCCCGGGGGAAGCTGTCCAGGTCCAGACCGTCCCGCCGCCCGGCGCTGAGATGGCACCATCCGGCGTAAGCGATCATCGCGGCGTTGTCGGTGCAATAGACCGGTTCCGGCGGGACGAAATGCAGGCCCCGGCGCGAGGCCTCGTCGGCAACCCGCCGCCGTAGTCGACCATTGGCCGAAACACCGCCGGCCAGATAGACCGCGGGGGTACCCTGCTGCTCCGCGGCCTGGAACAGACGCTGGCATAGCGAATCGACGATGGCTTCCTGCACTCCGTGCAGACGTCGGCCACGTCCTGCTCAACCAGGGGCCGAGGCAGAGCTTCGATGGCCAGACGCACAGCGGTCTTCAGTCCGCTGAAGCTGAAGACGATGCGGGGGTCCTTCTGCAAGGGTCGGGGAAACCGAAAACGGTCCGGGTTGCCCTGGCGGGCCAGGCGATCGATGTGGGGACCTCCCGGATAGGGCAATCCCAACAACTTGGCCGTCTTGTCGAACGCCTCACCGGCAGCGTCGTCCAGAGTGCCGCCCAGACGCTCGTAGCAACCAACCTCCGGCATGTGGATGACCTCGGTATGCCCACCGGAGACCACCAACACCGTCGCCGGCAATTTCATCGGCGCCGTCAGGGCATTGGCCAGGATGTGCCCTTCGATGTGGTGGACTCCCACCAGCGGTAGTTCCCCGGCAACCGCCAGCGCCTTGGCCGTGGACAGTCCGACCAGCAGGGCGCCGATCAGTCCGGGGCCGTTGGTCACCGCCACGCCGTCCAGGTCGCCCAGTTCGAGCTCCTGTCTTGCCAGCAACATATCGACCAGCGGCAATAGATTTACCAGATGGGCCCGGGATGCCAGCTCGGGGACGACCCCGCCGAAGTGATCGTGCAAATCGATCTGCGAGGAAACGAGGTTCTCGGCCACGCCCTGCTCGCTGTCGAACAGGGCCACGCTGGTATCATCGCAGGAGGTCTCGATGCCGAGGATCTTCATCGCAGCATTCCTTCACCGATTCGAAGTGACGGGCCAGATCCGTTCCCGGAGCTCCGCGCTGGAACTGGCTTCCTTCTCCATGCTCTCGAACACCGGGCCGATGGCTGCTGCCGTCTCGCGCACCAGGACCGAACGAGTGCTCTGGCCCTGGGCCGCCAGGGTCCCGGCCAGGCCATGGACCTGGGCCCCGAGCAACGCCGCGTCAACTGCCGACGCCCCCTGGGCCAGCAGGCCCCCGATCAGGCCGCTGAGTACATCGCCGGATCCTCCCCGGGCCAGAGCGTCATCCCCGCTGTTGTTGACGAACAAGCGTTCATCCGGGGTACCGATCAGCGTCGGCGAGCCTTTGAGCAGCAGCACGCAACCCCAGCGTGATGCCAGTTCGGGGACCAGCTCGAAGCGTCGTTGGTCAATCTCGGCAGCGTCCAGCCCGGTCATGCGGGACAGCTCGCCGACGTGGGGCGTGAGCACCACCTCGGTGGTGCCGAATCGCGGGCTCGCCCCTGGCCGTACCGTCGCCGACAACGCTTCCGCGTCGACCACCAATGGCAGGTCCAGGGCTCGGATTCTGGTGGCCAGCCAGGTGGCGGTCGCTGGATCCGTACCCAGGCCCGGTCCCAGGACCACGGCCTGCTTACGATCCAGCAGCGATTCCCAGACCTCGGCCCGAATATCGTCGATGGATCCCGATGCAGTCTCGGCCAGGGGCGCGACCAAGGCCTCGGGCAGACCGAGGCGCACGGCCAGTTCCAGACAACCCGGCACCGCGACGGTCAACATGCCCAATCCCGAACGCAGGGCTCCCAGTCCAGCCAGATGGGCTGCCCCTCCGAAGTTACGCGAACCGGCAACGAGCAACAGGTTGCCGCATTGATACTTATGGGCACTAGACAGACGTGGTGGCAGGAGCGCCAAATAATCCTCACGGGTTAGCAAATGGTGATCCGGCGCATGCCGCCGGCAGATCGACTCGGGAAACCCTATATCCACCACCTCCAGCTCACCAACGAAGTCGCGCCCAGGCGCCAGCAGCAATCCGCGTTTGGGCAACCCCACGGTCACCGTCATCTCGGCGGCCACCGCTACCGGATCGACACATCCGTCGTCGCCCGATACGCCCGAGGGAATATCCACTGCCAGACACGAGATGCCGGTGTCATTGATGGTCCGTATCAGATCCACGGTGTGGTCTCGCAACGGTGGCGTGATTCCCGTTCCGAAGATGGCGTCGATCAGCAGATCCGAATCCTCCAACATATCCACAGCCTGGTCGACGCATCCATCGGGGGAACCCACGACCACCTGTACGTCCGGCGGCAAGCGATCCAGGTTCAAGCGAGCGTCGTCCGACAACTCGTCGCCCGCGGCGAGCAACAGGACCTGTACCCGGCAACCATTCTGGGCCAGCATCCGAGCCATGACCAGGCCATCACCACCGTTGTTCCCCTTGCCGCAGAAGATGGCCACCGAACCCGGCGCTGCGCCGCCAGCCGATTCCCCTGTTGCGTCGTGGAACTCGTGACTGCAACCACAGCCACCGTGTCCACGATCGTCGGCCACGGCGGTGGCCAGAAAATCGAGGGCTACCTCGGCCAGGGCCTGGCCCGCCCGCTCCATCAAGACCTCCCCCGGTACGCCGCCGGCGATGGTCTCCCTGTCGATCTCGGCCATTTGGCGCGCGGTGCAGATGCGCATCTCGATTCCCTTCACGTCAGGAGAGGGGAGTGGGGCCCGGCTCACCGTTCAGGCGGGCCAGGACCTCCAGCAATTGCAGCAGATCGTCCACGACGAAGTCCGGGACCGTGTCGTCGTCGGGCAGCTTGTCGGCATATTGCGAGTACTGATCGCCATACCGGGCATAGACCGTGTGCATCCCCGCCGCCTGACCGCCGACGATGTCCCTTTCTTTCCAGTCACCGATGATCACCGCCCGGTCCGGAGAAACTTGCAGCATCTCCAGGGCCATCTGGAAGGGCTTGGGATCGGGCTTGCGGTGTCCGGTGTCATCGAAGGTCAGCACCAGGTCGAAGGTATGCTGCAGGCCCAGGTAGCAAAGCCGCACCCAGGCCTCGAACCGGGGGGCGTCACTGACAACCGCCAGCTTGTAGCCGTCCTTGAGCAGACGATGGAGCACGAGCTTGGCATGGGGATACAGTACCAGCGACGCGTCCCGGGCCCGCCGGTAGGCCACCACAGCCGCGGCCAGGATGCGATCGTCAACGCGGCCGATGGTCTGTTCCAGGAAGAAGTTGAACACGCGCTGGTGCTCGATGCCCTTGTCTTTGTAGATGGCGAAGATCGTATCATTGGCTTCATCACGTTCCACGGGCAGGCCGGCATCCACCATGGCGTCCACCGCGGCCCGAATGGAACTCTCCTTGGCCAGCATGAAATCGGTCAGGGTGTTGTCCAGGTCGAAGATCACTGCATCGATGGCGCGTGAAGACACGAAGCATCCTTTCGTTGAGCCCGGCACCAGCCGTCCTCGGCGGAATACTAACCGTTGGGAGCTCCAATTGCACAACCGAACCTTGTAATTCCGGAGCGCGCGTTGGAACATGTCCCCCATGAACGACATGAACGACAGACATCGCCACCGTCGGGAACCGAACGGCAACCTATGGCTCGACTGGAGCCGCGGCCGGATCTTCGGCCTGGCGCTCCTCCTGACGGCCGGCAATTTCTTCTTCCAGATCCTGTTCTACGTCGCCGGCGGCGGCTTGTATCTGCCGGTGCTGGCCGGATCGGTACTGGGAGTCTTCCTGCCGCTGTATCTGCTGGCACGCAACTTTGGCTTCGAAGCCCGACGGGATTTTTCCCTGAACCTGCCCCGTCCCGGCGTCTTGGTCGCTTCGGCCCTGCTGGCCATTGCAGCTCTGGTACCAACTTCAATGCTGGCCGAACTGTCCCTGCGTCTGCATCCGGTGGATTCACAGTGGCTGCGGCTTTTCGAGGAGAATCTGCCCCGATCCGGTGGAGCCATCGCCCTGGCAGTGGTCGCGGTGGTGGTGGTCGCTCCCCTGGCCGAAGAGACGATCTTTCGCGGTTTGCTGCACCGCCTGGCAGCCAGCCTCTGGGGCGGCCTCCCGGCGGCGCTCGTCTCCGCCCTAGTATTCGCGGTGGTCCACGGTGAGCCCTGGTTTCTGTTCGGCCTGGTGGGAATCGGCCTGGTGCTGGCGTTCGTGTACGAGGCCACCGGGTCCCTGACCGCCTGCTGGGTGACCCACGCCGTGCACAACGGAGTGTCGCTGGGATTGATGCTCACGAGTGACGAGATCGTCCCCGAGCCCACACCGCTGACCACTGGCGACTGGGTCTGGTGCGCTGCATCGGTGGTGGCGCTGCTGGTGATCGGTCGCTATCTCAAGGACTACGGCTGGTCCCGACCTACTTGATCGACTCTCTGAGTTCCTTGCCGAGACTGATCTCGCCGTTGTCGATGCGAATACTGAATCCACAAGCGGGATTGTGGCAGACCCAGGCCTTGTAGCGGATAGGCGCGCCATCTCGACCATAATCAGACAGAGGTAACAGGAGCCCCCCGTTACACTTCTTGCACTCTGGATAATCCATTGCTTAAACCCCCAAACCGTACCAACCCCGTCCCCGGTGACGTGCCGCACGCACTGGGCCGGCGGCACCGTCGAGAAAGCCTATCAAATCCCTGGGAAAAAGCAATGATCAAACCAATATCAGGTCTTCTGGGGCTTCTTGCGGGCTGCCGGAAAGAGGACGTTGTTCAGGATCAAGCGGTAGCCCGGCGAGGTGGGATACAGGTCCAGATCGGTGGGCGGATCACCGACGCGATGCTGATAATCCTCGGGATCGTGCCCCCCCAAGAAGGTCCACGTGCCCATGCCTTGTTTCCCATGGATGTACTTGACCTCGTCGGTCCCCTCCACGGCTGCCAGCACGATGACCGGGCGTTTCAAGTGGCGGCGATGGTACCCCGTCGTCTGGCCCAGGAAACCGTTGATCACGTTGACGTGGTTCTGGGTCAGCATGGCCGGCACGGGGTCGTACTTGGCGGCGAAGTTGAACAGGGTAAAATAGTCGGCTTCGGCTCCGCGAATCATGGCGTAGTTGCTCGTATCGAGATCCGAAAACTCATAGACCATGGGGTTGGTCGTCAGCTTGAAATCCTGGAATGCGAAGGTGTTGTCGAAGTCGACCTGGCTGCGAAAGGTCGGATCGTAGGGCGAGTTATCGAAAGGCTCGGGTACAATGTCGGTATGCAACCAAGCCAGAGCGATATCGATGGTGTCGGTGGCCGAGCACATGGCGAACAGGAAGCCGCCGGTCTCCACATACTGGCTGATCGTACGAGCCACCGCATGCTTCAACTGCCAGACCGAAGAGAACCCTAGCTGGGTGGCCAGTTCCTCGTGGAAGTGCTTCTGTTCCAGGTACCACGGTTCCAGGCCGAAGGAATTGTAGAACTTGCCGTACTGGCCGGTGAAATCCTCGTGGTGCAGATGCAGCCAGTCGTAGTCCCCCAGCTTCCCGGTCAACACTTCCACATCGTAAACGACGTCGTAAGGCACCTCGGCATAGGTCAACGCCAGGGTGACCGCGTCGTCCCAGGGCTGCTTGTTGGGCGGGCTGTAGACCGCTATGCGCGGCGGTGTTTCGAGCAACACCTCGTCCATGTTCTCCTGAGCCACCACCTGGCGGATACCCGCCACCTCCGAGTCGCCCAGCACCTCGAAATCAACGCCCAATAAGCGGGCGTCGAGCCGCGCCCGCTGAGAGTCGCGCAACAGGAAACTGCCTCCCCGGTAATTGAGCAGCCAGTTCACCTTCTCGCCCGCCTGCAGGCAATGGAAGGCATGGCCGTAGGCCCGCAGATGATTTGTCTGGGTCAGGTCCATGGGCACCAGCAGGAATGTCTCGGCTCGGGCGGGAGCGATTCCCCAACCCAGTACCGCGACCACCGCCAGCAGAAGAGGGCGTGCCGCCCAGCGCAGCTTGCAGGTCAAGGCAGACTCCTGACGTGATCCCGGACATCGTCGATGAAGAGGTAATCGGGGTATTGAGCCAATAATTGATCCCATGATTCTCGAGCTTCGGACAATCGCCCTCCAGTCTCGAGTAGTCTGGCGCGCAGGGCCAGGGCAGCCGCTGGATACCTGCCGTCCGGATGCAGGCGGATCAACTGGTCCAGTTGGGTCAAGGCCGCATCCAGACGCTGAGCAGCCACGTGCAGACCGGCCAGTTCCCAGTGGGCCCTTTCCAGTAGATGCTGAGGTTCCTCCAGGTCCAGCCGTGCACCCGCTTCGGCCACGAAGGATTCCAGGGCGGCCAGGCGGTCGTCAGGGCGTGCGGT
>Ga0070728_10002501_pt1 | contig 22804 bp, 20 predicted proteins | sample tdDd471_FD_66723 | JGI IMG/M metagenome (GOLD analysis project Ga0070728, IMG submission 66723) | Marine sediment microbial communities from the Atlantic coast under amendment with organic carbon and nitrate - tdDd47.1 | ecosystem: Environmental > Aquatic > Marine > Coastal > Sediment | place... | reverse complement strand
GTCGGTGGCTACACCATGATGAGCCGGGTGCTCGGGTTCGTGCGCGATATTCTTGTCGCCGCAATCCTTGGCGCTGGGCCGGTGGCGGACGCCTTCTTCATTGCCTTCAAGATTCCCAATCTATTCCGGCGGCTGTTCGCCGAAGGGGCGTTCAACGCCGCCTTCGTGCCGTTGTTTGCCGGAAAGCTCGAAGCTGACGGTCGGGAAACCGCACAAAGTTTCACCAACCGGGCCTTTTCGGTGTTGTTCTGGGTTTTGCTCGTTCTGCTGATTGTCATGGAACTGGGGATGCCCTGGATCATGCGGGGCTTCGCGCCGGGCTTTTTGGACGATCCGGCTAAGTTCGACATGGCGGTGCATTTCACCCGCATCACCTTCCCCTACCTTTTGTTCATCTCGCTGGTTTCCCTGATGGGCGGCGTACTCAATTCCTTAGGTAAGTTCGCCGCCGCCGCGGCCACGCCGATTTTGCTCAACCTCTGTTTGATTGCGGCGATTTTGGTTGCCGCCCCCCATCTTCCTTCGCCGGGCCATGCTCTGTCCTGGGGCGTGTTCGCCGCCGGTATCGTCCAGTTCATCTGGCTCGCCTGGAACTGTAGAGCCAACGGTATGTTGCCGAAACTTGGGCTGCCCAACTGGGGTGAGGATATTAAGGTGCTGGTCAAGCGGATCATCCCCGGGGCGATTGGCGCGGGCATCTATCAGGTCAATCTGGTGGTCGATATGGTCATCGCTTCTCTGCTGCCCACCGGCTCGATTTCTTATCTGTTCTTCGCCGACCGGGTGACCCAGTTGCCGCTCGGCGTCGTCGGCGTCGCGGTCGGCACGGCGCTTTTGCCGCTGCTGTCGCGCCAGTTGCGGGCGGGCGATGAGGCGGCGGCCATGGCGAGCCAGAACCGGGCGTTGGAATTCACTCTGTTGCTGACCGTTCCGGCGGCGGTGGCCTTCGCCGTTATCCCCGAACCGATCATCAGCGTTTTGTTCGAGCGCAATGAATTCACCGGCGCAGCCGCCAGCGCCACGGCGGCGGCTTTGATGGTCTATGCGTTTGGGTTGCCGGCCTATGTGCTCAACAAGGGCCTGACACCGGGCTTTTTCGCTCGGGGCGACACCAAGACGCCGATGATCATTGCCGCCGTCTGCATGATCGTCAACATCGTCTTCAACCTCTTGCTCATGGGGCCTTTCCTGCATGTCGGCCTCGCCATGGCGACGGTCATTTCGGCCTGGACCAATACGCTGCTGCTGGCGATCATTTTGCGCCAAAGGGGACAAATCCAGAAGGATGAGCGGCTCCAGAGCCGCATTCCCCGCATTCTGCTTTCGGCAGCCCTGATGGGCGGGATACTTTGGGGATTGAAAATCGCTCTCGCTCCCTGGATCGAGGGGGATGAAATCTGGCGTGTCGCCGCGCTGGTCCTGCTGGTCGCCTCGGGCCTCGTTTCCTATTTCGCGCTGGCCCATGTGACCGGGGCGGCGCGTCTGTCCGATATAAAAGGCATGCTGCGTAAAAAGGCGTCTTGACCGGATTCCCGCCAGGGTCCATAACTCCGCGCGATTTTATTTTGCCTTTGCGGTCCAACGCACTGGCGCAACATCATACCCAAGGGGTCCAAACTCATGAGCCGCATTTTCTCCGGCGTCCAGCCTACCGGCAATCTCCATCTCGGCAACTACCTCGGCGCAATCCGCAACTGGGTTTCGCTGCAAAACGATTTTGAATGCATCTTCTGCGTGGTCGATATGCACGCGATCACCGTTTGGCAGGACCCCAAGGAACTGGTCGCCAACACCCGCGAAGTGGCGGCGGCGATGATCGCCTCGGGCGTCGATCCCAAGAAGAACATCATCTTCAACCAGTCGGCCGTTTCCGGCCATGCCGAACTGGCCTGGATTTTCAACTGTGTGGCGCGTCTCGGTTGGCTCAACCGGATGACCCAGTTTAAGGAAAAAGCGGGCAAAAACCGCGAGCGGGCCTCGGTCGGCCTCTATGCCTACCCGAACCTGATGGCCGCCGATATCCTGCTCTATAAGGCGACGCATGTTCCGGTCGGTGAAGATCAGAAGCAGCACCTGGAGTTGACCCGCGATATCGCCCAGAAGTTCAACAACGATTTCGGCGTCGATTACTTCCCGGTGGTCGAGCCGTTGATCTTCGGCGAGGCGACCCGGGTGATGTCGCTGAAAGACGGCACCAAGAAAATGAGCAAGTCGGACCCGTCGGAAGCTTCGCGGATCGTCATGACCGATGACGCCGACACCATCGCCAAGCGGATTAGAAAGGCCAAGACCGACCCGCTGCCCCTGCCCGAAACCGTCGAAGAGTTGAAGGAGCGCCCGGAAGCGGCCAACCTGATCGGCATCTATGCGGCGCTTGACGGCAAGACGACGGCCGATGTGGTGGCCCAGTATGCGGGCGGTCAGTTCTCCAGCTTCAAGCAGGACCTGGCCGATCTGGCGGTCGCCAAGCTGGGCCCCATCGGCGATGAGATGAACCGCCTGATGGACGACCACGCGGCGCTTGACCGGATCATCCATGAGGGGGCCGAGCGGGCCAACGTGATCGCCCAGCCGATCTTGAAGGAAATCAAGGAAATCGTCGGTTTCTTAGTCGCTTAATTCTTCGCCGACATCAAGACGCCAAAGGCCTCGGGGACATCGCGCTTTGAGGCCTTTGCTATTTGGGCCAGGGACTGGGTTGGGTCGGTGACGGTGAAGCCTTGCGCTTTCAGATCGGCCAGCAGCCGGTCGGTCGGGACGTTCAGAACTTGTGCGACCTGAGGCAACGGTGCTTCGGCGGCGGCGAATACGAAGGCTTTCATCGGGTTACCCCCACCTTGTCCGGAAATCATGAGAAAGGCCGCCGTGGCGATGCCGGTCAGGCCGATCAGGACTTGTGTCCGTCGGGTTTTGACGATCTTAACGAAGCCGTTCCAGTTGCGCGCCACATGGAGAAGCGCCGCAGCGACGAAGGCCAACCCCAGCCATTCATGCAGGCCTTTAAGCGACCCGCCGCCTAAGTGAAAGAAGACCAAAACGCCTGAGACGCCGACGACGGCGAAGAGTGCGGTGGCCAGCGGTGTTGCGTACTTCTGAATGGAGGAACCGGATGATCCTGCGACTCTTGCGCCCATGTCCCTAAATCCCCTTTTAGCTGAACGATATGGAATGTGGGGATATTGGAGGGCCTGTGTAACCGGTTGATGTGTCGAGAGGCGGTTTTTTGTAACCGAATGTTACGATTTAGAAGAGATCGACGCCGTCATCCTCTTCTTTCGTCGCTGTGGTTTTCTTTTGACCGCCGCGGATATGGACCAGGAAGTCGCCGACGGTTGAGCGGAGCCCTTCGACATCTTCGGTCAGGGTGTTGGCCGTGGACAACACATGCTTGGCGAGTTTTCCGGTTTCTTCCGTCGAGCTGGCGACGTCGCTAACGGAGTCGGAGACTTCTTGGGTGCCGCTGGCGGCCTGCTCTACGTTATGGGCGATTTCGCCGGTTGCCTGGGCTTGCTGGTCCACCTCACCGCTCACCGTGCGGCCGATGGCGTCGATTTTGTTGATGGTTTCGCGAATTGCCCCGATGGCCTGAACGGCTTCTTTGGTTGCGTTCTGAATATCTCCGATCTGTTCGGAAATCTCGCCGGTCGCCTTGCCCGTCTGGTCGGCCAGGTTTTTGACCTCCGAAGCGACCACCGAGAAGCCCTTCCCGGCTTCGCCCGCCCGTGCGGCTTCGATGGTGGCGTTCAGCGCCAGCAGGTTGGTCTGCTCGGCGATTCCGGCGATCAATTCGATTACCTCGCCGATTCGTTGGGAGGCTTCCGCCAAACCTTCGATTCGGCTGTTGGTTTCTTCCGCTTCAACCACGGCGCTCGCAGCGATTTCCGAGGATTCCCCCACTTTGTTGCGAATGCCTGAAATAGAGGTCGAGAGGCTCTCGGCGGCTTCGGAAACCGCGGCGACATTTCCGGCTGCCCGCGCGGCACTTTGGCCGATGCCACTGGCCTGCTGGCTTCCCTGGTCGGCGGCGGCGACCATCATCTGGGCGGCTTGGCGCATATCAGCGGCTTCGCTGGCCAGATCCTGGGTCATTTTCTCGATGCTGGCTTCCAACTCGTCGGCCATCTCCATCATCAGCTTGCGCCGTTCGGTTTCGGCTTCTTCCTTGGCCTTGGCCTGTTCGTCTTCCATGGCGCGCATCTTGATGGCGTTGTCCTTGAACACCCGAACCGCGTTGGCCATCCGGCCAATCTCGTTTTTCTGGTCTTTGTGAGGGACCGGCGTTTCCAGCGCGCCGTCGGCAAGCAGGGCCATGGTTTCGGTCAGACGGTTGATCGGCCCGACCTGATGGGCCAGGGTCCACCAGACGTTGCCGAGCGACATACAGGCCAACAGAATGGCGATGGCGCTCAAGACCCAGGTTAGAATAAAGGAAAGGGTCGCCAAGGCGGCCTTGGCGTCAGGCGTTTGGGTGGTGGTAGCGAGCTCGTCCAGTTGTTGGCCGGCGATCAAAGCGATGGCGGCGACGGCCAGAGTTACGGCCAGCAGAATGGCCGAAAAACCGGGTCCCAGTACTTTAACCGGGGTATTGCCGATAAACCGGGATAACAGCCCAAGCGGCGACATGCTTTCCCCCCACACAGGAATATCGAAACATCAGATGACAGGTTATGGTTGATTTTCCGCCAGCCTGTCTTGACGTTTGCAAAGAATGGGAACAGTTTGGCGGCGAATCGCCTTCAACGAAAGAGTTTTTGCCCGTGCGCATTATTTATATGGGAACGCCCGACTTCGCCGTCGCCCCGCTTGTCGCTCTTTTGGATGCCGGTCATGAGGTGGCCTGCGTCTATTCCCAACCGCCTCGTCCGGCGGGTCGCGGTCACAAAGAAAGACTTACCCCGGTCCATGCCTTCGCCCAGGACAAAGGCATTGAGGTGCGCACACCTAAGAGCCTTAAAGGTGAAGCCGAACAGGCCGCATTCGATGCGCTGAAGGCCGATTTAGCGGTGGTTGCCGCCTATGGGCTGATTTTGCCCAAGGCCATTCTCGATGCGCCCCGCAAAGGCTGCCTCAACATTCATGCCTCGCTTTTGCCCCGTTGGCGGGGGGCGGCCCCTATTCAGCGGGCGATCTTGGCGGGCGATGAGGAAACCGGGGTGACCATCATGCAGATGGACGAAGGCCTCGATACCGGCGATATGCTGCTGACCGGTCGTCTGCCCATCACGGATGAAACCACGGCCAGTTCCCTGCATGACGGCTTAATGGAAATGGGCGCGGAGTTGATCGTCGAAGCCCTCTCCAAGCTTGAAAGCGGTAGCCTCACACCCGTGCCACAGCCGGATGAAGGCGTGACCTATGCCGCCAAGCTGGAAAAGGGCGAAGGCCAACTTGATTTTACTAAACCGGCTATTGAGCTTGAGCGGGCGGTGCGGGCCTTTACCCCCTGGCCGGGAGCCTATGCCGACCATGGCAAGGACCGCATCAAGGTTTTGGCCGCCAAGGTGGTTGAAGGGGCGGGCGCGCCCGGCACCCTGCTGGATGACGCCTTGACCGTTGCTTGTGGCGAAAAGGCGTTGCGGCTGTTGAAGGTTCAGCGGGCGGGCAAGGCTCCTATGGAGGCTGAAGCCTTTTTGCGCGGCTATGATTTGCCGAAAGGAACGGTGCTTAAATGCCGCGTTATAAGCTGACCATCGAGCACGACGGCGGGCCCTTTGTCGGCTGGCAACGCCAGGAAAACGGACTCGCGGTGCAGCAGGTGATGGAAGAGGCTATCGACCGATTCGATCCGGCGGGCGCGCCGCATCGACTTCATGGGGCGGGGCGGACGGATGCGGGCGTTCACGCCATGGGTCAGGTGGCTCATTTCGATACGGCCAAGTATTTTCCCGCCGATACGGTGCGCGACGCCATTAACTTCCACGTCAAGCCGCACCCTATTTCGGTGCTAAAGGCCGAAACGGTGGACGATGATTTCAATTCCCGTTTTTCGGCGACTGAGCGCGCCTATCTTTACCGTATCCTCAACCGCCGCTCTCCGGCTGCGCTGGAGAAAGGCAAGGTCTGGGAAGTGCGGGTCGATCTCGACTACAAGGCCATGCGCGATGCGGCGACCGTCTTGCTCGGCAAGCACGATTTCACAAGCTTCCGCGCCACCGAATGCCAGGCCGACAGTCCCGTCCGTACGCTTGATATGATTGATATCTGGCGCGACGGTGATGAAATACGGATTAACGTTCGGGCTCGATCTTTTCTGCATCATCAGGTGCGCAACATCGTCGGGACGCTGAAATTGGTCGGCGAAGGAAAATGGACCCGCGACGACGTGAAAGCCGCATTGGAAGCCCGCGACCGCCGGGCCGGCGGGCCCACCGCACCCGCCTGCGGGCTCTATCTGGTTGAAGTGCGCTATTAGGAGAGTGCCATGAACGATGACGACAAAATCCAATTGAGCTTGCAGCAGGTTCAGGAAGAGAAAAAGCCGCTCATGGGCTGGGCCGCCGTGATTCTGGGCGTCATCGGCATTCCCTTTAGCGCCGTTTTCACCATTATCGGCCTAGTCTGCTCGGTGATCGCTCTGTTCATCGGCCAAATCGGCTGGGGCATCACCGGCATTCTGCTGGCGCTGCTCGGAATCGTCACCTCACCCCTGCTGATGAGCCTGATCGGCATCGGCGCGATCGCCACCTGGCTGAATTTCTAGGAAAGTCCCAACGTGAAATAATATGTTGGGTAAGCTATCTGATGGTTACCAAGTCGCAGGCCTATGGAACATGCCGGTGGTGTCTCTCAGTTCGCTTGTAAATTGAGAATCTCTTAGAACGCCCTTTCTGATATTCCAGAAAAAATCGGTTTCATTTTGAAGCACCCGGCTAGGACGACGTTTTTGCGGGTTGAGAACGCCAACATTTTTGCCGATTTCGTTTCTTACTATTTTGATAGGGGTTAATAGGTCGGAATCGTTAGATATGACGACGGCAACATCAAATTTATCACGAAAGGCGTCAGCAAGCAGGTGGGAGGCAAGATTGACATCAGAGCCTTTTTCTTCCGTTTTAAGGACGCGTGAGAAAATCTGTGCACCATTTGCATGAATTTGCTCGGCCCGTTCAGGAATATGTGCGGGCATCCAGGTTGGGTGTGAAAGGAAATGGCCAAAGTGTATTTCGACATCATCTAGAGTTCTTAGCGCCCGTAAATAAATTTGCTGTCGGTTCGGCGCATCTTCATCGCCTGGTCGGGCTGAAACCTTGGCTGTAAAATACTTTATGAGATCGATTTTATTCTTTTCCGGGGGGAAATATCGGCGACAGAAATCAGAAAGGTTTAACCAGCGAAATCCTGTATTCCGCAGACAGCCATAATATAGATTAAATCCATCAATATAAATTCGGGTTCTCAATCCGCCCTCCCCAGAAATGCAGTAGCCGCCCGGAGGCGGCTACGCGCTCCACCCCCGAAGAGGTGAAGGGGATAATTAACGTCTTTGAATCATATCCTTGACTCCCTGTCAAGAATAAGCATCAACCGATTCGTTTGTTTTGTTTTGTCTTACAGCCCTAGCGCGACCGTATCGGTCCAACTGGTGACGATGATGCTGACCACAAGATCGAAAAAGACGATGGCGGCGGCCCGGCCGGGGGTGATCTCGAGTGCGATTCGGGTGACGAACCAGACATAAAACAGCACGGCGGTGAGGACGATCAGCCCGAGAAAGGTGCCTGCATCGGGCGACAGCATCCCCATCTGGGCGAAAATGGCGAGCGGCATATAAAGGGCGTTTTGCAGCACCGAGGCCCAGTTGTAGGTGATGATGAAGCGGGCGTAATGGACCTCGCGTCCCAGGAACTTGGCCACCGAAATCATTAGAACGGGAAAGACCGTCCAGGAAATGACGTAGCCGATCCCGTGGGCGAAGCCGAAGCGGATCGGGCTGGGGGCGGGATCGAGGGTGATGTTGCCGTACTGCAAAAGAACCAGCAGTCCGAATAGCGGTGCAACGATCACGGCGGCGAAAAAAGAATTCCAGAACCCGGCCAGCGACAGGTTGAAAAACTTGAGGCCTTCGGGATCGAACCGGGCCAAACGGTAAGCGCCGAATAGGCTTGAGGCGACCTCGCCAGACGACGGACTCATGGCGCTTCGAACAGTGATTTGAGGGTCAACCGATAAATCTCGGTCAGCGCTGTGATGTCGGCGACGGCGACCCGCTCATCGACCTTATGGGCGGTTTCGTTCATCAAGCCGAACTCGGCTACGGGGCAGTAATCTTTGATGAAACGGGCATCGGACGTGCCGCCCGAGGTGGAAAGCTCGGGCTTGCGGCCGGTGACTTTTTCGGCCGCCACGCGCAAGGCGTCGCTGAGAGGGCCCGGCGGGGTGAGGAAGGATTCGCCCGATACGGCGATCTCAAGATCGTAGTCGGCGGTGACCTTGTTGAAGTGATCGCGGATCCATTTTTCCACGTCGGCGCCCGAATGAAGGTCGTTGAACCGGACGTTGAAACCGGCCGTAACCGTGGCTGGAATCATATTGGTCGCCGGGTTGCCCACATCGACCGTTGTGATTTCGAGCGTCGAAGGCTGGAAGTGTTCCGAGCCCTGGTCGAGCAGGTGCTCAACGATTTCGCGGAGCATCCAGACGGTGCGTGGGATCGGGTTGTCTGCCAGATGAGGATAGGCGGTGTGGCCTTGCGTGCCGGTAACGGTGAGCACTCCATTGAGGCTACCGCGCCGCCCGATCTTGATCATCTCGCCGAGATGTTCCGGGTTGGTCGGTTCGCCGACGATGCAGCCGTCCCAGGTTTCCCCCTCGTTGGCCAGCACCTCGAGCATTTTCTTGGTGCCGTTGATCGCCGGGCCTTCTTCGTCGCCGGTGATGAGGAAGCTGATCGATCCGTTAAACCCGTCGCCCGCTTCGGCCATATAGTGTTGGGCGGCGGCGGCGAAACAGGCGATAGAAGTTTTCATATCCACTGCGCCACGCCCGTAAACCATGCCATCGGCGACTTCGGCGGCGAAGGGGTCGAACCGCCAAGCGGCCTCGTCGCCCACCGGCACCACATCGGTATGCCCGGCAAAGCAGATATGCTTGCCGCCGCTGCCGATCCGGGCGTAGAGGTTGTCCACATCCGGCGTCCCGGCCTCGCTGAACGGCATCCGCCGACAGGCAAACCCCAGAGGCTTAAGCGCCTCTTCGAGAACGCCCAAGGCCCCGGCGTCGGCAGGGGTGATGCTGGGGCGGCGAATGAGCTGACGAGTCAGCTCGATGGGGTCGATGGGCCGGGTCATGGGTGTGCTTTAATCCCGCAACAGTTCGTTGATCGAGGTTTTCGAACGGGTCTTTTCATCGACCGTTTTGACGATCACCGCGCAGGCCAGGTTGGGGCCGGGCGTTCCGTCGGGCAGCGGCTTGCCGGGCATGGTGCCGGGCACGACCACCGAATAGGCGGGAACGCGACCATAGAGGACTTCGCCGGTTTCGCGGTTGACGATCTTGGTCGACTGACCGATGAAGACGCCCATGGAAAGCACAGCGCCTTCTTCGACGATCACGCCTTCGGCCACTTCCGAGCGAGCGCCGATGAAGCAATTGTCTTCAATGATCACCGGACCCGCCTGTAGCGGCTCCAACACGCCGCCGATGCCCGCGCCGCCAGAGATATGGACGTTCTTGCCGATCTGGGCGCAGGAGCCGACAGTGGCCCAGGTATCGACCATGGTGCCTTCATCGACGTAGGCGCCCAGGTTGACGAAAGAAGGCATCAGCACCGCGCCCGGCGCGATAAAGGCCGAGCGACGGACGACGCAGCCCGGCACGGCGCGGAACTTGGCCGCACGGAATGTGCTTTCATCCCAGCCGTCGAACTTGGAGGGCACTTTGTCGAACCAGCGGGCGTCGCCGGGGCCGTGTTCGATGGTTTCCATGTCGTTGATGCGGAAGGAGAGCAGCACGGCCTTTTTGGCCCACTGATTGACCGCCCATTCGCCGTCTTTCTTTTCGGCGACCCGCAGATTGCCCGAATCGAGTGCTTCCAAAGCTTTTTCGATGGCCTCGCGGACTGCGCCCGTGGTGTCGGGCGTGATGGAATCCCGGTTGTCCCAGGCGGTTTCAATTTCTTTTTCCAGTTCGGTATACGACATGGCTTGAGGTGTCCTCTATACGTTATGCGGCGCGGTCGCCGCTTCAGCTGATGCTGCAAGCAAAAAATTTCCCGCACAATGGCGGGGCGGGAGGGGGCTGTCAATAAGGGGGTTCACCCCACAAGCGCGCCCAGCCAATCGGCCAGATCGTCAATGGCGTGATGGATATAGTCGGGACTTGTATCTTCATCACCCCGGCGGCTGCCGGTCTGAACCCAAACCGTCGACATGCCCATGGCGGCGGCCGGTTTGAGATTGCTGGCGATATCTTCGACCATGACGGTGGTTTTAGGGTCGATACCAAAGCGTTTGACCAACTCACGATAAGGCTCCGGCTCCGGCTTGGGGTTGTAGCCCGCATCGATAATATCGAAAACACCGGAGAAGTGTTCCGCCACGCCCAACCGTTTCATCACGCGGTCGGCATGTGCGGTGGAGGCGTTGGTGTAGATGATTTTTCGGCCCGGCAGTTTTTCAAGCGCTTCGTCCAGATGGGGCGAAGGCATGACCGGGCTGACGTCGATATCATGCACGTAGGCGAGAAATGGCCTGGGGTCGAGGCCGTGATTGGTCATCAGGCCGCGCATGGTGGTGCCGTATTCGCGGAAATAGTCCTTTTGCAGCTTGTAGGCCGCGTCCTTTTCCATATCGAGGAAATTGGCGATGTAATCGCGGATCCGCACATCGACCTGGGAGAATAAATCGGTCTTGGCCGGATAAAGCGTGTTATCCAGGTCGAAAATCCAGGTTTCGGCGCTGGTGAGAGTCTTTTGCGTCATGGTGTCCATGGCCCAAAGACTGGGGGCGGCGGAGCTGTCTGGCAACTCTTTTTTTGTGGTAAATGGCAGCTTGTTTAGAGGCGAAATAGCCACCACTTTCATCTTTAAGGTTGTTTTTGCCTTGACGCGGCGTTTACTTTTTTTAGCGACGTTCTGATTTTTTAGGCAACGCCTTAGAAAGACTATGGGTTCTGATCAAAAAGAATGCGTCCGGCGAAAACCGGGTGAAAGGCCGGGGTGCATGGCATGGTAGCCATGGCGAAAAGCGAACTTGAAACAGCCAAGGAGCGGCAACTGAAGGCCGAACGCGACCGCTTTGTCGCCCTGGCTTTCTGCTGGGCGGAGTTTTTGTTTGAACTCGATGCCGAGGGAACCATCGTTTTCGCCGTCGGCGCGACGGCGCCGGCGCTTGGTAAGCAGGCCCACGAACTGATCGGACGGTCGTTCGCCGATATTGTGACCGAAAAGGACCGCTTCCTGGCCGAGCAATTGCTCGGCGTTGCGCGCAAGCGGGGACGCATTGAGAATGTATCCGTTCACCTGGAGGGGCTGCGGGGTATGACGCCGCCCCTCGACTTTGCGGGCTATTGCCTCGAAGATCTCGACAGCCATTTTTTCCTGGCCTTTAAAACCGGAACCCCGACAGCCGTGGTTAAGGGGAGCGGACCGGTCATTCGTGACGTTGAAAGCGGTTTGTTCGATGGCGAGTCTTTTGAGGAAATCGCGACTCAGCGGGTCGAGCAGATGCAGGAGGCCGGTCAGGACGTCAAGGTCACCATGGTGGCCATGCCTGAAATGGGAGAGCTGGCTGAACGTCTGGACGAAGATGCCGAACACACCCTGATGACCTCGGTGGGGGCCTGTCTCAAGGCCAATTCGGCGAACGGCGATTCGGCGGCTCGTTTGGCCGATGACAAGTTCAGCCTGATCCACGACGCCGAGACCGATATTGACGAGATTAAGGGCCAGATTGCCGAATTGACCCGCCGGGCCGACCCCGAAGGCAAAGGGATTGAGGTGAAGGCCGCGACCGTCGATATGAACGATACGGGCGTTTCGCCCGCTGATATGGCCCGCGGTCTGGTCTATACCATCAATAAATTCCGGGAGCAGGAAGGCACGGATTTCGACCTGACGGCCCTATCGACCAATATTGGCGCGCTGGCTGCCGAAGCCGTCGATTGGATGGAAAACTTCCGCAGTGTGGTGTCGGGGGCTGCTTTCGATGTGGCTTTTCAGCCGATCATCGATTGCAAAACCGGTGAGATTCATCACTACGAAGCCCTGGCCCGTTTCAAGGTTGAAGGGGGCGGCGATGAATCGCCTTATCGCCACATCACCTTCGCCGAAGAAACCGGGATGATCCACGAGTTTGACATCGCCATGGCGACCAAAGTGGTTGAATGGCTCGGTAAGCAGCCGCGTAACACCAATAAATACCGCCTGGCGGTCAACATCTCGGGCCATTCCGTCGGCACACTCTCTTATGTCACCGCCCTTCATCGGCTGCTTAAGGATAATGAGTGGGTGAGCGACAAGATCATGTTCGAGATCACCGAGTCGGCCCGGATGTCGGATTTGCAATCGGCCGATGAGTTTATTCAAAGTTTGCGAACCGAAGGTTTCCACGTTTGCCTCGACGATTTCGGCGCCGGAGCGGCGAGCTTTCAGTATCTCAGCACCCTTGATGTGGATGTGGTGAAACTGGATGGCAGCGCCGTGCGCAACGCCATGAGTGTTCCCAAAGGGCGCGCCTTCCTCTCGGCATTGACGGAACTCTGTCGGAAACTTGGGGTTGAAACCATCGCTGAGATGATTGACGATCCGCGCGGCCTCGACTTCGTTCGGCAGTGCGGCGTGGACTACGTTCAGGGCTATCTTTTCGGTAAACCCTCAAAAAACATCAAAGATTTCGACCCATTGCCCCGCAAGGAGTTGTTCTCAAAGCGGAGAACGGGGTAAAAAGAATCCATGAGCACGAATTCTTCGCCCAAGGAGGCTGCCGTCGCAGACCTGCGCCCCAAAGTGCCGGACAAAGCCCTGATCGCCGGACACCCCGGCGCGGCCTTGTTGTTCGGGTTCGATGGAGAGGTGCGGCTGACCAATCCCAAGGGCCGGGAACTGCGCGACCGCTACGAAGCGAGCGAAGCCCCGGAACTGGGCGAGTTACTGAAAGAAACCCGCCATCGCCTGCGCACGGTCTCGGGCACGGTCAGCTTGCCCCGCGAAAACGCCGAAGGGCTTTTAGAGGTTACCTGCATACCCTTTGCCAAGCGCGATCAGATTTTGGTGCTCTGCCGCGACGCCAGCCTGGAAATTTCCCTGCGCAACGCCTTGGTGGAATCACGCCAGCGTTATAAGGACTTGGTGGAAATCTCCAGCGATTTCGCCTGGGAGCTGGGGCCTGAGGGAACCTTCGTTTTCGTTTCGCCGCGCGGTGCGCTCGGCTATCCGGCCAAACTGTTCGTCGGCAAGAAACCGGAAGATTTTTTGCTTCGTGAGGAAGACGCCGAGCGGGGGCTGCCGTTTACCAGCGGTGAAGACGCCCACGAAGAAGAGGTCTGGCTGAAATTCTCCGACGACAAACCGGCCTGCGTCGTGGTTTCGGCCTCACCTTTGGCCGATGAGGAAGGGCGCTGGGTCGGCGCGCGTGGCGTTTGCCGCGATGTGACCGAAGAGCGGATGCGCGATCAGGCTTTGGCTCGGGCCTATCACAGAGAGAAAACCTTGAGCCGCATCGTGACGGCCATCCGTGATGAGGTCGAGCCCTTGAACATGCTGGCCGTTGCGGCCAGCGCCACAACGCGAAGCCTCGGAGCCGACGGTTGTTACCTCTACCGATTTAAGGAAGAGATCGGGTTTCTTCCCTCGGGTGAGTATGGTGAGGATGGCGACCCGGCCGCAGCGGGCCGGGCGCTCGACGCCTTTGCCCAGGGGGATCTGGTTATCGACCTGATGGCGGGCGATCAGGCGCTTCTGGCTGCGCCGACTTATTATAGCGGCAAGGTCAATGGCGCTATCGTCTTATGGAAGGGGGGGAGCGAAGACAGTTGGGACGATGATGACCGCCTCCTTCTGGGCGACATCGCCAATCAGCTGGGCATCGCCAATGAGCAGGTGGCCAAGCACGAACACATATTGCAGCTGTCGCGCACCGACGCCTTGACCGGCCTTCTGAACCGCCGCGCCTTTTTCGAAGACGACGTGCCGCGCCGTATCCAGCGGCTCGAACACTCGGGCGACAAGGCTTCTTTGGTTTATGTCGATCTCGACAACTTCAAGCAGGTCAACGACATTCATGGACATCAGCGAGGCGATGAAGCCCTGATCGCCCTGCGCGACCTTTTGCTGCACGAAACACGGCCCGGCGATTCCATTGCGCGACTGGGTGGCGACGAGTTTGCTTTGTGGCTTGATGGAGCCGATGAGAATGCTGCGCGCAAACGGGCCCAGGGTCTGTTGGCGGCGACCGAGCAGTTGCAGGAATATTCGGGCGATGCTGATCATCCACTGGGCATGTCCATCGGAATTGCCGTATTCGACCCGGCGATTAAGGAAAGCCTGGACAGACTGGTGGCGCGGGCCGATGACGCCATGTATGCAGTGAAACACGGTGGAAAGGGGAGTTTCGCCGTTGCGCCCATGCCGGGGGAAAGGGAGCGATGAACGATAAAACTGGGGTGGATCCTAAAATTCTCGAAGACGGCGAGCCGCTATCCTATGAAGATGCCCGTGAACTACTGAGACATGATGACCCGGAGGTTCGTCGTCGACTGGCCTCGCGGACCGATATTTCAGCTGAGATTCTTTACTTTCTGGCCGAAGACCCCCATCCGGAAGTGCGCCGTGAAATCGCCGCCAACGATGCGACCCCGCGCAAGGCCGATTTGCTGCTGTTGGGCGATGCCGAGCCCGCTGTGCGCGAGGACTTGGCTTATAAAATCGCCAAGCTGGCCCCAGGCCTGACTGCCAACGAGCGCGACAAAATCAAGACCATGACTTACGATGCGCTGGAATCTTTAGCGCGAGATCAGGCGACTAAAGTCAGGCAAATTCTCTCCGAGGCGCTGAAAGATGTCGCCGATGCGCCGCCTGCGGTTATTCGCAGGCTGGCCCGCGATATCGAGTTGGCCGTTGCCGGCCCGGTGCTTGAGTTCTCGCCGGTCCTAACCGACGACGATCTTCTGGAAATTATCGAAAGCGAACACGCCAATGGCGCTCTGTCGGCCATTTCACGGCGTTCCCAGGTGGCTTCCAACGTTGCCGACGCCATTGCCAGGACCGATGACGAGCAGGCGATTACTGAACTGCTTTCCAACCCCAGCGCTCAGATTCGTGAAGAGACGCTGGATATGCTGGTCGATCGCGCCCCGTCGATAGAGGCCTGGCACGATCCGCTGGTCAATCGTCCGGTTTTGCCCTCGAGAGCGGCCTCCCGTCTCGCGACTTTTGTCGCCGATACGCTTTTGAAGGTTCTCGAGGTTCGGGAAGACCTGGACCCTGCGACGGCGGAAGCGGTGAAGCAGGAAGTTCATCGTCGCCTGGACGAAGCGACCGGGGCCGAGCCCAGGGGAATGGACAAAATACGCGAACTGGCCGAACCCAAAGGCTTGGACGGGCCGGAAAAACCGGACCTGACCGGCGATGAGGAAGACGATGGCGAAACGCCGATGGAGGTCGCCGAGCGGATGATGGAAGACGGCCAGTTGACCGAAGAGGTCATCCTCGCCGCTCTTGAGAAAGACGACCGCCGGTTCGTCAATGCAGCGCTTTCGGTTGTTTCCGGGGTTCCGCTTGAAGGAATTATGCGGATGATTTCGGGCCAGAATGCCAAGGGTGTTGTTTCCGTTTGTTGGCAGGCCAAGATGTCGATGAAGCTGGCTATCGATCTTCAGGCTCTGCTCTGCAATATTCCCCAGTCCAATCAGTTGGGTGAAGCGGATGGAGACTTCCCGCTGAGTGAAGACGACATGGCCTGGCAGATCGAACTGTTCGGTGGAAACTGAGTTTTAGCGACCGCTAGAAATGCCGGAGGCTGGCGATTTGCCGGTTGAGTTGGCGTTTCAACAGCAGATACCCGATAGCCGCCATGGATGCGCCGGTTCCCAAAATAAGCAGCACGGAGACTTCGGGAAAGAAGGTCCAGCCCCCCGGCATCAGCTTGGCGACCACCCCATAGGCCGCGCCCGTTCCGAGCAGGGCGGAGGGTATGGCGGCGGCCAGGGCGATCAGCAGCATTTCGAGCATACAGGAAAGGGCGATCTGTTTGGGCCGCGCTCCGACGACTTTTAAGAGCGCCATCTCCTTGACCCGACGGCGATAACCGGCTGAGAGAGAGCCAGCGAGAACGAAAAACGCCGCGCTGACCGTGGCTGTAGAAGCCATGACCAGGGCCGTGGTTAGACCGTCGATCAGACCTTCCATTTTGGTTAAAACCGCGGGCACCCGAATGAAAGGAGATAAAGGGAAAGCGGTTTGGGCCGTTTTCTCGATAGCCTCAAGGCTGTTCGGCGTCGCCCAGAGCGCGGCCACTCGGCTGTGTGGGATGGGCGTTGGTGGCGGCGAAAGCAGGATGGGGAAATCAAGCTCCAGACGGGTCCAGTCGACCGCCCGCAGGTTGGCGATGGTGACATTTGTTGGGTGACCGAGGATATTGAGCGTTATCCGGTCGCCGACGGTGACGCGCAAGCGTTCCGCCACCTTGACGTCCAATGAGGCTTGCAAGGGGCCTCGGTAGTCTTTCGGCCACCATTCGCCCGTAACGATCTGGCCCTTATCGGTCGGTTGGGCGCGCCAGGAAAGACCCCGGTCGCCGCGCACCACCCAGGAAATATCCTTCGGCACGCCCCAATCGCGCACCGGCGTGTCTTTCACGGCGGTCAGGCGACCATGAAGAAAGGGAGCGGTTTCGAAGCGCTGCACGCCCGGCAGAACGGCGATGGTTTCGGCAAAGGCGTCGCTTTCCTCAGGGGCGATATTGAGAAAGACCAGATCGGGGGTTTGCGCCGGGAGAGTTTCCCGTAGATGGGCCCCGGCATGACGATCCAGGGTGAGGATGGCGACCAGCAGGGTCAGCGTCAGGCCCAGCGCCATGATCATCGACCCGGTCGGCGCCCCGGGCCGCCCGATATTGGCGATAGCGATCCTAAGCACCGGGCGGTTCTTAAAATGAATACGGTGGGCCAGCCAGCCGACCCCTTTGCCGAGCCCGAGAAAGGCCAATACGGCCAAGGCGACGCCGCCACCGAAAATCAACGCGAATAGCGGCATGGCGGTGGCGGTCATAACCAAAGCGCCAATCAGCCCGGCGGCTAAAACCATGATGGCGACCGCCTTCCAGGTATGGCGGTCGCGCTGGGGTTTCATCTGGTGTTTGAAAAGCTTTTGGGCCGGTGTCGAGCAGGCGCGGTCGAGCGGCCAGATGGCGAAAAGCAATGCGGTCAACAAACCGAAAGCGCCCGCGACGGCCAGGGCCAGGGGTTGCAAGCCAGGTTGCCACTCGAAGGGCAGATAAGGGGCGGCCAGTCCCATGGCGGCCTGTTGCAAGGCGGCCCCGGCGATGAGCCCGATGATCAGTGCAAGCAAGGCGGCGAAGAGCACCTGCCAGAGATATATCGAGGAAATCAGCCCGCGCGGCGCGCCGTTGCTTTTCAAGATGGCGATGGTCTTGGTTTTACGGGTTAGATGAGCGCTCACGCCGCCTGAAACCCCGATGCCGCAGATCAATAAGACGGAAAGGCCGATGAGGATAAGGAGCGAGCGGCCGATTTCGGCCATGCGCTCAATTCCCGGCACGCCATCAGCCGCATTGACGATCCGCCATCCGGCATGGGGAAAGCGCACCTCGATTTCCGCAATGGCCGCCTCGGCCTTATCCGGCGCATCCAGCAGCACCCGGCTGTAATAATAGCTGGGACCTCCCGCTTCGGAGAGCCCGCTTTGATCGAGCGCGGTGCGGGAAATCATCAGGCGCGGTCCCAGAGAAAAAGCCGCCAGGGATTTGTCGGGTTCGCTCACAATGACGGTGCGGATTTGGATGTCGATAGTGCCAAGCCTGGCAATATCGCCCACCTGCAAGCCCAAGGCCTTGAGCAAGGCTGGGGCTGCCGCGGCTCCGAAAAAGCCATTCTCTAGGTCAAAGGCGGTTTCTTTGGACGTTGGGGGATTTAGCCTCAACTCCCCGAGAAGCGGGTAGGTCGGGTCGACGGCTTTCAGTTCTACAAGGGTTGGGCGGCTGCCGTCAGAGCGCTGGACCAAAGGCCGCAGTTCGGCGATCTCGCTGACTTTGCCGAGAGTTTTAAGATGGGTTTTTTCTTCGGATGAGGCCGGGCGATGAAAAAGTCGCAAGGCCAGGTCGCCACCGACGGCTTGACGCGCGCCGCCTCGCACCCCGTCAAGCACCGCATCGGCGATGGAGCCGACCAGAGCGAATGCCGTAATGGCGAAAGCCAGCCCGGCGACCAGAAGCCAGAAACCACCGGAACGGCCCTGGAAATCACGCCGGGCGAACCGAACAGCCAGGGCCTGAGTTTGAAAAAATGAAAGAGGGCGGTTCACGGGTCCAAAAGCCTCGTGCGATTATTTCCCCGTGATCAGGGTGCCTGCGCCGTGTTCGGTGAAAATCTCAAGCAGGACCGCATGGGGAACCCGCCCGTCGATGATCACCGCCCCTTCGACGCCTGCATCGACCGAGGAGAGGCAGGTTTCGATCTTCGGAATCATGCCGCCGTGAATGGTGCCGTCGGCAATGAAGTCGCGGGCTTTTTCGGCTGTCATTTCGGGAACCAGGGTGTCGTTTTTATCGCGCACCCCTTCCACATCGGTCAGCATCAGAAGCCGTTTGGCTTTAAGCGCCGCGGCGATAGCCCCGGCCGCCGTGTCGGCGTTGATGTTGTATGTCTCTCCCTGGTCGCCCATGCCGATGGGTGCGACCACAGGAATGACATCGGTTTCGAGGAAGGTGTCCAGTACATGCGGATTGACCTTCTTCGGTTCGCCGACGAAGCCGAGGTCGAGCAATTGCTCGATATTGCTCTCCGGGTCCTTTTTCTTACGGTGCAGCTTTTCGGCCATGATCAGATGGCCGTCCTTGCCCGACAGACCGGCGGCGAAACCGCCCGCCTCGTTGATCGCCGAAACGATCTGTTTGTTGATCGCTCCGGCCAGCACCATCTCGACCACTTCCACCGTCGCCTGATCGGTGACCCGCAAGCCATCGACGAAGGAGCTTTGAATCTTCAGCCGTTCCAGCATGGCGGCGATCTGCGGCCCGCCCCCGTGGACGACCACCGGGTTCATGCCGACCTGTTTCAACAACACGATGTCGCGAGCGAACAACTTTGCCAGCTCGGCGCTGCCCATAGCGTGACCGCCGTATTTGACCACAATGGTCGCGCCCGAATAACGCTTCATATAGGGCAGCGCTTCGGAGAGGGTTTTCGCCTGGGCGAACCAGTCTTCTTTGGTCTTTTTTGCGGTGTCGGTCATCGTATCGGTTCCGTAAGAGCGGGCTAAGCCCTTGTAATCTACACGCTTTAGCCTAGCTCCGCCAGCATGGTGAGTTCGGCGCGCAGCTCGGCGATTCCCTTTTTCTTCTCCGAGCTGGTCACATGGAGGCGGGGGTGGGCGGCCGGGCGCTTTTTCAACTCTTTGACCGTTGCCGCAATGCGCTTTTCAAGCTCCTTGCCTGAAATCTTATCGATCTTGGTTAGCACCACCTGATAGTTGACCGCCGCCTTGTCGAGCATCTTCATCACGTCGCGGTCGACGTCCTTAATGCCGTGGCGTGAGTCGATCAGAAAGCAGACGCGACGCAGTTGCTGGCGACCGCGCAGATAGCTATTGATCAGGGTGTGCCATTGTTCGACCACATGAACCGGAGCCTTGGCGTAGCCGTGGCCCGGCAGGTCGGAGAGAATCAGCTCACCGCCAAGGTCGAAGAAGTTGATCTGCTGGGTGCGCCCCGGCGTGTTGGAGGTTCGCGCCAGGGTTTTGCGCCCGGTCAGCGCGTTGATCAGGCTCGATTTGCCGACGTTGGAGCGTCCGCAGAAGGCGACTTCGGGCAGGTCGGAAGGCGGCAGTTGCTTGAGTTGCGCGACGCCCAGCATGAAATCGCAGGACTTGGCGAATAGCAGACGCCCCGCTTCGATATCTTGATCTTTGAACGTGTCGTCGCTCATGATGCTCACCGGCCATTCCCGCCGAAGCGGGAATGGCGATTAGAAGATGGGACCGGCCCTATTCTTTTTTGTCTTCGGCCTGGCGCATGATCACCCACTGCTGGGCGATGGAAAGCACGTTGTTGCAGGCCCAGTAGATCACCAGACCGGCCGGGAAACGGCCGAGCATGAAGGTGAACACAATGGGCAGGGCCATCATAATCTTGGCCTGAACCGGATCGGTGGGCTGCGGATTGAGCTTCTGCTGCAGCCACATGGAAATACCCATGATCAACGGCCAGACGCCAATCATCAGCAATTCGGGCGGCGTCCAGGGGATCAGCCCAAACAGGTTGAAGACCGACGTGGGGTCGGGAGCCGACAAGTCCTGAATCCAGCCGAAGAACGGCGCATGACGCATCTCAATGTTGACGAACAACACCTTATAGAGCGCGAAGAAAACGGGAATCTGGACAAGCAGCGGCAAACAGCCCGAGGCCGGGTTGACCTTCTCGCGCTTGTACATCGCCATCATTTCCTGATTGAGCCGTTCCTTATTGTCGCCGAACCGTTCGCGCAGCTTCTCCATCTTGGGCTGAAGCGCCTTCATGCGGCCCATAGAGCGATAGGATTTGTTGGCCAGCGGAAACATCAAAAGCTTGATGGCGATGGTCAGCAGAATAATCGCCACGCCGAAGTTGCCGACCCAATGGTTGATGTAGAGCAGGCAGTAGAAGATCGGCTTGGTCAGGAAGTAGAGCCAGCCGAAGTCGATGGCCAGGTCGAAGTTGGCGATGCCGAGCGTCTCGGTGTAGTGATCCATCAGGGTCACTTCCTTGGCCCCGGCGAACAGGTAGCCCTGGGCTGTGCCCGATGCGCCCGGCTCAATGGTCACGCCACCGGCCACATAGTCGACCTGATACTTATCCTTGTTGCCGTCCCGGCTATGGATGAAGTCGGCGTTGACGGCGACTTTCTGATCGGGGATGACGGCGGTCATCCAGTATTTATCGGTAATGCCGATCCAGCCGCCGGTGGTTTTGCGCTTGAGGTTGCCATCGTCGCGCAGATCGTCGTAGTCGACCTCTTCAAGCGTACCGTCGAAGACGCCGAAGGGGCCTTCGTGAAGAATGATAAAGCCGGTCGTCTCAGGCGTGTCGGTGCGCGAGATCAGCGCGTAGGGATAAAGCGTGACCGGTGTCGAGCCATTGTTTTCCACCGTCTGCTGGACGGTGAACATATAGTTCTCGTCAATCGAGATGGTTCGTTTGAACACTAGGCCTTCGCCATTGTCCCAGACCAGGGTGATCGGTGAGTTGGGTGACAGGACGTCGCCGGTCGCGCCCCAGACGGTGTCACCGTTGGGCACCTTGACGCCTTGGGCGGTCCAGCCCCATTCGGCGAAATAGGGGTTTTCGGAGCCGAGTGGCGAGGTCAGCGCAATCTCCGGGCTGCCCTTATCCAGCTCTTCATGGTAGTTGGCCAGGGTCAGATCGTCGATCCGTGCGCCTTTCAGCGCAATTGAGCCATGCAAGCGCGGCGCATTGATATTGACCCGTATGACGTCTTTTAAGATGTCTTCGCGTTTGCGGGCCTGTTGCACCGGTGCGGGTGCGCCGGGAGCGGCGGGCGCGCCGGGGGCGACGACACTGTTCGGTGGGGCGGGTTGCCCGGGAACGGTCGTTTGGGCCTGCTGTTGCGGCGGGGGCGGCGGGTTGAAATATCCGAAGATGTAATCGAAGCCGAAAATGATGATGATCGCCAGCACGACGGCCAAAATCAGATTGCGCTGTTCATTCATCGGTCGATGTTTCCTCTAACGTGCGGCGGGAACGTTGCCGTCCGGGCCGCCATGACTTTTTTCTGGCCCGCAGGACTCGTGATGGTGATGTTTCGGCGGGACAGGGTCGTAACCCCAGCCGCCCCAGGGATGACACCGGGAGATACGCCTGATCGCCAGCCAGCCGCCTTTGATCGCGCCGTGCCGTCCGAGCGCCTCGAGGGCATATCCCGAACAGGTGGGCTGATAGCGGCAGGAGCCGGGCATAATCGGTGAAATCAGGAGCTGATATCCGCGGACGAGTCCGCGAAGCAATGCGGCAGCCGGAGTCATTCCTTGTCGCGCTCCTAAAAAGGTTTTCCCGTTGGTCCCCAAACTTACTTTCCGGTTCGGCGTTTGCCTTTCCGGGGTCTTCCCTTGGGCGCGGTCTCGATTCGCTCGAATGCGGTTTCAAGATCGTCCACCAAGGCGTCGAAAGGCCGGTCGACAGTATCGAACCGGCCAATAAGGACGTAATCCCGCCCTGTCTTGCCCCTTGTCGGCATCACCTGCTCAACGGCGGCCCGCAATCTTCTGCGTGCCCTGTTGCGCCGGACGGCATTGCCGACTTTCTTGCTCACCGTAAAACCGATGCGGGGCGGATTTTCGTCGTTTCGCCGACGTTCTTGTAAAATCAAACCGCGCGTGACCCATTTACGTCCCGTCGCGGCAACTTTCAAAAACTCGGCGCGCCGTTTGAGGCGCGGGATTGCCGAAGCCATGGCTTCTGGCTCCCTCCAGCCTCAAATTTTAGGCGGACAGGCGCTTACGTCCTTTGCTGCGGCGATTGGCCAGAACCCGTTTGCCACCAACAGAAGACATGCGGGAGCGGAAGCCATGCCGGCGCTTGCGGACGAGCCTGCTCGGTTGATATGTGCGTTTCACTGGTCTTTCTCCGTCAAAACGGCC
>Ga0070728_10002497_pt1 | contig 22841 bp, 15 predicted proteins | sample tdDd471_FD_66723 | JGI IMG/M metagenome (GOLD analysis project Ga0070728, IMG submission 66723) | Marine sediment microbial communities from the Atlantic coast under amendment with organic carbon and nitrate - tdDd47.1 | ecosystem: Environmental > Aquatic > Marine > Coastal > Sediment | place... | reverse complement strand
GTTCAATCTAAATTTGGATATTAATTGCCTCCCCCCTCCTCCGATAGTTTTTATCCTGCAATACATGAAAGCCCCCGGTCCGAAGATCGAGGGCTTTTGTGTTTTATAAATGGTGGTTAAAATTAGATGCCTCTATATAACTCAAGCTGATTTCTCCCGTTCTCCTTGGCTCGATAGAGTGCATCGTCGGCCCGCTTAACAAGCTCCTCGTCAGAAAGGGCTGCCCCTGCTGCCATGGTTGCCACGCCAAGGCTTAAGGTAACAACTTTCACGGGCAATGATTTCTCATGTACAATCATGAGAGACTCAACAGCCTCTCTGACTTGCTCGGCAATATGTAAGGCGCTGATCTCAATAGTGTCTGGCAAAATTATAATGAACTCTTCTCCCCCATAACGAGCACAGAAATCAGCCGGTCTTTTCAGTGTCCTGGTTATCGTATTTGCTACTTGTTTGAGGCAATCGTCGCCTGCGGCGTGGCCATATTTGTCATTATAAAGCTTGAAATGGTCAACGTCACACATAATGACCGACAGGGAGGTATTCTCTCTCTTAGCGCGTTTAAACTCACGCAGGATGGCTTCGGAAAAGCTCCGACGATTTGGAATCCCGGTCAGGGCATCGATGACCGATTGTTGTTGAAGCTGTTTAGTGTATGTTTCAATCTTAGCGCCAGAGAAAAGGATGCCAATAATCCCTACCAGACCTATAAGGATGTGACCAACGGCCAGACTAATGATCGGGATGTCCTGGCTAAAAGGGAGAGTAACACTGATCCCTCCACGGATATCCCCTTCCTTATAGCCTTGGGTAGCATGGCATGGCATGCAGGCCTTCTCAGTAACGAGTGGCCCCATATAGAAAAAGGATGTCCCGTTTGTGTCATCGATAAACTCTCCTATCTCCTGTTTGCCGCGTTGGAAGGCTTCAAGTGCTTGCTGCTCTAGAGGTGTGGGCTTATTCTCAGAACGGAGTGGACGAAGGCTGGTAATATGGAACTTGGCTCCTGCTTGCTCTGCAGCGATTTCCGAGATTTGCCGGGTCATATAGGAAGGATTAATCTTGGTCAATGTCAGATTCGAGTCAATGTTCAGATCTCGACCGGACATGGGTAAGTAGGGGTTGGGCTGCAGAGCTTCAGTCACAGGGGCATAAACTCCTCCATGCTGTGCATTCCATTTTCGTGTGATCACAATCTGGTTGAAAAAACTTCGTGCTGACTGCAGAGCAATTTCACGGCGGGTCTTAACTGCGTCAGAATGATTCCAGCAAAAAGAAACACCGACAATCGTGATCCATACTGCGATGACAATAACCATATGTTTCTTCATAATAGGTTTCCGTCAGATCGTGCTGCCAGAATTATTCAGACAACAGTGGTTTTGACTTTATCCGATATTGTGTTGCGTGTCTAATGGTCATCCCCTGCGGAGTCCCTCAAACTGATCATGACTCATGTTGTAAATTACCAAGAAAAGATTTTCTTTCCTGTTAATCATCTTATATTGTCAGCATAGCTTGAAATTTGCGAAAATACAAAATTGCTACTGACCCTGACCCACAAGAAAATGGCTCTTTGGATTAGATCCAGATGGGCATCATTTTGTAACTCAATGAGCGGCTTAAACATCAATAAGAAATCGTCCAGAGAGGTTGTTTTCTATTTCTTATCGATAATTATTTTTTCAGATTGAAAAAATATTTGTAGTCGCGTGTAATGTAACGTCAAACAATCCGAGAATGTTTGGTTAGACCGCACTGTTTAACCACACTAACTTTTGTTAAGGGGGCTGTACAATGCCGAGACGCGATGATGTGAAGAAGGTCCTGATTATTGGCTCCGGCCCGATTATAATCGGACAGGCTTGCGAATTTGATTATTCAGGGACTCAGGCCTGTAAAGCCCTGCGGAAGCTGGGTTACCAAATCGTTCTGGTGAACTCTAACCCGGCCACAATCATGACCGACCCAGGTATGGCAGATAAAACCTATGTCGAGCCTTTGAATGTCAAAACTTTGACTGAGATTATTGACAAAGAACGGCCGGATGCACTCCTCCCCAACCTTGGTGGACAGACTGGCCTGAACCTTTCCAGTGCTCTGGCTGAGGCGGGTGTCCTGGACAAATATGGTATTCGCGTGATCGGAGTCAACCTGGATGCGATCAAGCGAGGCGAAGACCGTGAAACGTTCAAGGAGACAATGACTCACCTCGGCATTGAAACAGCACGCAGTGAAATTGCCACTAGTCTGGAGCAGGCGGAAGAGGTTGTTGACCAAATAGGCCTGCCCGTGGTCATACGCCCGGCTTACACCATGGGCGGAACCGGTGGTGGCTTTGCCTACAACATGGAAGAGTTCCGTGAGCTGTCCCGACGAGGTCTGGCGGCAAGTCCAGTCAATCAGATTCTGGTGGAAGAGTCGGTTCTCGGCTGGGAGGAGCTAGAACTGGAAGTCGTTCGTGACGCAAAAAACCAGAAAATAACCGTCTGCTTTATCGAAAATGTTGACGCCATGGGAGTTCATACAGGTGACTCCTTTTGCACTGCACCAATGCTGACTATTAGTGAAGAGCTACAGCAGAAACTGCAGCAATACTCTTACGACATCGTTGACGCGATAGAAGTCATTGGCGGGACTAACGTGCAGTTCGCGCACGACCCGGAAACTGGCCGTGTCGTAGTCATTGAGATCAACCCTCGAACGTCACGCTCTTCTGCGCTGGCTTCCAAGGCCACCGGCTTCCCAATAGCCTTGGTTTCTTCCATGCTGGCATCAGGTATGACTCTGGATGAGATTCCTTACTGGCGTGACGGCAGCCTGGAGAAATATACACCGTCCGGCGATTACGTTGTCGTCAAGTTCGCTCGCTGGGCCTTTGAAAAATTCAAGGGTGTTGAAGATAAGCTTGGCACCCAGATGCGAGCTGTAGGTGAAGTTATGAGCATCGGCAAGAACTACAAGGAAGCTTTTCAGAAGTCGATCCGCTCACTGGAGAACGGTCGCCATGGTCTCGGTTTCGCAAGTAACTTCAATAGCCTCGATCTAACAGAAATCATGGAGCGTCTACTTGAACCAAGTAGTGAACGTCAGTTCCTGATGTACGAGGCGCTTCGCAAAGGTGCCACGATCGAAGAACTGCACACCAGGACTTATATCAAGGCGTGGTTCCTTGAACAGATGAAAGAGTTGGTCGACCTTGAAGAACAGCTCCTGAAACACAAGGGAGGACTGCCGCCCAACAACCTGCTGCTTGAGGCAAAACGAGACGGTTTTGCTGACAAGTACCTGGCCAAGATTCTCGGTCTGACCGAACAGGCGATCCGTGAACAACGTCTTGCTCTCGATCTCGCACAAAGTTGGGAGCCGGTTCCGGTAAGCGGCGTAGAGGATGCCGCCTACTACTACTCAACTTACAACGCCCCGGATCAGGTCAGTGTGTCGGACAAGAAAAAGGTGATGGTACTCGGTGGCGGTCCAAACAGAATCGGACAAGGGATTGAGTTCGACTACTGCTGCGTCCACACCGCTTTAGCATTACGCGAAGCCGGTTATGAAACCATCATGGTCAATTGTAACCCGGAAACGGTCTCAACTGACTACGACACCTCCGACAAACTCTACTTTGAGCCACTGACCGTCGAAGACGTGCTCTCCATCTACCACAAAGAGAAGCCGGAAGGGGTCGTTGTGCAGTTCGGCGGACAGACGCCCCTGAATATTGCCGCAGAATTGCAGGCCGCTGGCGTAATCATTCTGGGCACAACGCCGGCTACTATCGATATGGCTGAGGACCGGGAGCAGTTTAACGCTATGATGGAGAAACTCGGTATCCCGCAACCGGAATCGGGCATGGCCAGTACGCTCGAAGAAGCCATACGAATAGCCATTCGCATCGGTTATCCGCTGATTGTGCGTCCTTCCTATGTCCTTGGTGGACGTGCCATGGAGGTGGTCTTCGACGAGAAGATGTTGCGTGAATATCTCCAGAAGGCGGTGGATGTCTCCCCGGAGCGACCGATCCTGATCGACAAATTTTTGGAAGATGCCATCGAGGCTGAAGCGGATGCGATTAGCGATGGTACTGACGCCTTCGTGCCAGCAATTATGGAACATATTGAGATGGCCGGAGTGCACTCAGGTGACTCGGCGTGTGTTATCCCGCCAGTGAACATCCCTCAGGAACAGCTAGAGACAATCAATAACTACACCAGGAAGATAGCTGTTGAGATGGGCGTTGTCGGTCTGATGAATATTCAGTATGCGATCCACCAGGGCAAAGTTTACATCCTCGAGGCCAACCCGCGCGCCAGCCGCACAGTGCCTTTAGTGTCCAAGGTCTGCAATATCCCGATGGCCCGCCTGGCAGTACGCACCATGCTTGGTGAAAAGCTAGTCGACATGAAACTGGTGAAAAAGGATATTAAACATTACGGTGTCAAAGAAGCGGTTTTCCCGTTCAACATGTTCCCCGAGGTCGATCCGTTACTGGGGCCGGAGATGCGCTCCACTGGAGAAGTCCTTGGTATGGCAGATAATTTTGGTCGAGCCTTCTTCAAAGCACAGGAAGGGACTGGGACAATGCTGCCGCAATCAGGCACAGTACTCATCACAGTTAATATCCAAGACCGGGCCGGTGGCTTGCAGGTTGCGCGACGTTTTGCGAAACTCGGCTTCAAGATCCTGGCAACCAAAGGAACCTGTGCCTACCTCAGGGCCCATGATGTGGTAGCTGATGAGGTTATGAAAATGCATGAAGGCCGGCCCAACGTTGCTGATGTTATTATGAACGGCGAAATTCAGTTGGTAATCAATACCCCAATCGGCCGGCTCAGTGCACACGATGACTCCTATATCCGTAAGACCGCTATTAAACAAAAGGTTCCCTACATTACAACCATTGCTGCGGCTATTGCTGCGGCAGAGGGAATTGAAGCTTGCAGCGACAATGGCAAGGGTGCGGTCAAGAGCCTTCAGGAGTATCACAAATCTCTGTGACCCACTTTAAATCGTAGAAATTGAAAAAGAGTCACATCAGGAGGATTGTTCTCTATGGCAAAGACCATTGGTTTCGACAACGAAAAGTATCTCCAGGAGCAACACGAAAAGATCCTGGAGCGGGTTGAGAAATTTGGCAACAAGCTTTACCTTGAGTTCGGCGGGAAGATCATGTTCGATTACCACGCTGCCAGGGTCCTACCCGGATTCTCTCCCAATGTCAAGATGAGGCTGCTGCAAAAACTCAAGGGGAACGCAGATATCATCTTGTGTATCTATGCTGGCGACATCGAACGTCGGAAAATGAGGGCAGACTTCGGGATTACATATGATGTTGATGTCATGAGACAGATCGATGACCTGCGTAGTTGGGGAATCGATGTCACTGCAGTAGTCATTACTCGCTTCGAAGACCAGCCAGCGGTCAATATTTTCAAGAACAAACTGGAACGACGCAATATCAAGGTCTACACTCACCGTTTCACCAAGGGGTATCCTACGGATGTCGATATGATCGTCAGTGATGCAGGTTATGGTGCCAACGACTACATCGAAACAACACATCCCCTGGTTATTGTCACCGGTCCCGGTCCGGGCAGTGGCAAGCTAGCGACCTGCCTGTCTCAGATGTATCATGAGCAACAACAGGGTATAAACTCAGGTTACGCAAAATTCGAGACTTTTCCCATTTGGAGCATTCCCCTGAAGCATCCGGTGAACGTGGCTTATGAATCAGCAACGGCTGATATCGGCGATTTTAACCAGATCGACCCTTATCATCTCGAGGCATACAATCAAGTCGCCATTAATTATAATCGTGATGTCGAGGTCTTCCCGGTCCTTAAACGCATTCTGGAGAAGATTATGGGGCAAGCAGTCTATAACTCTCCAACTGACATGGGTGTCAACATGGCTGGCTTCGGGATTGTCGATGACGACCTGGTCAGCGAGGCGGCCAAACAAGAGATTATTCGCCGGTTCTTCCGCTATCGTTGTGAGTATGCTCTGGGCTATGTCGATATGGCAACTGTCCAGAGGGCGGAGTTGATCATGAAGGAACTTGACTTGAAACCGGAAGACCGCAGGATCGTTGAGCCGGCCAGAGGATGTATTGAGAATGGCGAAATAGAAGGCAAGGGGAATGAGGGAATCTACTGTGGGGCGGCTATCGAGCTTCATGATGGAACGATTATTACAGGAAAAAATACTCCTTTGATGCATGCCGCCTCCAGCTTGGTGCTTAATGCCATCAAAACCCTTGCCGGGATTCCTGATGATATTCACTTGCTGGCGCCAGGGATCATTGAGTCGATAGGTAACTTGAAAAAAGACATCCTCAATAGCAAGACCATCAGTCTTGACCTTGAAGAGACCTTAATAGCCTTGAGTGTAAGCACCACAACCAACCCGACCAGTCAGATGGCCATGACTAAGTTAAAGCAACTAAAAGACTGTGAGGTTCACCTGACCCATATCCCGACACCGGGAGATGAAACAGGTTTGCGGAGGCTTGGCGTCAACCTGACCAGCGATCCGAACTTCCCGTCGCGGGCACTGTACGTAACCTAGGAGGCTGAGCGGAACCAAGCGAACGCCACTGCTACGGAACTGGGGGTCGTTCGAATCCAGTCATCCCGACCAGTATTTACATGAGTACGACTTTCCCATGGGCGCTCTTTTCTTTTCCTATAAATCCTACATTGTTTTGATAGGCTCAGATTGCCGAAAACTCAAAAGTATTCTTTTTGTAACAACCTTCCCGGAACACCATAATTTCTGATTTTTTAGCCGTTATTGATGATGTTCGCTGTCCTCAAGATGTGCTATAACAGCCCTCATGCTTCAACTGAAAAATGTCAATAAACAATTCGCGGATCAGGTTGTACTGGGTAATGTTGACTGGCATGTGCGTCCGACTGATCGTGTTGGCCTGTGCGGTGAGAACGGCGCGGGCAAGACCACCCTGTTGCGTCTGCTGGCCGGGCAAAATGAGGTCGATGCCGGCAAGGTCCAGCTGGCCAGGGGGACGACGGTCGGCTACCTGCCGCAGGAAGGTCTGGAGCATTGCGGTCGAGACCTTTTTACCGAAGTGCGTTCTGCTCTGGCTGAGCTTTTGTCAGTAGAATCGGAGCTCCAGTCCCTTGAAAAGAAGATCAGCCGCGAGACGGTGCAGGCCGACCTTGATCGTTACTCCGAACTGCAGGAAATCTTCCGGCAGCGGGGTGGCTATACGATGCAAGCGGACATCGGTCGTGTCCTTAAAGGCCTCGGTTTTGCCGAAGACGACTGGACCAGACCCTGTGAGCATTTCTCCGGTGGCTGGCAGATGCGTATTGCCCTGGCCAAGCTGCTCCTGCAGAGACCCAACCTGCTGCTCCTCGATGAACCGACCAACCATCTGGATTTGCCTGCCCGGGACTGGCTTGAGGGATACCTGTCTGCCTATCCGCATGCCGTTATACTGGTCTCTCACGACCGTTTCTTTCTCGACCAGGTGGTGACCCGCATCGTCGAGATCTGGCACGCTAAATTGACCGACTATCCGGGGAACTATTCCCGCTACCTGTCGGCCCGTGAAGAACGGGTGACGGCCCTGAGGGAGGCCAAGGCTCACCAGGATGAAGAGGTCGCCAGGACCGAGGCGTTTATCAACAAGTTCCGATTCAACGCCAACAAGGCTGCACTCGTGCAAAGTCGTGTCAAACAGCTGGAAAAGGTCGAACGGATAGAACTTCCCCCGGAGCGCAAGAAGATCGGGTTTTCCTTCCCGGCACCACCCAAAGGTGGAAGGTTGTCCGTCAGTCTCGAAAAGGTCTCACATGGCTATGGTGATCTCGCAGTCCTCGAAGAGGTCAGCCTTGCCGTTGAACGAGGCGAGCGGATTGCCCTGGTCGGGGCCAATGGCGCCGGCAAGTCAACCATGATGCGGCTTCTAGCCGGGGTTGAAGCCCCGCGAGAAGGTGCCCGTGAAGAGGGGCATAATATGGTGATGGCGTATTTTGCCCAGGATCAGGCCCGCACCCTTGATTCGAAATTGTCGGTTCTTGAGCAGATCACCCGGGCGGCCCCATTCGACATGGTGCCGAAAGTCCGCAATCTGCTCGGCGCTTTTCTGTTTCATGGTGATGATGTGCACAAAAAGGTCGCAGTCCTCTCGGGTGGAGAACGGAACCGGCTGGCGCTGGCGATCCTCTTGTTGAGACCGGCCAATCTGCTGTTGCTGGACGAGCCGACCAACCATCTCGACATCGCGTCTAAAGAGGTCCTTTTGCAGGCCCTTAAGGGATACAAGGGCACCATGGTCTTCGTTTCACACGATCGGTATTTTGTGGATGCCCTGGCGAACAGGGTTGTCGAGGTGGCTGCGCGCTGCGCAACAGCCTATATCGGCAATTACGAGGAGTTCCTGCGGTCGAAGAGCGGAGAGGGGGACTTAAGCCATTCGTCATTAAGGGTCGAGGCCCGGGCCGATGACTCAGCGCAAGCTGGCAAGACCGGACGACTTGTTTCCCACGCAGAGCGCAAGGCTGCACGGCGCGAAGAGAAGAAACGCCAGAAGGAACTGTCAGAGGTTGAGGCGCGCATTGAAATCCTGGAAACGGAGATTACCGAACTGACGATCGAGATGCAGGACCCGGCGATGGCCGTTGATCACGCCAGGCTCGGCAAGCTGATCGATCAGCATGCTGAACTGCAGGCGGAGCTGGATACATGCATGGAAACATGGGAAGCCCTACAGCAATTTGTCGCATCGGGGGATTCGTCATGAAGCGATTATTTGTGATTGCTGTTGCCAGTGAAAAGGGCGGCGTGGGGAAAACCACGATTGCCACCAACCTGGCGGTTTATCTCAAGGCGTTACGTGAAGACCTGCCGGTGACCATCGCTTCGTTCGACAACCATTTCAGTGTCGACCAGATGTTTGCCCTGGGGCCACCATCGGAAAGAAATATCGCTGCACTGTTTGAAGAGGCTCCGCCGACAGACCTGGTCCGACTTGGCCAATACGGTGTCCAGTATGTTGCCTCATCGCGGCGCCTGCAACCGCCGCATCATCCTCCGGGATGGCTTCGCCACAGGCTCGATTCCATGGATCTGTCTGGCATTCTGATCCTCGATACTCGACCGATCCTGGATTGGTATTCCGAAGCGGCACTTCTGGCTGCAGACCTGGTGATCGCACCGGTCAAGGACCGTGCTGCATTGATCAATACGGACGCCTTGCGACAGGTCATGGAAACGGTCGGTCACAGCGAGAGGCTCTGGTTGCTTCCCAGTCTGGTCGATACCAGGGCCCGTCTGAATGCCGACGTGCGCGTCCATGAATTTCTCAGCTATGCTGCCCGCGAGCGGGATTACCAGGTCATGGACATCTTTATCAGTAAAAGTCCGAAGGTTGAAAGTCTCGCCTCGGGCTTCTCAAGTTCGGTCCGACCGGTCCTGACACATGCTAGAAATACCGCTGTGCATCCTCAGTTCAAACAGTTGGCCGAATTTGTCCTGAAGCAGTTTGATGTCGGCCCAGCAGATTCGTTTGACTGCGCTATGGTGTCGGCACCGAACGACTTCAGGCCATCAGCCATTCGAATGCGCCAGATCCCGGAATGCCCGGTCTGCTGCCTGGCCTCAGATATCAGGGCTGGACATTTTTTCTTTGATCTTCGCAGCCGCCGGCGTGGATATGTTCACCCCGACTGTTTTGCAGAAATCTGCAACGACATGAATCCGGAGATTTTTGAAGATCGGGGCGGCGTGATTGCACTGACCGTTGACGGCCCGGGCCTGGTGGGGCCGGATTGTCGACTTTCTGTGCACTTGTTTGATGACAATGGAGAACTTCTGGAAAGCGAACATGTCGCGATCGAAGAAGTTCTGAGTCTTAAAGAAACAGTTGGCTTTATAACCGGACAGCCACTGGATAATGCTTACAGGGAGCTGGTTTTTTTGAACGGCCGGGTTGAAACGGTCGAGTTGAAGCCGGGTCGGGAGGAAGGTGGGATCTTCCTGCAGAAACGGCGTAAAATCACACGAGAACTGCGCCAGGCAGGGCTGTATTGAGCATTATCTGATAATTTGTATGACCACTAGTGAAACAGATGGCCATTAGGCGTCTCAGATTGTTGACAAACCTCGCACGTGATGCGGGGGCTGTTTTTTGCCTTGCATGTGGAGTTTCTATGAAGCTTAGGGCAACAGACTGTTACTCTGTTGCCCTTTTTTATGGTACTCCTTAAATCTCAAGGCAAAAGCAAAATCCGGGGGTTGCGCCTCCCGACTGCGCCTTACTCTTTTGCTGGCCCAAAAGAGTAAGCAGAAAAGGAGAAGGCATTTCTGCATACTTTTGTTGCCGGACAAAAGTATGGCGTCGGGCGGGACGCGCCCCGTCGGTCTTGTTTTTGTTTTTAATCCCCGGATTTAAATGAAAAAGAGATCAATCTCCTGATCTGGTGAGATTCACGTCGCGCTGCGGGAACGGAATCGTAACCTGCGCTTCCTTCAAGGCTTTGTGGACGGCCAGATTGCCCCGGTAAAGCGTTTGGAAATACTTTTTGGTCGGGACCCAGTAACGCATTCCAAGGTCTATGGATGACTCACCAAAGGCTTCAATGCCGATCTGCGGAGGTGGTTCGCTGCAGATATCATCGATCTCCGAAAGGGCACTCCTGATGACTTCGACGGCTTTTTCCGGATCGTCCTGGTAACTGATTCCTACGCTGGATTCGACAATCCGGTTGTTGTAGGAGTTCAGCAGGATTTCGCCGATGATGTGCTTGTTCGGGATAGTGATTTTTTCATCGTCTTCAGTCGTCAGAATGGTTGTCGCCAAATGAATCTCTTCAACAAGCCCACTGACGTCGTTGATGGTAATCGTGTCGCCTATCACAAACGGCCGCGAGAGAATAATCACCAACCCTGCACCATAGTTGGAAATCGGTCCGGCAATGGCAAAGCTTGTCCCGAAAGCTATGGCACCAAGGGCTGCGATGAAAGGCGCGATCGAGATGCCGAATTTACCGATCGCGATAATGATGACAAAGGTCAAGGTGAGAATCTTGACAACATTGCCCAGAAACCTTGCCAGGGTAATGTCGACGTTCTTTTTTTCGCATAGGTTGGTGACCAGGCGTCCCAGCCACCCGGCGAGCTTGGCACCGACAATCAGGATGATAATCGCGCCAAGGATCTGGAAGCTGTAGTTAATTATGAATTCAACGACGACATTGTAAATCTGCTGGATAGTTTCCAGTTCAATCTCCATGATACCCTCCCGGATGATGTTGGTTGGAAATATTTTAACAGAGACTGTGCAGGTTGCCAGAAGCGGTCAGGGCAAAGCCCGTGACAAAAAAAGCCGGGGCAGGATTGCCCCGGCTATCAGGCGCTGATCGATGGACTGATCTCGGTTATTGTTCTTTTGTTGCGGTCAGTACGATCTGAATACGGCGGTTCTCAGCTCGTCCCTCGGCTGTGGAGTTGCTGGTGATTGGCTGGTACTCACCATACCCCACCGCTGACAGGCGCTCACCGGAAACTCCGACCTTGTCTTGCAGGAAGTGCAGGACTGTTGTTGCGCGTGCCGTGGAGAGTTCCCAGTTGCTCGGATATCTTGCGGCGAGCCCGCCGCTTATCGGAACATTGTCGGTGTGTCCCTCGACTTGGATATTTTTGTCGATTGCCGAGTTAAGGATGTCGCCTATCTGCTGCAAAACCTTTATCCCGGCCTTTTTGAGATCCGCTTTCCCGGAGTCGAAAAGTATCTTGTCTACGACATTGACTGTCAGCTTCCCCTTGAGTTCGGAAATCCTGACTTCTCCTCTTTCAATCTCCTGTTCCAGTTTGCCGACCAGCTCATCGTATGTACTCTGGACTTCAGCGAGGCGGGCTTCACGTGCCTGAAGTTCGACTTCGAGCTGTTGTTGCAGAAGGTTATTGTCCTCAACCAGACGGTCAATCTCCTGTCGCATCTCTGCCATTGCCGTTCCGGCTTCTGCACTGCGGTCTGCGAGTACCTTTTCGACTCGCTCCAGATCAGCTCGCGCCCGCATCAGATCCTCCTGCAAAAGCTTGTTGCGCTCAATCGCTTCCAGAACACGCTGGTTGAGGTTATCATTACGGGCAGCCAGCTGAATTTTGTCAGCCTTGAGCCTTTCGTAATCTGCCTCAAGGCTTTTAATTACGGATTGCAGGTATGCGTTCTCGTCAAGCTTCTGCTGATGAACTGTTTCGCTGACACATGCAGACAGTATTACTGAGACAAAGATCATCGTGCTGATTTTGATGAAAACTCTCACGGTGGGCTCCTTGGGGTTTCTGTGAATTGTGGCTGAAGCAGGACACCTCTATTGTTGGCGATTTTGTGGAAAATGTAAAGGGCTGGAAATAGCCATGATTACGGGGTTTTCAGTTGCTTGCAAAAGTTTTGCTGTGTTATAAAAAACCTTTTGAACCCTGGGGACTCTTGTCTTATGAATCCATTTGTTCTGGACCCAATTTTACGTCGCGCTCTCGAAGAGGATATCGGTACTGGCGATGTAACGACACTGGCGACGATCCAGCCCGGTACGCAGGCCAGTGCCGAACTGGTCGCCAAGGAGGGTTTTATCCTGTCAGGGATTGATGTTGTCCAGCGGGTTTTCCACCTCCTCTCTGCGGAAACCGCTTTTGAAAAGCTCAACGAAGACGGTCAATCGGTCAAGCGTGGCGATGTGCTTGCCTGGATCAAGGGTGACGCTGCAGTGTTATTGCAGGGGGAACGTGTCGCACTCAATCTCCTGCAGCGAATGTGCGGAGTCGCTACCCTGACTGCTGAGTTTGTCAAGGAAATTGACGGCACCGGTGCGATTATTGTCGATACCCGAAAAACCACTCCCGGTTTGCGGGTACTGGAAAAATATTCCGTCCGCATGGGTGGTGGCGGCAATCATCGCATGGCCCTCTACGATGCAGTGCTGATCAAGGAAAATCACGTCGCCGCAGCCGGTGGGATTACGTCGGCCGTGAGCCGGGCAAAGCAAAGTGTGCCGCATACCCAGAAAATCGAGGTTGAAGTACGCAACCAGGATGAGGTGATCGAAGCGGTAAACGCCGGGGCTGATATCCTGCTCCTGGACAACATGTCGATCGAAGAACTTAAGGCCGCCGTTGACATCATTGATGGACGAGCAATCACTGAAGCCTCCGGAGGTGTTAACCTTGAAACCGTACGGGACATTGCCGAGACGGGTGTCCGACTGATTTCTGTTGGTGCCTTAACGCACTCCTACCGTGCCGTTGATATCTCCATGCTCTTCACTTAGGGGCATTCGGGAACTGCACGCTTTGATATGAAAAATCCGGCGCCTCGCGAAACGATTCTTTCACTGTTCAGCCAGACACCAGACGGTTTTGTCTCCGGTGTGCGGATCAGTGAAGTGCTGGGGGTTTCTCGAACCGCCGTGTGGAAGCACATACGTAACCTGAGACAGGCCGGCTACAATATTGAAGCCGTCCCCTCGCGCGGATATCAGTTGCTTCAGTCCCCTGACGTCCTGATGCCGGAAGCAATCCAGGCCGGCCTCAATAGTCGGGTGATCGGCTCACGGGTCTGCTGTCTCGATGTAGCTGATTCTACCAATCTGCAAGCCTGCCGTTTTGGCGATGATGGTGAGTCCGAAGGCCTGGTGGTGATTGCCGACCAGCAAAGCTCCGGTAAGGGGCGAATGGGGCGTCTATGGGAATCTCCGGCAGGGGTTAACCTTTACGCCTCGATCCTGTTGCGACCGGAGATTCTGCCTTTTGATGCCCCGAAGCTGACTTTTCTATCTGCTGTTGCAGTGTGTCGTGCCATCATGTCCGCGACCGGCTTGCAGGCGACGGTCAAATGGCCCAATGATGTCCTGCTGAGCGGCAGAAAGGTCGCTGGCCTGCTCAACGAGATGAGCGCTGAAACCGACCGGGTGAATTATGTTGTTCTGGGCATTGGGGTCAACCTGAATATGCGAATTGACCAGTTTCCCGAGGATCTGCGTTACCCGGCAACCTCGCTGGTGATCGTCAAGGGACACCCGGTCTCTCGGCTTGATTTTACACGCACCTTGCTGCAGGAAATAGATGCTTTGTACCAGGTTTTCCTGGAACAGGGTAGTGAACCGGTTTTCGAAGCATGGGAGCAACTCTGCGATATGACCGGCAGGGCCGTCCGGGTTGATTGCAACGATCTGCTGATTGAAGGAGTCATGGCCGGCCTTGCAGACGATGGAGCATTGCTGGTTCGTACCTCAGCTGGTAAGATGGAGCGCGTTTATGCCGGGGATGTCCGCCCAGCGTAGCTGGTCGGGAGGCGCGAAGCGGGAAGTGCGAAAAGGCATTTAAAAGATCGCAATGACTTTGGTTTCTTTTGTAAGGTTTTATTTTTCGCGCCACGCGCCACGCGCCACGCGCCTCGGGTTTTTATGCTTCTCGTCATAGATGTTGGCAATACCAATACGGTTCTCGGCCTTTACCGGGGCGATGAGCTCGTTCGCAGTTGGCGCCTGACCACGGACAAGGCCCGGACTGCGGATGAGTGGGCGATGGTGATTCATGAGCTGTTCAGTCTCTGCGGACTGCATTTCCCCGATATCGACAACGTAATTATTTCCTGTGTCGTGCCGCCACTTCTGAATACGTTGGAGATGCTTTGCGACACATATTTCAAGTTGCAACCGTTGGTCGTCGGTCCGGGGATCAAGACCGGTATGCCGATCCATTATGATAACCCGCGTGAAGTAGGGGCCGATCGCATAGTAAACGCAGTTGCGGCTTACGCCAAGCATCAGTCCAGCCTGATTGTTGTGGATTTCGGTACGGCAACAACTTTCGATTACCTGTCTAAGCGCGGCGAATACCAGGGCGGCGCAATTGCCCCGGGTTTGAGTATTTCCGCTGAGGCTCTTTATGAAAAAGCCAGCAAGTTGCCCCGGGTCGAGATCACTTGCCCGCCGATGGTGATAGCGAAGAACACGGTGAACAGCATGCAGTCAGGACTGTTCTACGGTTATGTAGGGCTGGTCGACGGGATCGTCGGCAGAATGAAGCAGGAGTCCAGAGAATCCCCCTGGGTGATCGCGACAGGCGGTCTGGCGAGTCTGATTGCCCCTTACAGCCAAACCATCGACGAAGTTGACAACAGCCTGACCCTGGAAGGTTTGCGGATCATTCATGAGCGCAACCAGGCTGCTGAGAAATTATCCTGACAAATAAGTTATTTCGATTTCTGACAATCGAAACACCTCATGAAGTAGTGAAAGGAGAGATCATGGCAAAGTTCGAAACTGAAAAACTGCGCAACCTGGGTATCGTCGGACAAGGTGATGCCGGGAAAACCTCCCTGGTTGAGGCCATACTGTTCAATACGGGTATGACAGACCGACTAGGCAAGGTTGATGACGGCTCGTCGAACATGGATTTTGAGCCCGAGGAGACCAAGCGCAAGATCACGATCAGTTCCAAGTTGCACCATTGCGAGTGGAACGGCCATGAACTGCATATTGTCGATACTCCGGGATATACCAATTTCCTGCACGATACCCGCAGCTGCATGCGTGTATTGGGCGGCGCCGTGCTTGTGGTCTCTGCCGTAGATGGCGTGAAAGCCCAGACCCAGACTCTGTGGAAATGGGCTGAAGAGTTTGAAATTCCCATGATCGCCTTTGTCAACAAGCTGGATCGCGAACGTTCTGATTATCTCAAGGCGCTCGATGATATGGAAAAAGCCCTCAGTTGTCGTCCGGTGCCGGTCAACATGCCGATCGGCCAGGCCGAGGATTTCAAAGGTGTCATTGATCTGATCAAGATGAAAGCCAGAATCTTCAAGTTTGATGACAAGGGCAGCTACGACGAGGGAGACATCCCGGCAGACTACCAGGATGAGGCCGAGCGTCTACATCTGATGCTCATGGAGGCCTGTGCAGAGGCCGATGACGAGCTGATGGAGAAATATCTCGAAACAGAAGAACTGAGCGATGAAGAGATCCTGCGTGGTTTGCGAGAAGGTGTGCTCACAGGAGTTTTCGTTCCGGTCCTCTGTGGCAGTGCAACAGCCAATATCGGCATCCGCCAGTTGCTTGATTATATCGTCGTCAGTACTCCGTCACCGATTGATAAGGGTATCCAGTACGGTAAAAACCCGAAGACGGGAGAAGAGGCGACGCGCGAACCTGACCCCTCTGCACCTTTTTCGGCAATGGTTTTCAAAACCGTCAGCGACCCGTTTACCGGCAAACTGAACCTGTTTCGGGTGTATTCAGGCACAGTGAAATCCGACAGCACTGTTTACAACTCCACCAAAGAGACCAATGAGCGTCTCGGCCAGATCCTGTTGCCGGAAGGCAAAAAACAGAAGCCGGTCAGCGAAGCTGTCGCCGGTGATATCGTTGCAGTTGCCAAGCTCAAAGAGACGGAGACCGGTGACACCCTATGTGATGCGGGGCAGCCGATTATTTACGAAAGCCCTGTCAGCATGAAGCCGGTTATCTCCTTTGCCCTGGAACCGAAGACCAAGGGTGATGAGGAAAAGATTTTCAGCGGACTGTCCAAGCTGACAGAAGAGGATCCGGCGTTGAATATCCTGCGCGACGTGGAAACCAAGGAGATGATCATCTCCGGTATGGGGCAGGTGCATGTTGAGGTCGCTGTTGAAAAACTCAAACGTAAATTCGGCGCCGAAGTCCTCCTCAAGGCCCCGAAGGTCCCCTATCGTGAAACAATCAGGAAGTCGGTTGAGCAGGCCTACAGGCACAAGAAACAATCCGGTGGCAAGGGACAGTTTGCGGATGTGTCAATCAAGATCAAGCCCCTGGAACGTGGTGCCGGCTACGAGTTTGTCGACAAGATTGTCGGCGGGGTCATCCCGCGCCAGTTCATCCCTGCAGTCGATAAGGGTATCCAGGAATCGATAGTGAAGGGAGGCCTGGCCGGTTACCCGGTTCAGGATTTCCAGGTCACCCTGTTCGATGGCTCTCACCATTCGGTCGACTCCTCCGAGATGGCATTCAAGATCGCCGGCTCGATGGCGTTCAAGAAAGCCGTTGAAGCAGCTAATCCTGTCCTTCTTGAGCCGATCGTGGAGATGGAAATCAATGTGCCGGACGAATGTGTCGGTGATGTGATTGGTGATATGAACCAGCGCCGCGGCAAAGTGCTCGGCATGGATCCGCAGGGCTCCAGCCAGATCGTCAAAGCCCAGGTTCCCATGTCCGAAGTCCTTAAATATGCACCAGAACTTCGTTCGATGACCTCCGACCGTGGACTCTTTACCATGGAGTTTTCGCACTATGAAGAAGTGCCTTCACACATGACGGCCAAGTTGCTTGAGGAGCTCAAGAAGAAGGAAGAATAGCTGCAGATTGTGAATCGTGGTAGTTTGGAGCAACTGAGTCGTTAAACGGGAGGATTCATATGTCTGACAAGGACCAGTTTACTTTTGATGACAACGATGATTTTCCGGAAGCTGATTTGAGTTCCGCTTTCTCAGATGGTGAGTTCGAGGCGGATAACCCGGCGCCTGATGTTCAAGAAAAGTCTGAACAGGTGGAAATACAGAGAAGCAGGAAAGCTGATAAGCCCTCAGGGCCTGGCGGTTCCAGGACGCGAATCCTTCTGGTGGTCCTGCTGTTGGTGGTTGCCGGAGGTGCAGGAGCTTACTACTTCATGGACCTGGGCGGTACAGCTCCTGTCGTTCCGACTGCCCCGGTGCCGGCACAAAAGACGCAAAAAACAGTTGCTTTGCCGCCTCAGCCGGCGAAAGCGCCGCCAGCCAAAGTGCAGCCTGCGGCCAAACCTGTTTCGGTTGCCGTCCCGCCACCACCACCCGCTCAGCCGGCAACCAAGCCTGTTGCCGAAGAGCCGGCCAAACCTACTCTGGAGCAACAGGTTGCAGTCTCCAAGCCAGGGCCTGCGCCCGTTGTCAAACCTGCAGAAAAGCCTGCACAGGAGACGTCCTCCAAGTCTGCCGTGCAGAAGGCAGTCCCGGCACCGAAACCGCAACAGGTTACCCAGCCTGTTGCGCAAGCTAAACCTGGGGCCACAGTCAAGCCTGCTCAACAAACTGCAAAGGCCAAGGTTGCTCCGGCTCCGAAGCCCATGCAGACTCCTGAGCAGACCGCCGCACCCAAGCAGGTTGCAGGGGGGGGCTTTGCTCTTGATGCGGGGTCGTACCTTTTTGAGTCGAATCGTGATTCATTGGTTACAAGGATCAAAAAACTTGGATATCAGCCCCTTGTCACACCGGTCGAGGCCAAGCTGAACATGACGAGACTGCGCCTCGGAACCTACCGCAAAGAAGAGGTTAAGAAGGCTCTCGATTTTGCACGATCGATCGAACCCGGCGCATACAGTGCTCCTGCCGGGGACGGCTATGTGATTTATGCCGGGACTTTCCTCAGACAGGGCACGGTAGACAAGTTAACAAAACGCTTCCTGGCTGAGGGGGTCAAGGTGCACCCTGAGCCGGTTCAGGTTGTAAGAACATTGAGCAGGATTCGTTTCGGCAGCTTTGCAACCAGGGAAAATGCAATGGCTGCTGTAAATGCCGCCGGCAAGGCAGGCGTGAAGGCCGTTGTTGTCACTGCCAATTAAGATTTACGATTAATGTCCAGATATCCACAAACGGAGTCGGCTGTTTCATGACACAAACTGAATCAACGACCGTGCGCCTCAAGGTCTCTCCCGAGGTTGCACGGGTAGTCAGACCAGGAGCCCCCCGTGACGCCCAACTGGCGGCAGCACGAGGGGCTCTTCCCCTTGACGGAAAGGATTTCCTGACGGTACTTTTCTTTCTCTGCAGCAGTTCCGATGCAGAGATCAAGACAAGTGCGGTGAAAACCTTGCGTGAATTGCCCGGAACAATTCTGGACGCCGTCCTCAGAGATTCCACCGTGCATCCGCAATTGCTTGAATTGTTGGTCAGGGCCAGGATCGCCGATACCGAGCTGATGGGATCAGTCATCGTGCACCCGTCCACCGCAAGCAAGACCCTACTCTACCTCGCCAACAAGGCCGACCAGGATGTTCTGGAGCGCCTGGCAGGAAACCAGAATAAACTGTGCGAGCATCCTGAACTCGTCGAGGCGATCATTGCCAATCCCAATGCGAATAAAGGACTCAAGTTTCGGCTGGGCTGGCAGAATCCTGAACCGGGCTCTGTTGCCGAGACGGGAAAAGACCAGACTGCGCCAGGTGCCGCAGATGATCAGGACGAAGACGAAGAAGGCCGCAACCAGGTTGAGCTGGAAGTCTTGATGGAGGAGGCCGATCAAGAGGGTTTGTCCAAGTACCAGATCGCCCTTGAGCTAAAGGTTGCGGAAAAAATCAAGATGGGGTTGACCGGTGACAAGGAATGGCGGACCCTGATGATCAAGCAGTCGAACAAACTGATACAGGCAGCGGTTTTGAAAAATCCCAGAATCACGGACGGCGAGGTCCTCATGATCGCCAAAAATAAGACCTCCAGTGAAGATCTGATTCGCATGATCCTGCTCAACAAGGACTGGATGAAGCTCTACGAAATAAAAAAGGCTCTGATCACCCACCCCAAGACTCCGCCGCCAAAGGCGATGCGCCTTGTCCCCATGCTGACCATGAAAGACATCAAGGAGTTGGCCAAAAGTCGCCAGGTGTCAACTCTTGTTATGACTGCTGCACGTAAGGAGCTGGAGTTGCGGATCAAGAAGACGGGAGGCTGACGAAAGCCTCCGGACTTGTTTATGGTTGCGATTTTCGCAGTCGATCAAGGTCTAAGCGAGAAGCCGATGCTTATAGCGAAGACGCAGGTCAGCCTTCCTGCCATAAAGTGCATCGACCAGGATGGATGCCACCGGCTGGATTGTGGTCAGGCGAGATTGTGCAGGTAAGGGGTAAGAGGTCGCACTTGCCAGCCTCTATCCTCCAGGGACCAGCCCCCGCTTCAATGTGTCAGTTGCCCGGCGAGCCAGGCAATCAGGACGCCGCCACAGAGTGCAATGGATGAAGAGAACCCACGGCTGCGGTGGGACTCTGGAATCAGGTCAGAAGCGGCGATATAGACGAAGGAACCACCCGCACCGGCCAGCAGAACCCCAAGCAGCTGCTCCGGCAGGTCATTGACCAGGGCGAAGGTCAGGATCGCTGCCCCCGGAGTTGCCAGGGCGACGAAGGCCGTCAATTGTATGGCCTTGCGGCGTTGCCAGCCGTAATGCAGCAGGATAGCGATCATCGCAATACCCTCCGGAACCTCGTGGGCGATAACGCCCAACGCCGAGAGCAGTCCAAGGTCGTGGCCGACTTCAAAGCTGGTGCCGATAATCACACCGTCAATAACCGAATGCAGTCCCATGCCGACAAAGGCGACCAGCCCCATCGGATGAGGCCGGGAGCAGCAATCGTCATGACAGTCATTGATATCCAGGTTAATATGGTGTTGCTCTTCATGTCCGGCGTGGATCAGCAGGTGGTGCTCAAGAAAATAGAAGACGATAAAAGCGAGGATAATGAACAACGGGGCATGGGCGGTCATCTCCAGCGATTCCGGCAGGATGTGGAGAATGCCGACACCGAGCAGGACCCCTGCTGAGAGTGAGACCAACACCGCTGAATAACGGCGACTCCATTGTTCACGGGCCAGCACCAGCATCATACCGGCAAAGGTTGCGGTCCCGGCAAAACTGCCGGCAAAGAGTACCGGCCACCATTCTTCAGACATATGCAAGACACTCCATGAGATAGGTTGAAGCAGTATAGAATCCAAGCCATTTAAGAGCAAGTATCATGAAGAACCACACTCATAAATACAAGGATGCCTTTTAATCCGTTAGGTCGTTGTTTGTGACTTATAAGAACTTATCTCACCGAGTAGTGAGTCGCCCTTTTCACCTATTTTCTCCAGTTTGTTGACAGAAAAAACTGCTGTTGCTGCAAAAAATTGACTTGAGTCAAATCTTCAGAGGAATAAATTAGATTATGCTCACGTCGAAATTTTCAATACTTCGCCGGCTACAAGATGCTCGCAACGACATAAACTTCATACGCTCAAAGGAGGAAACATGCACAAAAGATTATTTAGTCCCGTAGGTGTTCTTGCTGCTCTGCTCTTCATCGGCACAGTGAGTGTTCCGGCCACAGCCACGGCAGACGCAGTAGAGGTCAAGAGCAACAACAGTGCCTGGGCAGCCGCTTACCCTCATCAATTCGGGACCTGGAAAAAAACTGCGGAAAGTGACGAGATCATCGATCTCCTGGAGAAAAAACCTCAACTCGCAGTTCTCTGGGCCGGTTACGGCTTCGCCAAGGACTACAATGCACCAAGAGGTCATTTCTACGCTCTGCAGAGCAACCAGAACACCCTGCGGACCGGTGCTCCGGTTGATGCCAAGACAGGCCCAATGCCGACCGCTTGTTGGACATGTAAATCTCCCGATGTTCCGCGGATGATCCAGGAGGACGGCGAACTCGAATTCTTTACCGGCAAGTGGGCCAAGTACGGCAATGAAATCGCCAATTCAATCGGTTGTGCTGATTGTCACGACAGTAAGACTGCCGAGCTGACCGTCGGCAGACCCTCTTTGCAAAGAGGGATCGAAAGTGCCGGCCTGGATATGAAGGAAGTCAGTGAAACAGAGATGCGTTCGCTCGTCTGCGCACAGTGCCACGTCGAGTACTATTTCAAGAAGACCGAATGGACTGATGCCGCGGGCAACGAGAAAGTTGCGAAAGTTGTCACTCTACCCTGGGCCAACGGCCTGACCGTTGAGGGGATGGAGAGCTATTACGATGCGCTTGAATTCAAGGATTGGACGCACAAGATCAGCAAGACTCCGATGCTGAAAGCCCAACACCCAGGCTACGAAATCTTCAAGTCAGGGATGCACGCACAAAATGGCGTAACCTGCGCCGACTGTCACATGCCCGCCATCAAGATTGAAGGTGAAGTCATTAGTGACCACCAGATCAAGAACTCCCTTGATCAGATGATGGAGACCTGCCTCGGCTGTCATGATGAAACTCCTGAGCAATTCAAAGAGATCGTCGACCGCAAACTGGAACGCAAAGAGCAGTTGATGGAAATCGCCATGAACAATCTGGCCAAAGCCCATCTTGCAGCGGGCGAGGCTTGGCGTCTTGGTGCAACCGAAGCGGAGATGGCTGATATCCTGCTGGACATCCGTCACGGTCAGTGGCGCTGGGATTATGCCATTGCCAGCCACGGTTCCTTCTATCATGCTCCGGAAGAGACTCTGCGCATTCTAAGCGTTGCCAATGACGCTGCACAGAATGCCAGAATTAAACTTGTAAAAGTTTTGGCCAAACACGGTGGCATCGACTATGTCGCACCTGATTTCTCTACCAAAGAAAAAGCTCAGGCTTTGGCACAAGTTCCTTTCCAGAAACTTGTCGATGAGAAGCTGGTCTTCAAGAAGGGGCTGCTCAAGGAATGGGAGCAGGAAGCTATCAAAAGCGGAAACCTGGACCCAGAGATCAGAAAAGGGATGAGCGACAACACGGCCTACAAGAAATAGTCGACTCCATCTGTACCCGTAAAATACGATTTAAATGAAAGAATGAGTGCGTCCAGTCTGTGTTGGCTGGGCGCATTCTTTTAATCATTGTTAGACTTTTTTATTTGAGAGAGAGCATTCATTACATTCATATATAATCAGTTTTTGAGCTTGAATAAGGAAATACATTGTTCTGCCCTTTGACTGGTTGCTAAAGATTCCTTTTCAGTTATCTTTTAATGCATGACTGATTTGTATAGCCTGTTTTCTTTCAAGGCTTTGGTTCGTTGAATGGTTCTTGTCTCGGGTTTTTGTTCGCTATCCAAAAGAGAGGTGTTGGTATGAAGCTGAAGT
>Ga0070728_10002494_pt1 | contig 22850 bp, 28 predicted proteins | sample tdDd471_FD_66723 | JGI IMG/M metagenome (GOLD analysis project Ga0070728, IMG submission 66723) | Marine sediment microbial communities from the Atlantic coast under amendment with organic carbon and nitrate - tdDd47.1 | ecosystem: Environmental > Aquatic > Marine > Coastal > Sediment | place... | reverse complement strand
AATCGCTGCACGGGTGAGATTGCCGTACTGCTCAAGCTTGCCTTCAAAGAGTTCGAACAAAGTGAAGGCATCGGCAGTGCCGCCGGCAAACCCTGCGATAACTTTGCCATCGGCTAAGGGACGTACTTTACGTGCATTGCCCTTCATGACGGTGTTGCCCAGGCTGACCTGACCGTCGCCGGCAATGGCGACAACGCCGTTACGGCGGACTGACACGATAGTCGTGCCGCGAAACTGTTCCATAGGAATTCCTTTGTAGTGCTGTGCGGCCTGGCTAAGTTGCGTCAGGCTCGGGCGTATCAGCATCAGCTGATACCGGCGCGGCTTGTTCTTGGGCCCCTTTCTCGCGGGCTCTTGGGTGCGCTTTATCGTATATCTGGGCTAAATGCTGAAAATCAAGGTGTGTGTAGACCTGAGTTGTACTGATATCCGCATGCCCCAGCAGTTCCTGTACACCACGTAGGTCGCTGCTGGACTCGAGCAAATGGGTGGCAAAGCTATGGCGAAACAGGTGCGGATACACCCGTTGCGGCAAGCCGGCCTGTTTCGCCCGGTATTTTACCCGCGCTTGCACGCTGCGGGGACTTATTCTGTGGCCTTTCGGGCCCACAAAGACGGCTGTTTCACCCGGCAGGGCCAATGAGCTACGTGCATCCATCCATTGATTGATAGCCTGACACGCGTAGCGACCGACAGGCACTATCCGGTCTTTGCTGCCCTTGCCGGTGACCCGTACCGTGCCGTCTGTAGTGTCCACGTCACCGATATCCAGCCCCACCAGTTCGGCAAGGCGCAGGCCCGATGAGTACAGCAACTCGAGTATGGCTTTGTCGCAATAGTCTTTAGGCTCGTCGCCCTCAACCTCCATTAAACGCGCCATTTGGTCGGTATCCAGCGTCTCCGGCAGTTTGCGTGCCGCTTTCGGTGCACTGACATCAACTGCGGGGTTGTTCTTAAGCAGATTTTCGCGAATCAGGTAGTTAAAAAAGCTACGGGCGCCGGAGAGACGCCGTTGAATGCTGCGCGGGCTCAGCCCTTTGCTGAAACTGTTGGCGGCGAAGGCGCGAAGATTCATTTCCTTCAAGGATGACCAGTGCTCAATATCGTATTGGTCGCAAAACTGTCTCAGGCAACTCAGGTCACGACGGTAACTTTTGAGTGTGTGGTCAGACAGCCGGCGTTCATAGCGAAGGTGATTGAGATATTCCTCAATTCGCTGTTCGTCGTTGCTGTTCATAGCGAGCTCACCCGGAAGTCCGGGCCGAAGGGCTTACCGGGCGCTAAGCGCTGCTGCAATCAGCTGACCGAGTCGTACCAGAAAGTCCATGCTTTGGTCGGGGCTGAAGTAGTCGGCGTTGCTGCTACCGATAGCCAGAAAACCGGTGGCGCATTCGTCACCCAGGGGTACCAGCGCGGCTGAACCGATTTCGATGTTGTTTTCGCCGAACAGGAAGTCACGTTGTGTGTCACGGATATAGCCGCAACGGGGGTCGCCGATGTCCAGGAACGTTTTAAATGGAGCCAGTGCGGGGTCTTGCCGGTCGATCACACGCAGGAAGCGGGTCTCGGGCTCACGGCCTTCTACGCTGGGCAAAAACAGCACCATGACGGCGGTTTCAGCGCCAAGTTGGCTACGTAGCATGTCTTCCAGCAGGGTGACCACGTCACTGCGCGAGCGACAGGTCAGCAGGCCAATGGCCAGCGTGTCGATTTTGGCAACCAGCTCTTCGTTGCCCTTGGCTACATTGACCAACTCGACAAACTGCTTTTCCAACTTCTGGTTCTTTTCACGCAATACCGCGACCTGACGCTCAATCAGCGATGTCGATTTGGGACCTGCGCTGTGGCTGATCTCGAGGTTGTCGAGTGCCTGCGGGAATTGATCGAAGAAAGCAGGATTGTCGCGAAGGTACTCTGCTACTTCGGCTGCATTGAGCTTGTCCGGAGTGTTTCCCGTTGAAGCCTGATCCATATTGCGTGCTGACTCTGTGCTGCTCATGGCTGAAACATTCCCTGTTAAATAGTGTGTTCTATGGTGCCTTCATAGACTTTGATAGCTTCGCCGGTAAGCCAGAGCGAACTGTCCGGGCCGTTCCACATCACGTGAACGCTGCCGCCGGGTAGGTCGACCTGTACCTCGTGAGCCAGCAAGCCGGCGAGTTGTCCTGCCGCTACGGCCGCACAAGCCCCGGTTCCGCAAGCCTGAGTCTCACCGACGCCGCGTTCAAAAACCCGCAGCCGGATGTGTGCCTCATCCACAATCTGCATGAAACCGATGTTAGCACGGTTGGGGAAGCAGTCATGGTGCTCCAAAAGTGGCCCTAAAGTGGCGACCGGCGCATTGTCTATTTCGTCTGAAAGCAATACAGCGTGGGGGTTTCCCATAGAAATTGCACGGAAAGATACCGCTTCACCATCCACCTCGACACTGTAGGTGCCATCGGATTGCATTGCAGCGATGCTCGTATCCAGAGGCAGGTCAGCAGCTTCAAGTGAGGGTACGCCCATATCGAGCGAGACGAATCCTTCGGGTGTCAGGCTGGCCGAGATGACACCGCCGTCGAATTCCATCTCCCAGATACGCTCCGGATCGGGGTGTTCACCCGCGAGTAAACGGGCAATACAACGGGCCCCGTTGCCGCATTGTTCAACTTCGCCCCCGTCGGCGTTGTAGATGCGATAGAACACATCGTTGTCAGAATTACGCGGTGGTTCCAGCCAAAGAAACTGATCAAAACCAATGCCGGTTCGACGGTTAGCAAGCTGGCGGATTTGTTCGGCGCTGAACGGGGGCGCATCTGTGCCGCGCATGACGATGAAGTCATTGCCGAGTCCATGCATTTTTGTAAACGAATAATCCATTGCGTTTTTTTACAATCCGGTTTGGCTGATCTTTTGCAGCCATTATGAAATAAAGCTTTGCCGTTTGTTGGCAAGTGTAACGCAAGCCACGATGAGGCTCAGGTTTGATGCTGAAGCGGCCTTCGCAATTGCATTTTGTTAAACGCGAGGATAACTTGCACGGCTGCGAATAAAAACAGAAAGATAGCGGAGATAAACATGCGCCATATTATGGTCCTTAATGCCAAAGGCGGTTGCGGCAAAAGTACCCTGGCAACCAATCTGGCAAGCTACTACGCCACTGTTAAGGGCAAGAACGTAGCGCTGGCCGACTACGACCCCCAGCAGTCGAGTCTGGATTGGCTTGCACGCAGACCCGAAAGAGTCGCGCCAATACACGGTTTGAAGGGATATAAGACCGGTTTGCGCGGTATTCCGAAAGACACCGATGTCTGCATTATTGATGCGCCGGCCCGTTCACACGGAAAAGAGCTGGAGAATCTGGTTAAGCATTCTGAAACCATTCTGATTCCGGTACTGCCGTCAGTGATTGATATGCAGGCTGTTTCACATTTTCTTGAAGAGTTGTTGCCGGTTGCGCAGAAGAAAGCCAAAGTCGCTGTCATAGCCAATCGCATTAAAGAGAACACTCTGATATTTGATGAGCTGAATGAATATCTCGACGAGATGCGTTCGCCTTATGTTGGTGCGCTGCGTGACGCACAAAACTACATTCGTGCTTACAGTCGTGGTTTGGGTATTTTCGAATTGCCCGAGTATCTCGCCTGGCCCGACCTGGAGCAGTGGGACGAGATCATTGAGTTTTTGAATAGTCGTCGTAGCCGCCTCTAGGGCTTCCGCTACACCTTCGGTCTGATTGCCGCCGGTTTAGGTTTCTGAACCGGTGGTAAGCCGTGGCCGGTTGGCTGCCGGCTGATACGCCAGCTCAAGTCCTTGCTGAAATGCTACCGATGCCCGGTCTTCTTCCCCGAGCTTTATCATCAGCTGCCCAAGTTCATTATAGGCCTCGGGAGTCGGATGAATGGCGATGCTGGACTCTATATAGCTACGGGCCTTGCCCCAGAGCGCAGCTTTGATGCACAGGCGGGCTGACGTCAGCAGCAATGTCGGGTCTTCCGGCGAATCGGTCAGCCATTTTTCTGCCTGTTTCAGGGCTTTTTGCGGATCTTTGGTGTTCAGTTGCCCGTAGCGGCTAACGAGCCCGTTATCCCAGGCTTCATTCAGCGCTTTGCGGATTAGCTCTTCCGCGAGTGCGGCGTTGCCGTCATCAATAGCGGCATCCACTCTGGCCGTAATCAGGATCGGATTGCTGCGCAGGTGCCGGGGTACTTCTTTCCAGACTTTTTTGCCGTCTGATTGCGAGCGACCGGGCTCGCGTAGCAGGGCCGCGTAGCAGTGCAAATACCAGTCGTCGAGTTGGAGCGTGCTTACGTGGCGGCGCTTCTTGAGCTTGGGAAGAAGGGTCGCCAGTTGTTGCCAGTTTTCTTTAGCAACGAACAGGTCTGCAAGCAGCTTCATGGCTTCGCCACTACGGGGGCTTTGGATCAATACGGCCCGAAGTGTTTTGCGTGCTTCGTCAAGTTCGCCATTACTGATCTGCAGTTCGGCGCGGGTCAGCATGACTGCAGCGCCCGCATCGGGAGATTGCTCCTGTGCCATGTTCAGCCAGGTATCACGGCGTGCAGCATCGCCCTGTGCCTGAGCAGCCCTGGCGGCGGCCAGATAATTCAGTAGCGGGGTTTCGCTGGAGCGGATGCCTTTGGTCAGTAGGCGCTCACCTTTGGCGAAGTTGCCTTCGGCCAACTCAATATAACCCTGAGTGATGCGCTTGTTGGCGCGCTTAAGTTTGGCGCGGGCAGCGGCTTCACCGAGCTTGGCGGGCGCTTGCCACAGTCTGACCAGAAAGCGCACGCCGATGTAGGCAAGGATCATCAGGAATACCAGCACCGGCACCGACATCTCGACGGTGTAACCCATGAATTGCAGCAGCACGTAGCCGTTATCTTGCAGCAGGAAATGGCTGATCAGCGCGCCAACCGCCAGACCCAGCATGACGAGCAAGCCGAATTTCATTGGCCGTTGCCCTGGAGCTGTGCGTAGGCACCGCGAATAGCAGCGATGTCCGGCAGCGGCACTGTACTGAGATTGTTGCGCAGCAGTTCAATGTCACCTAAAGCCTTGGCGACAGGTTCGGCGTTGGTGTCAAACCAGATGTTGAGGCGCAGGGCTACCGCGTTAAGGGATTCGTTAATCAACTGCACGTCGTTACGGAGCAGAGCGAGCCGCGCCATTTGCAGGTCCAGTTCGAGGCTGCGATACAAAAGCTCGATGTCGGCATTGTCGACTTGCGGTGTAGCACGCTCATCGGTCTCGCGTACTTCAATAATCGATGAGAAGGCCCCGGTAACCGCATTGACGGCGCGGTCCCAGCCTTCGCCATCGTCGCTGTTGTCATTGGTGCCGTGAAAGTTTTCCGGTGCTACAGGTTTTAAGGGCCACTCGTTAATGCCCGCAAGCATTTCCTGTACTACAGCCATCTTGGCTGCTGTGCTGTCTTCCGGTTGCAGTTCCAGTTCTGCTGCTGCAGCGATGATGCGGTTGCGCACCGGGATATAGCGGGGGTTGGCTAAGGCCCCGAGTCTTTCGTCGGCAAGCAGCAGAGCTTCGCGGGCAGCGAGGTTGTTGCCGGCAATACTCAGTTGGCTGTCGGCCAGTCGCAGATACCAGTCGGCTTCCAGTTCGAGGAATCGAGCGGTGGCTTCCGCATTGGACTGCGGCAGGTTGGCCAGCGTGTCTTCGATGCGGGTAATTTGGTCGGGGACAATCTGTAGCCGGTTAGTGAGTTCGTCCAGCCGGCCGTTCAGCCGTTCGATAGTCTCGGCGTTGTAGGCTGCTTTGCCATCAGTTTGATCCAGTTTTCGCTGGATTGAACTCAGCTCGTCTTTATTACTGTTGCCAGCCGGGTTCTGTGATTGCAAATACAGCCATCCGGATGCACCGAGTGCAGCAATGCCCGCAAGGAGCGCCAGTAAGGCGATACCGTTACCGGACTTTTGCGGTAGGGGTTCGGATTTGCTGCTGTCGCTTTCGTTGGTCTGGGTGTCTTCAGTCATACCGGCCATTCGCTGTCTGTGTAGCAGTGCATTCTGCTGCTTACATTCTGCCAGTGAATGGCATGAGATTCATTAGCGCGCGGCTATATCTACCCGGGTTTAAGCAGGTATTTTCAGATCGTCTGATTAAGGGTGGCGGGTGGAACAGGCCGGGTTTGCAGTTGCAGCCTCTATTTACACCACTTGTTGACCTGTTCCTGCGCTTTAGCCCGTTCTTCATCGATGTCGAGCCATTCGATCTCGCCATCCGGGCCGGTTTTATAAATACGGCGCATGCTGTTGTAGGTGTCCAGCGCTTTCTTCGATTGCTCACAATTGGCGTCCCGCGTTGCCTGCTGCTTTTCTTTAGCAGCATCGTCCTTCGCTTTGTCGGCGGCCAGCTGTGAATTCTTTTCATTGGCTTTGGCCGTTGCTTCGCGCTTGCTTGCGATATCGGCTTTTACCTGAGCTTCATTGGTCGGCGTTATTTGAATGCCGGTGGACTTTGCATTGACGCTCTCGGGAGGTACATCTGAATAATTGCGCTCACCTTTGCCGTCCTGCCATTCGTAGATCGTTTGGGCTGTTGCAGCGGCGCTTACAACCAGCAGCATGGCGGGCAGTATTGTTGTGAGGGTTTTTACTGTTAAGCGCGTCATGGCTTAGTGTCCTGTCTGAAATTCGTACGCACAGCTATCGTTGATACTATGAATTATCGGTGTTTCTGCCCGGCAAAACGGTGACAGGGGTCACGTGCGGGAAAAGGGTTCTGAGAATATTTGTGGCCGATATAGCGCTTATATATGCCTAAAAGGTCGGTAAATGACGCTAAAAACTAAAAAAGGCCGCAACAGTTGCCTGTTGCGGCCTTGGGTTACCTCCGACTGAGGTAGAACTAAAAATGACTGTCAATTCATGATTAGTTGGTGGCGCGGGTGAATTCCGGATAAGCCTCGAGGCCGCACTCGTGAATGTCCGAGCCTTCGTACTCTTCTTCTTCCGGTACACGGATACCGATGCTGATTTTTAGCAGCATCCAGACAATGAAGCTGGTTACAAAAACCCAACCGAAGATCACGCCGATACCCATGAGCTGAGCACCGAAAGTGGCGTCGCCGTTGGTCAGAGGTACTGCAAGCAGACCCCAGATACCAACAACACCGTGAACCGAGATGGCACCGACGGGGTCATCTATCTTAAAGACTTTGTCCAGTACGACGATGGAGCCTACAACCAGCAGTCCGCCGATAGCACCGATAGCGGTCGCTTCAAGCGGCGCAGGTGTCAGAGGTTCAGCAGTAATCGCAACCAGGCCGGCGAGAGCACCATTGAGTGCCATCGTGAGATCTGATTTACCGAACCATAAACGGGCCAGTAGCAGTGCTGCGACCAAGCCGCCGGCAGCAGCCATGTTGGTGTTAACGAAAATCAGTGCAACGGCGTTGGCTTCTCCAACATTAGAAAGCACCAGTTCTGAACCGCCGTTAAAGCCGAACCAACCCAGCCACAGGATCAATGTACCGAGCGCTGCCAGGGGCAGGTTGCCGCCGGGAATAGCGCGGATAGAGCCGTCTTTACCGTATTTGCCTTTGCGTGCACCCAGCAGGATGACGCCGGCAAGTGCAGCAGCAGCGCCACACATGTGTACGACACCTGAGCCTGCGAAATCATTGAAGCCTGCAGCATCAAGGAAGCCGCCGCCCCATTTCCAGTAGCCCTGTACCGGATAAATGAAGCCGGTTAGCACAATGGCGAAAGCGAAGAATGACCAAAGTTTCATGCGCTCTGCTACCGCGCCTGAAACGATCGACATGGCCGTTGCTACAAATACCACCTGGAAGAAGAAATCCGACAGGTTTGAGTAGTAGGTATCGCCGCCGCTGGCGATCACTTCTTCGGCGGTGTTGTCAGCGCTGGTCAGCAACAGGTCGGTCAGTTGCGGAATAACGCCGGTGCCGTCGCCGTACATGATGCCGTAGCCGCAAACCATGTACATGATGCAGGCAATGGAATACAGACCGACGTTTTTAGTCAGAATTTCTGTGGTGTTTTTGGCGCGGACAAGCCCGGATTCCAGCATAGTGAAGCCGGCTGCCATCCACATTACGAGAGCGCCACACACGAGGAAGTAAAAAGTATCCAGTGCGTAACTCAGTTCAATAACCTGATCCATCTTGAATCTCCTTTGATGGGTTCAGTTAAATCGCTTCGCCACCGGTTTCACCGGTGCGGATGCGAATAACTTCTTCTAAGTTGGAAACAAACACTTTGCCGTCACCGATTTTGCCGGTGCGGGCAGTGTTTACGATTGCTTCAATAACCTGTTCAACGACGTCGTCTTCAACAGCCAGCTCGACTTTCGTCTTAGGCAGAAAATCGACTACGTATTCAGCGCCGCGGTACAGCTCGGTGTGGCCACGCTGACGGCCGAAGCCTTTAACTTCTGTCGCGGTAATGCCCTGAACACCAATGTCTGCAACGGCCTGACGTACATCATCGAGCTTGAAAGGTTTGATGATTGCGGTAATAAGTTTCATGTTCTTTCTCCCGTTATGCGGGTTGTTTCAAAGAACGTGACGCCGCCGCTGGGCGCCGCCACGTCTGCTATTTAGTCAACGATTGAGAAATTCTTAACGATGCTGAAGACCAGCTTGTTGCGCGGCTGGTTGGCAGTGAGATTGTCGACCTCTGAGTAGGTGTAGGAAATTGAATAGTCGAACAATTCTTTGCCTTCCCACTCGAGAGTGCTGCCGTAGCCGAGTTCACCGTAGCCGCCGTCAGCCAGAGCACCCGTTATAACTTCGTCTTTCTTGTCCCACTCTGTGTAACCGACCAAGCCGTAAAAGCCGTTGTGTTCTACAGTGAGCGCAGACCAGATGTAGTCCTGCTTCATGCCCGGGTTGTCATACTTACCAATCGCCGAGTCGAACGAGATCCACTTGTAGCCCAGTGCGATGTTGCCTTCGATATAGTCCGGATTGACCCGGTCGGTATAGGTGATAAACGTGCCGCCCAGAGCCCAGCTAAAGTCGCCGATGTCGCCGTTAATACCGGCATAGAAATCCATTTCCATACCACTGATGCTGTCGGTATCGTCAAGATCGATAAATTCATATTCCACGGTGGACAGCCAGGTGCCTGCGTAGAACTGCACAGCGCCGTCGCCTGCGCCAAAGTCGAGGCCGCCCTGAGCCGCGCCTTTACCATTCGACTGGTCAGCGCCTCGCCAGAGGTAGTTGGTGACAAAGCCGGCGTTGCCGGTCAGTTCGACTGCATTTGCAGGTGCCGAGAATGCACCGATTAGAGTGCTGGCTGTCGCGATGGCCAGAATGGAGCGTTTCATAGTATTTCCCTAATTCTTCACTAGAAATGAAAGTTGTGTTCCGACTGTTAAGATGGAACGATTATTTGGTCGCTGCTTACAAAGCATCATCCGTGCCAAAAACGGCAATCGTTTTTTGTATCAGTGACTTAGGAAATTTCGCAGCGTTTGCTGCTGCTTGGCGGGCGATATCGGCAGTCTTGGCTGCACAGTTTTGGTGCGCTGCACCGTATTAATGCATTCTTCGTGTGCATCTTTTTAGCGGCCACGACACAACAGGAAGATCAGTTCAGTGGATAAAGAAACAATCGAGAATCTGGCAGAGAGCCTGACCGGCAAATTAGTGGATGCCGTGCCCGAGGGCATGACGGCCGATGCCGCCGAGTTGCGTGATGACCTGAGGCACAACTTCAAAGGCCTGTTGCGCAGCACTCTGGACCGAATGGATCTGGTCACTCGTGACGAGTTTGATGTGCAGCGTAAAGTGCTTGAACGCACCCGAGAGAAGCTTGAAGCATTAGAACGCGAGTTGGCAGAGCTGCAGAAGCCAGCCGATTGATCCGGGCCGGTGCAGTTCGCCACTGTTCTGACGCGGGTACAACAGGGGCTTGAAGCGCATCAGGTGCGTGTTGAGGTACATCTTTCGGGTGGCCTGCCCTCTTTATCTATATCCGGCATGGTTGAAACCTCGGTAAAAGAAAGCCGTGACCGCGTGTGTGCAGCTATTCGCAGTGCCGGCCTTGAAGTGCCTGACGGCCGCATTGTTATCAGCCTGGCACCCGCTAATTTGCCCAAAGCGGGTAGCCGCTTTGATCTACCCATAGCTCTGGGGATTCTCGCGGCATCGGGTCAGGTGCCCCCCGAGGCGCTGTCGGGCAAGGAGTTCTTCGGCGAGTTGGGTTTGTCCGGTGACTTACGGTCGGTGCCGGCAATATTGCCGGCTGCTATGCAGGCCGGTGTATCGGGGCACGGCGTAGTGGCGCCGGACGCTTGTGCCGAAGAGTTGGCCTTGCTTGATTCAGAGACTATTGCCCTTGCCACTCATCTCACTGGTGTTGTTGGTTTTCTTTGGGGGCGGTCTGATTTGCCTGCACCGCTGAAACAATCAGCCCCGTCTCTTCCGGGCGACAGTGTTGTCGGCTCCGATATCGATTTTAGTGACGTATGCGGTCAGGTAATGGCAAAACGCGGCTTATTGATAGCAGCGGCTGGCGGGCACAACCTGCTGATGTCGGGCTCGCCGGGTGCGGGCAAGAGTATGTTGGCGCAGAGGTTCGCGGGTTTGTTAGCGCCGCTGTCCAATGCCGAATCGTTGCAAACGGCAGCGTTATATTCTTTGGCCGGGCAGCGCATGCCCGCTTGGCAGCGCAGACCGTTCAGATCGCCGCATCACACTTCATCCAGTCCTGCATTAGTCGGTGGCTCATCGAAGCCGGTGCCGGGTGAAATCTCGCTGGCGCACAACGGTGTGTTGTTTCTCGATGAGTTGCCGGAGTTCCCCCGTGCCGCGCTTGAGGCGTTACGTGAGCCGTTGGAAACCGGCAGCATCACGATTGCCCGTGCCGGGCAGAGTTGTGAGTTTCCGGCTAGCTTTCAGTTGTTGGCCGCAATGAACCCGTGCCCGTGCGGCTACGCCGGAGACGCAGAAAAAAACTGCCGTTGCACACCTGAACAGGTGCGGCGCTATCAGCAGAAAATTTCCGGCCCGTTGCTCGACCGTATCGATATCTGTCTGCAGATTTCGCGGCCAAGGGTCTCGCTCAGCGACAGCCGCAATTCCACTGCAGAAACTACCGAAAGCTTGTATGAGAAGGCCGCCGCCGCCCGCGACCGGCAGATACAGCGTGCCGGCAAGCTCAATGCAATGCTGGGCAGTAGAGAAACGCGTGAATACTGTTGGCCGGATGCGACCGGGCTTAAGTTATTGGAGAAAGCTGCAGAACGTTTCGGGATGTCGTACCGGGCTTGCGACCGGGTGCTAAGGGTGGCGCGAACAATTGCTGACCTTGATGCCGCAAGTTGCAGCAGCACAAACACAAACGCCCCGGCGATAACCGGGGCGTTGGCGTTACGTGGTCTTGACCAGAAAAACTAATCAGTAAGCCTGGTCACGCTGTTGTGTGTGATTACAACTGGTCGAGCATGTACTGAACGGCATCGATGATTTCACCATCAGATAAATCAGTGCGTCCGCCTTTAGGCGGCATGAAACCAGCTGCACCCTGGAAGCCGTTAATCGCATTGCCGTTTACAGAATCACGACCTGCAGCGACACGGGTAGTCCATGCGCCTGCATCACCTGTCTTAGGTGCGCCGGCAATACCGGCTCCGTGGCAGGCAGAACAAACAGCGTTGTAAACCTGCGGGCCGGTCATCACTGTTTTAACAGTTTCAACTTCGACAACAGCAGCAGCTTCGTCAACAAAGTCTTCGCCGGCAACAGCGATACGGGCAACGGGTTCAATACGTTCGCCTACAGCCTGTTGGTAAGCGGGGTCGTTTTGCATGTTGGCGGTTTGTTCCGCAACACCGATCCAGCGGGCAATAACAAATAGGAATACAGCGACACCCATCAGGAGGCCGATAATGAATATGAACCGATCAAAGAATTGTTGATCGTGTTTGGCTTCTTCGTTGCTCAAGGTTTTTCCACTCCGGAAACTTTTTATTACAGCCACATATCTGCTCCATTTGGAGCCGGCGGGCTGTGCGGAGGCGCAAGTATAAAGTCAAAGTGCGCCCGCATAAAGAGTGCAGGGCAGGCTTTATATACCGGAATCGGCTTTTCGGAGGCTTTTTTAGCCGGTTTAGCGGGGCGCGGCCAGCCTGAAAGGGGAGGAAAAGTCCGTAATGCCAGCTAATTCACGCAGGGCTTCAACATCAAGAATATCAACGCTGTGGGCGTCGGGGCGCTTAATCAGACCCTTTTCATCCAGAGCTGTGAAGCTACGGCTGACGGTTTCCTTCTTAAGCCCCAGAAAATCAGCGATGTCTTGCCGTGACATGGGTAAATCTACGGTATCGGGGCCTGACTCTGTGCCATTTGCAATGCGGTATTGCTGTCTGAGGTACAGAATAAAGACGGCAAGACGTTCTACCGCAGTGCGTTGCCCGAGGCTGTAGACCAGGTCCAAAGAGTTTTCCAGCACCCTGAACACCATTTCACGGAAGGTGCGTTCAGCGCTCGGATCGCGGGCCAAATAGCCTTCGAGATGTTCACGCGAGCGCCAGGCGATACTGGAAGGTGTGATGGCCTGTACTGTGAAAAAATAACTGTCGGTAGCCGTTAGTCCGACAAAGTTATCCTTAAACAAAAAGCTCATGACCTGGCGTCTGCCGTCTTTGCCCAGCCGGCTTACCATGAGACAGCCGCTTACAATATTGAATACCTGTGTTGCATCGTCTCCGGCATAAATCAGCGTTTCGCCCGGCTTGAGTGCGCGGACGGGTGCTTCTTTGAATACGTCGAGATAGACGTCACCGGTTTTTTCGTCAAATTGCATTAGTGCAGTAGCTCAGATTTGGTGCTCAGATAGCGTGATTTATCAGGTGTTTTGACTCATTCTTTGCTGCATCATACAAGATATACAGCGTATTCCGGTACACGGGTAGCAGTTGGGTCCAAACCTTTGCAGTAAAGCCCGTGTATTTTAAGGAGTGCAGCAGTCTGTCCGGTGCAGCCGGAGCAGGTATCAGAACCGGAGCAGTATGTGGGACGACGAAAATTCAGCCTGACGAGGACAGTGGCGGCACCCGTTGCGGTCATGCTTGCGCCCGTGGCCCTGCTCTCTGCCAGTTATTACTCGTATTCCAATCTTACTGACGAGACCCTCATTGCCGAGCTGAGTTTTGAACAGCTTGCAGAGCATCGTTATTTGGTGAATTTGTCGACTGGTAATTTCTGTGATGTTGAGGCCTTTGAAATTGAAGGTGATCAATGGCGGTTGGACGCGAGGTTTCTTAAGTGGAAGAACTGGGCAACCGCGATGGGCGCCGAATCACAATATCGTCTGGACAGGATTGAAGGCCGTTTTAGTGATGTTGAGATGCAGAATGCAGAGCAGGGTTTGTCATATGACCTGAGTGGCGAGACTGCCATTGATGTGGTCGATATGTCTGCAACCCTGGGTCGGCTCAACGTACTGGCCGATGCTTCGTACGGTAGTTCAACATTTCAGGTCATTGATCCGGACAGTATTTATGACGTTTACAAAACGCCGACCGGCATCATTACCCGCAAGCGTGAAGACCCCGGTTTTGCCTTCGAGGGCGATGTTCTCACGATCGATATTAATAATGCCTGCGGTGCTAAGCCCGGTCCCTGGAAATCCTTTTCATTGTGGGTAAACGAGCAAGCCCTCAATCTTAAGCAATAGGCGCCATGGAGACGGATGAGGGAGACGGATGAGGGAGAAGACGGATGGATGATGTCTGGCCCGGTGGCAGCTCACCCTCCTGTGAGCGAAACCGTCAACCGATACTGGAAGTGCTGGCACCGTTATTGAGTGATGTCAGTAATGTGCTGGAAGTGGGTAGCGGCACGGGACAGCACGCCTGTTACTTTGCGCAGGCCATGCCGCATTTGCAGTGGCAGCCAGCCGATCAGCCGGAATGGATGCCGGGCTTGGTTAAGAACCTGCAGGCCGGAGGTGGTGCAAATATACGGCAGCCCTTTGAGTTGAATGTGTCTGCAGACCAATGGCCCGATGCGGCTTATGATGCGATTTATACCGCTAATACCTTGCATATCATGTCTTGGGACAACGTCTGTGATTTCTTTGCCGGTGTTGGCAAGGGTACGGCGCCGGATAGCGTGTTGTGTGTGTATGGTCCGTTTAATTATGACGGGAATTACACCAGTGAGAGTAATGCAGCATTTGACCGGTCACTAAAACAGCGGGATCCGTTGAGCGGTATTCGTGATTTTGAAGCTGTTGATGAGTTGGCAAAACAGCAGGGTTTTGGTTTGGAAAAAGATTACGCGATGCCAGCAAATAACCGTTTGCTGGTGTGGAGAAAATTGTGAACGAACGTTTAGATAAAATTGAAGAGCGTCTGGCTTTTCAGGAGATGTCGACTCAGGAGCTGAGTGACGAGATTTATCGCCAGCAGCAACAGGTCGACAAACTGACCGGCTTGATTGAAAGGCTGAATGACAAGCTGCAGACCCTCGCCGACGACGGTGGAACAGGTTCAGCGATTGACGAGAAGCCGCCGCACTACTAGTTGCCGCGCTTTAATCCGCGCAACAGTTCTTCGCGTTCTTCGAGTTCCAGCCACCGTTCGGATGCTGACTCGAGAGCGGCGTTTGCCGCGTTGAGTGCTTCTGTCGCTGCGTTAATATCTTCGTAGTCCTGCGAGTAGAAGTCTGATGCAGCCATGCGTTCTTGCAGTTCGGCAACTTTCTGCTCTAGCGTTTCGATGTCATTGGGGAGAGTTTCCAATTCGCGTTTTTCTTTGTAGCTGAGCTTTGTGGGCACCTTATCAGCGGCCTGTGTTTTATCTGCGCCTGATTGTTTGCCGGCAGCTTGCGTATCCGACACTTCCAGATGCCGCCCATGTCGCAACCATTCGCTGTAGCCACCCACGTATTGTTGAACCCGGTGGCCTTCTTCGAATACCAGAATGCTGGTTACGGTGTTGTCGAGAAACTCACGGTCATGGCTGACTACGATCAATGTGCCGGCGTATTCGGCCAGCCGCTCTTCCAACACTTCGAGCGTTTCCACATCGAGATCATTGGTGGGCTCATCAAGGATTAACAGATTGGTGGGGCGGGTAAACAGCTTGGCGAGTAACAGCCGGTTACGTTCACCGCCCGACAGCGCTTTAACCGGCGTTATCGCCCGTTTAGGGCTGAACAAAAAGCCTTTCAGATAGCCGATAACATGGCGGTCTTTGCCGTTGATGCTGATGTAGTCACTTTTGTCACTGATGTTGGCCGCCACACTTCTTTCGGGGTCAAGGTCGCTGCGCAGCTGGTCGAAGTAGCCAATCTCCAGATTAGTGCCCAGTTTGACCACGCCCTGCTGGGGTTCGAGTTCACCGAGCAGTAGGCGAAGTAGCGTACTTTTGCCCACGCCGTTATTGCCAACCAGGCCAATCCGGTCACCGCGCATGATTTGCAGTGTCAGTCCGCTGATCAGTGGCTCATCGCCATAACTGTAACTAATGCCTTTGGCGCGGATCACTTTGCGGCCGGAGTTATCGGCCTGATCAATGGAAATATGAGCGCTGTTTTGCACTTTACGGCGCTTCGAGAATTCATCGCGCATCTCCAACACAGCCCGCTTGCGACCCTCGTTGCGCTTCCGGCGTGCTTTAACACCCTGTCGCAACCAGGCTTCTTCCTCGGCCATCTTCTTATCGAAGCGTGCATTGGCCGTTGCCTCGTCTTCCAGAGCCTTTTCTTTTCGGACTAAGTAGTTGGCAAAGTCACCGGGCCAGCTGATCAGTTTGCCGCGGTCAATTTCGACGATGCGTGTGGCCAGGTTCTGTAGGAAGGCGCGGTCATGGGTAATGAATAACACGCTGCCCCTGAAACCTTTGACGGTGTTCTCCAGCCATTCGATGGTGTCGATGTCGAGATGGTTGGTGGGTTCGTCGAGCAGCAGCAGGTCGGGCTGGCTGATCAGTGCTTTACCCAGCGCTACGCGTCTGCGCCAGCCACCGGAGAGCTGCGACATTGATTTATGTGCCGGCAACTTGAGCTCTGTGATGATGGTTTCAACGCGGGTTTCTATGTCCCAGCCCTGGCGGGCATCAATTGCGCGTTGCAGTTCTTCGAGTTCACGCAGGCCGTGCTTATCCAGTTCCTGATGCGACAGTTCGTTGTATTTCTGCAGCAGTACCTGAGTCTTCTCCAGGCCGCTGCGAACGACGTCACCGACATTCATGTCCAGCGCTTCGGGCAGTGTTTGCTCCAGCTGACTGATACCTATCTGTCCTGCAAACTGAACCTCACCCGCATCCGGCTGCACTTGTCCGGTAATGAGGCGCAGCAGCGAGGTCTTGCCTGCGCCGTTACGGCCGATCAGACAAACACGTTCGTTGGGTTCAATGGTTAATGAAGCAGACTCAAGCAGCGGCTGGTCGCCGAACTCAAGAGACACCTCATCCAGTCGGACAATGCTCATGGGTAGTGCAGAACTTATGGTTTGGGTTGTTGAGTTGTTTCAGATTTTGTATCGGGGCACTACTATACACATTGTATGAATCAGCAGAACAAGAAAGCGTCCGACCGGGAAGTGCCTGGCTGGCAGGTCTATATACTGCGTTGCGCCGACGATACGTTGTATACGGGGGTGACCAATGACCTTGATGCCCGTCTGGCCACTCATAACCTGGGCAAGGGCGCGCGTTATACCCGCAGCCGCCTGCCTGTGCGGGTGCTGTACAGTGAATGCGCAGCCGACCGGGGTGCTGCCCAAAGCCGTGAGGCCGCTATTAAGCGCCTGAGTCGTGCTGAAAAATTGGCTCTGGTCGGTCCGGTATGTTGAGTATGAATGTCATGACAGCAGACCGGCACACAGGAGGCTGTTTTGGCCGTTGATATTCTGTTGTATATCGCCGCGGCAGCGCTGGTGGCTCTCGGCATGGCCGGCCTGTTGTTTCCGGCGATACCCGGTGCGCCATTATTGTTTGGCGGTTTGGTGCTTGCTGCCTGGGCTGAAGACTTTGTCTATGTTGGCGGATGGACGCTTGGCGTGCTGGCAATATTGTCTTTGCTTACCTATGCGATTGACGTGATTGCCGGTGCTTTCGGGGCACAAAAATACGGGGCCTCAAGCCGGGCGATGTTGGGCGCGGCTTTAGGCGCATTTGTTGGAATCTTTTTTGGCTTGATTGGTGTGCTGATTGGTCCTTTTGTTGGCGCGATGATTGCCGAGTTTTCTCTGGCCGAGAAAACACTGGACGATGCCAGCAGAGCCGGTTTTGGTGCCACTGTCGGTATGTTGCTGGGTGTGGCAGCGAAGATGGCACTGGCTTTTATGATGCTGGGTATATTCGCGCTGGTGCGTTGGATGTAAACTGAGCTCATCTGTCTAATAAGGGTGTTCTAATGAAAAAATTGTTTGCATTGATTGTATGTGCTGCCTTTGTGTTGCCGGGCTGCGCTAAGGTGGGTTCTGAGGCTTGGTGCAAGAACATGGAAGAGAAGCCAAAAGGCGACTGGAGCAGCAACGAAGCAACTGACTACGCTAAGCATTGCGTATTTAAGTAAGACGCTTTGACTGCTATGCAAAGCCCGCTCAGGTATTTATTGCCGTGCGGGCTTTTATTTTTTTTATCGCCTTTGTCCGTGCATGCGGATGATCTGCCGGCGCTAGTGCTAGATTCGGAATGTGTGGTCCTGTTGCACGGTCTGGTCCGCAGTGCCCGCTCGATGGAAAAACTGGAAGAACAATTGCAGGCCGACGGCTACCGGGTCGTGAATGTGGACTACGCTTCGCGTAGTGACGAAATCGAAGATTTGACCGATCAGTACCTGCCCGATGCGATTGATGCCTGCGGTGATGTGCAGCGAATCAACTTTGTAACGCACTCAATGGGCGGGATCATGTTGCGCTATTGGTTCTCCGGTAATGCTCAGGTCAGGCCCGGGCGTACAGTCATGTTGGCGCCGCCTAATCAGGGCTCGGAGTTGGTCGACAAATTGCAGGGCTTGCCCGGTTATAAATGGCTTAATGGTCCTGCGGGCTATCAGTTGGGTACCGGTGACGACAGTCTGCCGTTGCAATTGGGGCCCGCTAATTTTGAAGTGGGTGTTATTGCAGGTTCAGCCAGCTTTAACCCGTTGTATTCATCATTGGTGCCCGGCGACGATGACGGCAAGGTGTCTGTTGAGCGTGCCCGGCTTGCCGGTATGAGCGACTTTATTGTGCTAGAACATTCTCACTCGTGGATGATGCGTGCTGATCCTGTGATTTATCAGGTGCGGCATTTTCTAAGTACCGGGTCATTTGATCATGTTGTGGAAGGAGAGCGCTAGGTGTCTTCTCAGGATAATTCGCTTACCGATTTTTTACCGGAGACTGTTCTGAATTACTGGTTTGCCGGTAGCGAGAACAATGCAGGGCTTGCTGCCGACCGAATGCCATTCTGGTTTCAATCGGACGCCAAAGCTGACGAAGAAATAAAGAAGCGTTTTGGTGCCTTTATACAGCCGGCATCAGAAGGTGATTATTCTGATTGGGGTAAGAGCCCCCGTGAATGTCTTGCTCTGATTATCTTGTTGGATCAATTTCCCCGTAACGTCTATCGCAACACGGCCAAAGCGTTTGAGTTTGACGCGTTGGCGTTGGGCTTGTCTATTGTTGGCACTACGCTGGGCTTTGTTGATGAGTTGTCGCCTATCGAACAGACCTTCTTTTTGATGCCTTACCAACATACCGAAGACCTAAGCCGCCAGCAGGAAGGTTTTGGTTGTTACGAGCGGGTGCTGCAGAACGCAGCGCCGGAGTGGCAGTCACTTATCGCGGGGTCGGTGGACTTTGCCCGTCAGCATTTGGAGATTATCGAGCAGTTTGGTCGCTTTCCTCATCGCAATGCGGTGCTCGGGCGCAGTTCCACTCCTGAAGAAGAGGCTTATATAGCCGCGGGTGGTGCGACTTTCGGGCAGGGTAGCTGACCTGTGAGATCTGCTCGTGGAATTTAGCGACTTCTTTGCGGCCATGCTTGCCGTTGCCCTGGGCTCGGTGGTGCAAACGCTGACCGGCGTTGGTGGCGGTTTTCTCGTAGTGCCGGTGCTGGCATTTATTGATATGAGTTTGCTGCCTGCACCGATGGTAATGGCGAGCATGTCCTTGTCGTCGATCATGATGTGGCGCGAACGCCACCACATTGATACCCGCAATGTTCCAACCATTTTGATCGGCATCGTGCCCGGTTCGGTGGCCGGCGCATTAGTCCTGGCAAAGATAAGCTTTGAACACCTTGGCCTGGTATTCGGGTGCGTGGTCTTGTTGGCGGTAGCATTGACGGCATCTTCTTTGCATGTGCCCTTGAATCGAAAGTCGGGTTTCATTGCCGGTGTAACGGCCGGTGCTATGGGTTCGACAACGGGCATCGGTGCGCCGGTTCTTGCCGTCTTGTATCAACATGCATCCGGCCCGCAGATCCGCGGCACTCTGGCGGTTTTATATACCGCTGCGTCGGCTCTGATTCTGATGGTGCTGTGGTTTTTTGGCCGGTTCGGGCTGGAAGAAGCCAAGCTTGGTCTTTGGCTAATGCCCGGCTTTTTTCTGGGGTATTTTGCTTCGCAACACCTTACGGCGCGTCTGGACAAGGGCAGTATCCGCTGGGCTGTACTGGTGGTCTCTGCGGCAGCTGCATTGGTTCTGATTGTGCGCAGCATCTAGCCGTCCCGTATAGGGTGTAGGGCAGGGCAGTAGCTGGTATTTTGCATAAGCCCTGTATATGCCAGGCGAAAACCTGCTAAGACAATGACATCTCTATTTTTTCTGGTAGGATGCGCACCTCTTCGCCCCGAATATTGACGCTTGACCACCTGTTTATGGTCGCTACGGGGCAACGGCTGCAGGAAGCAGTCGGCAGGTGTATAAACCTGTTTTAACAGAAAATTTTTTCGGAGAGCCGCCTGTGCGTTGGGTGCTGAGTTCTAAAATTCATAAAGCTACGGTTACTCAGGCTGATCCTGATTACGTGGGCAGTATTACTATCGATCGCGCACTTATGGATCGTGTGGGCCTGTGGCTGAATGAAAAGGTTTTGATCGCCAGCAGCAGCGGTGCGCGACTCGAAACCTACGTGATTGAAGGTGAGCCCGGTTCGGGTGACATCTGCATGAACGGCCCCGCAGCTCACCTGATTAAGGAAGGCGAAGAGATTGTGATCATGGGCTTTGAGATGACTGACAAGCCTATCGATGCCAAGGTTATCCTCGTTGATGAAGAGAATAAGTTCCTGCGTTATCTTGCCGAAAAGGGCGGGATGAAACCTGAGCAGTGCTGAATGCCGGACCCGGCGGCCGATAATTATCTTTAATGAATGGCCAGCAGTTCTCATAACACTGAATTGAATGACGGGCAGCTGCGTAATGCGGTTACTCTGATCGCAGTTTTTGTTTCTGATTCTATTCTTGACCCTCACTGTGGTTTTGAAGGCCAGTTTGCCGGTGCGGCCCGCATTGCTGTTTCCCGCGAAGAGCTCGTTGAGCTGCTGAGACGCACGCTGGATGCGCTGGACTCGATGGGGTTCTCGCCTGAGCTTTGGAGCCGGCTGGAACAGCAGCTTGAAACAGCAGGTTTGCCGGATACGGCTTCACTACGCACATTCTGCGAAGACTCATCACCTGACGGCACATGATTTTTACGCCGGTTGCTTATTCATAATGTGGATAGGGGCAATTCAACAGGTGGATTGAGCACACTGTCGCCTGCGTCACATCCTTTGGAGCATTTAAACTTAGATGCTGCGATGCGCGGGACGGCTGAATGGCACCTCTAATAGCGACAATCTGTGCGACTGTATGGGTCTTGTGCTGTGCTTTTTTCAGTTTTATAGAGCGTCCGGGTATTAATACCCATCGCTGGCAAAGCTCCCTTTTCTGGTATCACAAATTATCTACCCGTATGACTCCTTTTCTGGTTGCCATGGTTTTTCTCGGCAGTGCTGCCGGTATTTTTGCCTGGTCACAAAATAAAGATTTAAACTTTTTGGCCGGTGCGACCTTTATGTTGGTGATGTTTCCGACCAGTGCAGTGTTTGTTGTTACTGATACCCGTGAGTCCATGGAAAGTATGACGGACGTGTACGGTGAAAAATTAAAGGGTGTCTTCAATCGTTGGTTCTACATTCATATGGTGCGCACAGTTCTGGCGCTCGCTGCGCTGTACTGTTTTGTTTCCGGCATGAACAACCTGCCGGAGACTATGTAAGCGATAACCATGACTGCTTTACTCGATCATATTGGCCTGCCGCTTAGTGCCTTTGAAAAAGCCCGCGATATCTACATGCCTGCATTGGCTGAGCTGGGCTATCGCGTAGTACAAGAAGGTCCGAATAGCATCGGATTCGGTATTGATAAGAAGCCCGAGTTTACGATTTATCTTAGTAGCCAGCAGTCCGCCCCTGCGCATATAGCATTTACAGCGGGTAATCGTGCTCAGGTTGATGCGTTCTATCACGCTGCCTTGGCTGCGGGAGCACAGGACAATGGCGAGCCCGGCTTGCGCCCTGAATATCATGCCCATTACTACGGCGCATTTTTGCTCGACCCCGACGGCAATAATATCGAGGCCGTTTGTCACGATCCCGGATGAGTCAGCACAGCTCTGACTGTCAACGATAGCAGCCCCGATTGCAGCCCCGATAGTAGTAAGGGTAGAGCATCGCCGGTTCCGGTGGTCTAATAGCGTTATGAAATCACTTTTTAAGATTATTAGTGGCTTGCTAATAACTGCTCTGTTGCTCGCGGGTGGCGGTTTGCTCGCGGTATCCTTTTTGTTTGACCCCAATGATTACCGCGCAGATATAGAAACGGTGATTGAGAAACAGACCGGCCGTGATATCCGTATTGAGGGCGAATTGGGTCTGTCGGTGTTTCCCTGCTGCGCCGTTGAAGTGGGTCGCACACATTTGAGTAACCCGCCCGGGTTTTCCGAGGCCGACTTTTTAAGTTTTGATAACGCTGCCGTGAGTATAGGCGTATTACCTTTATTGCTTGATCAGCGTATTGAGGTTGGTGAAGTAACGCTCGAAGGTTTCGACGTGTTGCTTGAAACGCAGCGCGACGGTTCGGTGAGCTGGTCTTTTGCCGATACCGATAATGCAGCGTTGCCGGCTGATTCTGCTGACGGCGCAACACCTTTGGCGCTCAATGGCTTATCCGCTGAAGGCTTCAGATTATTGAATGCCCGCATCCGCTGGAAAGATGCGACCTCGGGTACTGATGTGGTTTTGTCCAATGTTGATGTGTTAACCGGCCCTGTTACTCAGGGCGAACCATTCGACCTGGACGCCTCCTTTAGTATCGCCGGCCTTGCCGACGGCATGGACGCGGGGTTTGTGCTTGAGTCGAATCCGGTGGTCGATATGGCGGCGGGCACCGCCACACTCGATGGCACCACGTTAAATTTGAGTCTCCGCTCGGAAGATTTGCCCGGCGGTTCTGCTGAAGTATCACTGCTGGCCGGTCGCTTAACCGCGGGAGGAAGTGACGATCTGCTGAACGCCGCCGACGTAACACTAAATATAGAAAGCGGTCCCTTGATTCTGGATATGTCTGCGACGGGGCGTGTGCGTAGCAGCGGTTCAGACTTTTCCGGCACGCTTACAAGTAATGAGTTTTCTCCGCAGTCGCTTTTGAAGGCGTCGGGTGTCGATTTCGCGACGCCGGATCCGGATGTGCTGAGAAAAGCCGCCCTGCAAGCAGAGTGGCGCTATCGTGATGACCGTTTTGCATTGACTGCACTGATGGCTGCGCTTGATGACAGCAAGCTGAGTGGTTGGCTGCGTCTGGACAGCATTGAAAAACAGCAAATACGTACTGACTTGCAGGTTGACGGCATTAATCTCGATCGCTATCTGGCGACCTCCGAAGAGTCTGCAGC
>Ga0070728_10002493_pt1 | contig 22858 bp, 8 predicted proteins | sample tdDd471_FD_66723 | JGI IMG/M metagenome (GOLD analysis project Ga0070728, IMG submission 66723) | Marine sediment microbial communities from the Atlantic coast under amendment with organic carbon and nitrate - tdDd47.1 | ecosystem: Environmental > Aquatic > Marine > Coastal > Sediment | place... | reverse complement strand
CGATTGTTGTTGCCAGTTCTGTTGTTCTGCTCAAACCCGTGCAGGAAAAGAACAAGGCGCTTAATCTGAAATCCAACATTCTCGCTGCTGCCGGAATTCTGAATGATGGCGCCTCTGCTCAGGAAATCGAAACAGCGTTCTCAGCTATCGAAGCAAGGATTGTTGACCTGGAAACGGGAGAGTATGTTGATCCATCTGCTGTGGGCAGAGATGAGGCGATCAAATACGATCAGCGTAAGGCTTCTAAAGATCCCAAGCTCTCTGATCGCATTCCTGCGGATGAAGATATTGCGAGTATCAAACGACGTGTTCGTTATGCAAAGGTCTATCTCGTTAAAGAAAAAGGCGATGTCAAAACCATTATATTGCCAGTCAGCGGGTACGGGCTTTGGTCGACATTGCATGGCTTTCTTGCTTTGGAAGGCGATGCCAATACGGTGGTTGGCCTCGGTTTTTACGAACATGCGGAGACACCAGGGCTTGGTGGTGAGGTAGACAACCCTCGCTGGAAAGCCAATTGGCCGGGTAAAAAGGTGTATGACCTGGACGAGAGTGATAAACCGCAGCTGCACTTGGTCAAGGGTAGTGTGGACAGGTCTCATCCGGATTCAAAGTATATGATCGACGGTCTTTCCGGTGCGACATTGACCAGTCGCGGCGTGACAAATTTAATACAGTTCTGGACAGGCGAGAATGGCTTTCAGCCATATCTGAAGCGTCTGCGCGAGGGGGTTTGAAATGAGTGAAGTTACTGCAAAAAAAGTTCTGTTTGAACCGATATTCACCAACAATCCGATCGCCCTGCAGATTCTCGGTATTTGTTCTGCTCTCGCGGTGACAACCAGTATGCAGCTATCGGTAGTGATGGGGCTGGCCGTTTGTACGGTAACGGGGCTTTCGAACCTGGCTGTGTCTTTGATTCGAAGCCAGATTCCCTCGAATATCCGGATTATCGTGCAGATGACGATTATCGCCTCTTTGGTTATCGTCGTCGATCAGGTTCTCCGAGCCTACGCTTACGAGATCAGTAAGCAGTTATCGGTCTTTGTGGGCTTGATCATTACAAACTGTATCGTAATGGGCCGTGCTGAGGCATTTGCCATGCAGAATAGTCCCGGGATGAGCTTCCTTGATGGAGTCGGAAACGGCTTGGGTTATGCAGTGATTCTGCTATTTGTGGCGTTTTTCCGTGAACTGTTGGGTGCCGGTAAACTGTTCGGTGTCGAGATTCTGGCGACTGTCAATGACGGTGGTTGGTATGTACCAAATGGACTCTTGCTGCTACCTCCGAGCGCGTTCTTCATAATCGGACTGTTTATTTGGGCATTACGGGGCTGGAAAAAAGAGCAGGTCGAACCTGCGGACTACAAAATGTCATCTCACAAAATCAAGGAGGCTTTCTAATGTTGGAACACTACATCAGCCTCTTCGTTAAGGCAGTATTCGTTGAAAATATGGCGTTGGCCTTTTTCTTGGGTATGTGTACGTTTTTGGCTATTTCCAAGAAAATCCAGGCGGCAATCGGCTTGGGTATTGCTGTAGTGGTTGTTTTGACTGTTACGGTTCCGGTGAACAACCTGATTTACTCTTACGTGTTGAAAGAGGGCGCTCTGGCTTGGGCGGGCTATCCGGAAGTAGATCTAAGCTTTTTGGGCTTGTTAACGTACATAGGTGTTATTGCTGCACTGGTACAGATCTTGGAGATGGTCCTGGATAAGTATTTTCCCGACCTATACAACGCACTGGGTGTTTTCCTGCCGTTGATCACCGTTAACTGCGCCATTATGGGGGCGTCTTTGTTCATGGTTGAGCGGGACTATAACTTTGGTGAAAGTGTTGTTTATGGATTCGGCGCAGGGGTTGGCTGGGCGCTGGCGATTGTTGCCCTGGCCGGCATTCGCGAGAAGCTCAAATACAGTGATGTTCCCGAAGGCCTTCGAGGGCTGGGTATTACATTTATTACTGTGGGTCTGATGTCCCTCGGCTTTATGTCTTTTTCCGGGATTTCGCTTTAGTCGAAGATCGTCAGTCAAGAATTTCAATAAGGTAATGATATGAATGCAGAAATAGTATTAGGCGTTGTCATGTTTACCGTTATCGTACTGTCTCTGGTGGCGATAATTCTGGCGGCGCGTGCCCAGCTGGTCAGTTCGGGTGATGTAAAGATCCTGGTAAACGACGACCCGGACTCGACGATTACGACGCCAGCCGGTGGCAAGCTGCTGCAAACGCTGGCATCCGAAGGCTTGTTTCTCTCCTCCGCCTGTGGCGGTGGTGGTACCTGTGCCCAGTGTAAGTGTAAGGTCTTTGAAGGTGGCGGCGCCATGCTCCCCACTGAAAAAACACACTTTACCAAGCGTGAGGAAGCCGAAGGCTGGCGATTGTCCTGTCAGGTCCCTGTTAAACAGGATATGAAAATTGAGGTTCCCGAAGAGGTGTTCGGGGTCAAGAAGTGGGAGTGTGAGGTTGTTTCTAATCCTAATGTTGCGACGTTCATCAAAGAACTGACGTTGAAGCTCCCTGAAGGCGAGAACGTCGATTTTCGTGCCGGTGGCTATGTACAGCTTGAATGTCCTCCCCATGAGATTGATTACAAAGATTTCGATATTGAGGATGAATATCGGGGTGACTGGGATAAATTTAACCTGTGGCAGTATAAGTCAGTGGTTAAAGAGACTGTGATCCGCGCGTATTCAATGGCGAATTATCCTGAAGAAAAAGGCTTGGTGAAATTCAATATTCGTGTTGCTTCGCCGCCTCCGGGAACAAACTTCCCTCCCGGTCAGATGTCGTCGTGGGTATTCGGATTGAAGCCTGGCGATAAAGTTACTGTTTATGGTCCGTTCGGTGAATTCTTTGCCAAGGATACCGATGCAGAAATGGTCTTTATTGGCGGTGGAGCAGGCATGGCACCCATGCGCTCCCACATCTTTGACCAGCTCAAGCGTATTGGCTCGAAACGCAAGATTTCATTCTGGTATGGCGCCCGTAGTTTGCGGGAAATGTTTTATCAGGACGAATATGACCTGCTTCAGGAAGAAAATGATAACTTTGTGTGGCACGCAGCTCTGTCCGATCCGCAGCCGGAAGACAATTGGGAAGGTTACACTGGTTTTATTCACAATGTTTTGTATGAGAATTATTTGAAGGATCATCCCGCTCCGGAGGACTGTGAGTACTACATGTGTGGACCGCCCATGATGAATGCCGCCGTCATAGAGATGCTGAAGGGACTCGGTGTAGAAGACGAAAACATCCTTCTGGATGACTTTGGAGGCTAGAGGTTTAACGAATGCCAGGAGCAGATGCTGTTCCTGGCATTAATCTTTCCAGGGGATGCATACAATTTGTTGAAAAGCCGATTCAGACCCACGCTATTACTGGTATTTTGCGTCGTCGTCCTGTTGCTTCAGGCGTGTGGCAATACTTCTCATGAATACCTGGTTAGTGGTCGGGTAATGGGGACAAGTTATAGTGTCAAGCTGGTTGCAGATTCAGAAATTCCGGTGGCACAAATCACTGATTTGGAAGCGCGAATTGGAGAGGTCCTGACGCGCGTCGATGAGTTGATGTCTACCTACAAGGAGGAGTCCGAGCTCAGTCGATTTAATCGATTGCCCGCCGGAGAGGAAATGACTTTGAGTCCTGAGACCTACGCAGTGATTAAGCGGTCTTTGGTGATCATGGCTGATACGGATGGTTATTTTGATCCCGGCGTGTCAGATTTGGTAAACCTTTGGGGTTTTGGCCCGGAAGGTATGGTTAACAAGGTCCCCGATCAAGAGCAGATTGCGGCTGCACTGGAAATAATAGGGCCTGGCGCAGTTGAACTTGTCGAGTCTACTCGCTCTGTTCTGAAAGTTCGCGATGTTCGTTTCGATTTGTCTGCAATTGCCAAAGGTTACGCAGTAGACAGGGTAGCCCAGTTGCTTGGTGGTCAGGCCTTGAAGGGTTTCTTGGTTGAAGTGGGTGGAGAAATCTACGCGTCGGGCCAGAGTCAGCGTGATCGGCCCTGGATTCTCGGTATCGAGCGTCCTGATGTGATTGGTCAGAGGGCCTTTTCCACTGTTATGCTTAGTGGTCAAGCCATGGCAACGTCCGGGGACTATCGAAATTATTTTGAAGTCGATGGACGGCGATATTCACATACAATCGATCCGGGAACGGGATATCCAATAAAAAATACGCTGGCATCGGTCAGCGTAATTGCCGATTCCTGTGCCGATGCAGATGCCCTGGCGACAGCGCTCATGGTTATGGGGCTGGAAAAAGGATATCAGCATGCAGTAGACAATGGTCTAAATGCGTATTTTATTTATCGAACGGATAATGGCTTCAATGAGCGTTTTACGAAGGGTTTTGAAGCCTTCATTCACTAATTCCGTAGTAGGGGGTTAATGTGGAAATATTCCTGATTGTTTTTGGGGCAATGTTATTGCTTGTCTCGGCAATGGCGGTGGGAGTTATTTTTAAGGGTAAGCCGATTTCAGGCTCATGTGGTGGAATGAGTGCGCTGGGGATGGATGTCGCCTGTGACGTATGCAAAGGCGACAAAAGCAAGTGTGAGAAAGAAGTTGCAAGCGCCGAAAAGCCAGAAAAAGATCTGAGTTATAACGCCCTGTCAGGTCGTTAAACAACCAGGTTTTGCAGTGCACGTTCAATCGCCGTAGTCGGTTAGCTTGCCGAAAACGTTATAGCTGGCAGTGGTTTACCTGTCGCAATATTGAGGTACGAGGAGAATAGGGGTTTATGGCAGAGTTTCATTATGATGTGGTCGTTATCGGTGCTGGCCCGGCAGGTGAAGGGGCGGCCATGAATGCAGCCAAAGGCCATAAAAGAGTGGCGGTGATTGAAGACAAGGAAATTGTCGGCGGGAATTGCACGCATGTAGGGACGATTCCGTCAAAAGCCCTTCGGCATTCGGTTAAGCAGATCATCACGTTTAATACCAACACCATGTTCAGGGATATTGGCGAGCCTCGGTGGTTTTCCTTTCCGCGCGTGCTGCAGAGTGCAGAGAAAGTGATTGCGAAGCAAGTCAAACTCAGAACGCAGTTTTACGCGCGTAACCGAGTCGACCTGTATACAGGTAAAGCCTATTTTCTGGATGCCAATAAAGTCGAGGTGCGAGGCTCTCAATCCGCTGAAATTCTCCATGCAAAGGAAATCATTGTCGCTAGCGGCTCCCGCCCTTACAAACCCGCCAATGTTGATTTCAGTCATGAGCGTATTTACTGCAGTGACTCGATTCTGAAACTGAGTCATACGCCTCGCACCATGGTTATCTACGGAGCTGGCGTTATTGGGTGTGAGTACGCCTCTATTTTTGCGGGATTGGGAGTAAAAGTAGATTTGGTGAATCCGGGAGACAAATTATTGTCATTTCTGGATGACGAGATTTCTGACGCGCTTAGCTATCACTTGAGAAATAACGGCGTTTTGGTCAGGCATCATGAAACGTATGAGTCAGTAGTCGGTACTGAAAACAGTGTAGAAGTCACTTTCCAGTCGGGTAAGCGAATCCGGGCGGACGCGTTTTTGTGGTGTAACGGGCGCACAGGCAACACTGATAATATGGGGCTGGAAAATATCGGTCTGGAGCCGAATTCGCGCGGCCAGCTTGCTGTAGATGATCACTATCGCACTCAAGTTGAAAATGTCTATGCAGTGGGTGATGTCATTGGCTGGCCTGCACTAGCCAGCGCTGCTTATGATCAAGGGCGTTCAGCAGCTTCGGCGGTGCTGGATAACAGCTACTTCCGGTTTATCGATGATGTACCGACAGGTATCTATACAATTCCCGAGATTAGCTCGGTGGGCAAAACCGAGCGTGAGTTGACCGAAGCCAAGGTGCCGTATGAAGTCGGGCAAGCGTTTTTTAAGGACTTGGCGCGGGCTCAAATTACGGGTGAGGCGGTAGGGATGCTAAAGATCTTGTTTCACCGGGAAACCAAAAAAATACTGGGCATTCACTGTTTCGGTGACCAGGCCGCAGAAATTGTGCACATCGGGCAGGCAATCATGAGTCAGCCCGGGGAAGCTAATACGTTGGATTACTTTATCAATACAACGTTCAATTATCCTACCATGGCTGAGGCCTATCGCGTTGCCGCTCTAAATGGGTTGAATCGCATTTTCTAGTGCTGTTCAGCGCTGGCCACAAACTTGTACGACCGAGTTTGTGGTCTTTTCGTCTATTGGTTCACGCTTCAACGTCAGGCCATTTGTGTGGCCATTTTCTATTTTGTAGCATTGATGTAATACCCTGTTATGCCGAAGTTTTTTGCTTTTTGCTTAAAGCTGTTCCGGCATCGATACAACGGAACGTGCTACCTCTATGTCAATTCGCCTTGTAAAGCTTTTTGTCACATCTTTTCTTTTCGCTTCTTTTTTTATTATCAGTGCCTGCGGAGAAGGAGAACGTGGATTTGTGCCGTTGCCGGACGAACCGGAAGAAGAAGAGATATTGCCGATTGTGGTCAATGGCGGGGCCGTCAAAGGCCCTTTGATCAATGCCGAGATAAGCTTTTACAGAGTCGACCTGACCTCGGGTTTGATTCGGGAGCATGCTGACCGAACAGAAAAATTCTTTGAGCTGTTATATCAAGCCGGGATTAGTGTTTCAGAAGGCAATGCAGTCCCTCCTGTGGGCGTGTCGGAAGCCGAGGCATTGCTGGACTTAAAACGGGCAATATCGCATCTTGGGTATGTCTCGGAGCTACCCAGACTTAAAGAGGAAATGGAGGCTGCCGAAACTCTTTCACAGGCGCAATCACTTCTTACTGCTTATGCTACTGCCGAAACCAATGAATCAATGTTGTCGGCCGTTCTGGATGCGGAATCCAGCTATGCAACACTCCCTGATTTGAAACGAAGAATCGCAGCCATAGAAACTTTCCTGGATCAGATAAGGGAAGCGGAAAGCTATTCACGTTTTCGTAGTATTGCGCTGGCACTGCAGGCTGCGGAGAGCGATCCGCTTAAACAGGAAGGTTGGGCGGCTATGCTCACAGCCACCCAGGAGCTTCAAGACTCGCGGATTAGTCTTTCTGCTGTTCGCGCCAACATTGCGGCGCTGGAGAGTGACAGCGCTATACAAAATGCCTTTGCCACTGATCGTGTTGCAGAAAATAACTTTAACGATCTGTTAGAAAATCTTGACTCGTCCGGTTCGCTGGAAGACGCACATTCAGAATTGGAAGAGGCTATCCGGAGAGAAGGCAATTCCGTTCTTAAACAGGCTTTGTCTGAACAACTGGAAAACATCGTATTATTTGAAGACATCATTGCGATTCCAACGAAGTCACAAGCCTTATATGCCTTTTCTGGTTTACGTGAGTTAGTGTCGGACAACCAAACGCTTGCAGTGTTCTACTCAAGTGTCATCGACCTGTTTAAATCCGACTTTAATACTGCAATGCAGGATGCCTTGGTCAATGCCGAAAAAGATGGTAATGATAATCCTCTCAACCTGTTCGCACGTTTTAGTTCAAATGAGCGTGCCTGGGTTGAAGGGATCAGCCTCGGTGATTACCAGGGCTTTATTTACATGGAAGCGAGGTCTATACCCTTAACGCGCGATATGAATACCGGGGCGCCACCCTTACTGTCAAAGATGGGGTCGATATTTCATACCGATGCGATTACCGGTTATGGGGATAACTCTCAGGAGGACCGGCGCCGTTACTTTTTGTTGGATGGTGTAGAACAGAGAGATTCTGACGGAAAGCTTATCACTGACCAGGAGGCTCTGGGAGAGTTTGGGGAGCAACAGCTTCTGGAGGTATTACCCGCACGCTTTGCAACGCCGCTTTCCGAGTTTGCCTTGCAACGTGCGATTCAGGTACTCGGGCAGTTTGATTATTTACAGGATACCGATCTGGATGGCGTTCCTGATTCCAGGTTAGAGATTGAAGTATTGGAGGATGCTCTTGAGCAGGCATCTCGGGATACTATTCGTGCATTGGGAACGGGAATGGCGGAGTCACCATCCCTTTTCGATTCACAGGCTGTACTTTCCGAGTATATGCAAGAACGCCCCTCAGATCAGCGAGCAGCGTTGCAATACCGAAATTCCATCGAATATTTTTCAGCGCTAATATCGGATATTTCTGCCCAGATAAACCTGTCCGGAGATGAGGTTCTTGAAGCGCTGGTTGAAGACTTCATGGATAACGAGCTGGATGGCAAGGTGGGAAATGACCCTGTTGCGCTCCTGGAAAACGTATCCGATGTCGCTTATTTGGCCACGAGAGCCCCTTCGCTGCTCAACGTACCGGGCACCAATACGCCGCTAACAGATCTCGCTGTTTTGATGAGCAACCAGACCAGAACGATGGTGCCAGATTTTCCTTTGAATGAACTGGCGCTCGTCGGTTCAAATGTCGCGGCTTCTGCGCCTGCGGGAGGTCTGGATGCGGACGGCGATGGTACCCTCGATAATTCCGAGCGGGATATAGACCCGGGTTATCTTGGGCTTTGGTCGGTCAATGTTAAGAACGTCCAGCAATATATGCCATTTTCAGGTGAGTTTGATTTCACCATAGAAACGCAAGGCACCACTGACGGTTGTAACCCCTCTCCTTGTGCTTCACTGGGAGATGTATCGACGCCGGTTATTGATATTTGGGAGGTTATATCTTCGCCGGAGGGCGGAGATTTGCAGCTTTATGAACAGGAAGACGGCGCACGAATAGGGTTTTCTGCCCGAGGCTTCGTACCAGGCAACTATCTCGTTCGGGGTATCCTTAGCACCACAGCAGACAGTGACAGTGCTACTAGTGTCACTGAAACATTTCGTGTCGTCGTGCCAATCACGATTCTGGACCCCCGGGAGTTGGAAGTACGCTTCAGTCCTGAAATTCCACAGATAGGGCAGGTAGTGAGGGCCGAGTTCAAAGTGAGTACTGCCCTTTGTCAGGTTTACGCTTTTTGTAGTGGCCTGAATATCTACGACGCGGAAGACGACTTTCTTGATATTGACTATTTGTCCGAGTATTTCCAGCTTGTCTGGAGAATTGAGGGTCAGGGGCGTTATCGTCAGCTCGGTTCAAGCGATAACAACCAGACCGTGGTACGAGACCTCAATGCTCAAGAGGGCGACCGGCTAATTCTCGAGGTCGTATTTGCGTCCGGGCCAGTAGAGTTTATTGCCAAATCTGATGAAATAACCATTGGTGCAGGTCTGGATTCTGATGGCGATGGCGTCACTAACGCTGTCGATGCCTATCCTCAGGATGCTAATTGCTGGAGGGCTAAAGATGGTTTGATTGATGTTGGTATTGAACGATGCATCTCCAGTTTCCGTTCTGATAGTGCAAATAACGACCAGAACAGTGAGTCATTGAATATCGCGTTTGTCTCTGAAGATTGGATTTATAACTCCGACTGGGACTTTATTATTCGTCAGGACTCTGAAAACGGAGGCATTGTTGGCGTGGTGGATTTGTCCACGCTTGCTCAGGACGTTGTGGACTTGGCCGCGAATGCAAGTGACCAAAAGATCTATTTACTATTGAGTGACAATACGATTCATGTCTTTGATTATCAAACTCAATCCCTGATTGAATCACCGCTTCAAGTAGGCGGATCAAACCCCGTATCCTCGATACAGATACTCGGTGATTACCTATTGGTTCTTTTCGATATAGACCAGACCGGTATACTTCTGGGCGATGACGGGTCGCAGCCGGAATTTTCTCCCACCGTGAAGTATCCAAAGCCGGGTCAAGCTGTATCTATTCTCATGGATGATCAAAGTCCGGCGCCATTAAACAATCACTTTGAGCCTGTCTGGTCATTGGAGCGTCTTGATCGTACCCAGGTTCCCCCTGTACTGAACACTTCGTCGCTGGTGGTCTCAAATGATGAATTGACTGTGCTCTCCGGGCAAACGCAGTACGGTGACGTGCTAAGGTTTTCCTACCTGTTTGATATTGATGGCACCACCTATACCGTGGCCAATACGGCCATCGCTGTTCTGGATACATCAGGTTTCCGTTTTGACAGTAACTTTTACAGCGGCAACGATGATATTCAATTGACTGCCAACAATCTGGACTTATCCAGACAAGAGGTACAGGACTCGCTGTATATCAAATGGTTTATAAATGGTGAGAATGAAAGCTTCGATCGCCTTGCCTATGTGAACGAATATTATCCGTTTGCGCTGGGTAATGGTCGCACGCAATACGGCGATATGGTGACAGCGAAGTTATTCCTTGAGCATGGTTCGGAAGATGTCTTGCTGGAGAGTTTCTTCACCATCGTGATCGGTGACCCGCAACAGTTTTCGCCGACAATTGTTGTCGCTGATGATAATACACATATCACCGCAAGTCTGGGAACTGGCAATGATGAGTTTTTTACTCGCTATTTTAGTCCTGTCTGGCGCTCGGGCGGGGTTGTCATTGAGGGTGAAGATACACTCGTTTTTCCTAGTCAGTCAGGCATTTCATTTCGTTTTGGTGACAGCATTGAACTGGCGTTCGAATACGACTACCCGGACTCAGAGGTTTCGAACCCAACGAGTGGTATTTCCAGCTACCGAACCGCCTTTACGCCAGAATTTGATGTCGAGACATCAACGTTTTCGTTTTCGCCTACCAGCACTAATGTCGGGGCCGACATCGCTTTTGATTTTTCCCAGTATAGCGAAGAGTCGCTGCGTGATTTTAATCCTCGCTGGTATGTGAATGGGGTGCTGGATGAAAGCATCACAGAATATGTGTACCCATCCGAAAAATTAAGGTTTGGAGACCGAGTCCAGTTGCGTCTCGAGACCGACGATCCAAACCCCAATGACGATGTTCCTGCTGTCTCGTTTGACTACATAGCGGAAACTTTCTATGGACTTGATATTGAACGGTCTGTTGACAGCACTCTGGATACTGACGGAGATGGTGTCCCGAATCACTCAGACTATTTTCGACATGATCCTGCGTGCTGGGCACGTAATGACGGGACGCCAGATGATATAGACAGTGATGGTGCTCCAGACCTGGATGAATTGTTTTTATGGACCGAGGGGCGTTCTTTCCCTTCCGTTTTCGATACGGATGGTGATGGGTTAGGTGATGGATTTGAGCTGGCTTTTAGTGGCAACCCGGCGACGTGTTCAAATGCGACAAGCTGTCTGAATCCGTCATTTGGCGATTTGGACCTGAATGATGAAGATGAGAATAATAAAACTTTCGGTTATGACACGGATGGTGATGGTTATTCGGATGGCTATGAAGTACTGGAGTTGGGTTCTGATCCTCTTGATGCTAACTCTCCTGTTGCTGATGAACAAAATGATGAAGATCGGGATGGCCTGGCCAACCAGGCTGAGTTGACTTTGGGTACACTGGTCAATGTCAGTGATACTGATGGCGATGGTTTATTTGATGGTAAGGAAGTGTCTGAAGGGACTGATCCCTTTGTTCCGGACACCGACGGTGACGGTTTATCCGATGGCCTTGAACTGAAAGTTCTGGGCACATCACCTCTGCTTATGGATTCTGATCGTGACGGGCTTGACGATGGCGTCGAGGTCAGGTTGTTGGGTACCAATCCCATGGATGTGGATACCGATGACAATGGTGTGACGGACGCATTGGAACAAGCATCACAGAACCCGGGTAATCTGCCGTCCGGCTATCTCAATCTTGGCGACATCAATGATTATCCTTTCAATACGTCGGAGCCAATGGTGCCCGCAGGCATGTGTTACTCCACCTGGCTTGCGGAGCAGAATGTTCAAAATGTGGCGGTTAGCCAAGTTGAGCAAGTGGATGACAACAGTGCACAGGAATTTGTACTAAACAATTATTCATGGTCAGACCTGATACGTTTCGATGCAAAAAATCAGGCGTATTTGCCCGCCATCGAGAGCCAAAAACTTCTTGATAATGTAACAGCCTTGTCCTACGCAGATGACGCGATTGAACGGCTTTGGCTTGCGTATCCAAGCGGTTATATCGTTGATTACGATACCTCCAATGACTCGATAATGGACGAATTTTATATTGGGTATCTGTCCTCGCCATCATACGTTTTGGATCAGGGTGACATACTCATTGTAGAGATCGAAGTAGCGAATGGTTCCTATCTGCATTATCTGTTTGATACAACTGGCTCTGAACGACTTCCTGTACAGGTTTTTGAGTCGGAGGTGTCACTGGAAAACCATATATGGCTGGACGTCGCGAAGACTGAATTATTGATAGTCGATTCAGAATCCGGCGCGCCAGCAATGAAACTCAGCATCGATTTAGCAGACCTTGCTGACTCGGTCTACTCACCCATGTTTACTGTTTTCAACCTTCCCTCATCACTTTCTGCACCAATGTTTATCGAGCCTATAGATGGAATTGAGGTCCTCAATTTTGGTTCAGGGCATCGATTTGATTTAACAAATAGTCAATGGCTACCCACCTCATCAGGTTTTTCTTTTGGTCTTGCGCATCGATCTCATCGAGTGACTGTGCCGCGGTATTCATCGCTATTGAAAATTGAACTTGAAAACGCTCTGGATGCAGACAGTTATTGGGAGCTCAATGAGCAACTGGCCTTCCGCGACGTACTGGCTCTGATGCGAGTTGGAGACGACGTACTAACCGTAACACGGGAAAATTCGAATACAGATAGCGGATCTCTGGGTATCGCGTTTGAACGTTTTGCGGTGGGTGATAGTGACGGCGATGGTCTACCGGGTTGGTGGGAGTATTATGCTGGCACCGATGACTCCGGCCCGGATGAGTTCGGTTCCAGTATCCCCGGTGCGAGTTCTATTACTTTTGGCGAAGCATTTAATCAGTATTACTACAGTCCAACCCGCGACAGTGACTCCGACGGCATTATCGATTCTGATGAAATAGATGGCGGCACCTCGGTTGGTTTGTCTGATAGCGATGGTGACGGTCTTTCGGACTATGAGGAAATTTATGTAACGGGAACCAACCCGGTGTTGCCAGATTCGGATGGTGATGGCCTCAGTGACGGACAGGAACTCAATCAAACACAGACCAACCCTTTGCTAGGGGATTCGAATAGCGATGGAATAAATGACGGTGATACGGATACAGATGGGGATGGCTTGTCTGATTTTGCTGAACTCAATCTGACAGGTACTGACCACCTAGTAGCGGATACTAATAATGATGGCGTGTTGGATTCGAATGAAGATCGTGATGGTGATGGATTGACAACCTTACAGGAAGCATCTCGCGGATCTTCCGACTTTAGTCTTGATTCAGACGGAGATGGCTTGGCTGACGGTCTCGAATTCACCCTGTCTCCGACAGATTTCAGTTTGGTAGAGGCGGATACGGATGCCGACGGAATCAGCGACTTCCACGAGTATCAATACGGGCAATTGACGCCAAACGGTGATAATGATGGCGATACCCTGACTAACCTGTTTGAAATTCAAAATGGTTTGAATCCGACGCTCAGCGATTCGGACGGTGATGGTCTCGCCGATAACGATGAGCTAAACCTACACTCAACGAATCCTTTATCGAATGACAGTGACGCCGATGGCATAAATGATGCCGACGAAATCATTGGTACGACGGATCCTTTAGATGATGATTCCGATGGCGATGGGCTATCGGATGGAGCAGAGCTGTCTTTTGGCTCGGATCCGACGCTGTCAGACCTGGATGGGGATGGACTGAACGACTTTTATGAACAGCTGTTGGGTTACTCTCCGGCACTCGCTGATTCTGATGGAAATGGTACTGCGGATGGTGATGAAGATGCGGATTCCGACAATCTTCCGAATGCGTTTGAAGTGAATCTTGCGGGAACCGATCCGACGTTACAAGACACAGATGGTGATGGCGTCACGGATGATAGTGAAGACTCCGATCAGGATGGACTGTCGAACCTGGAGGAATTGAATTATAGCTTTGAGAGTGTTTCCGGTCTGGCGCATCCGGGTGATCAGGATTCAGATGATGATGGCTTGTCCGACCTTCAGGAGTTTTCAGGCGGTACCAATATAGGCGATCCCGATACCGATGGCGACGGCTTGAATGATCGGGTAGAGATTTATAGGGCCCATAGCGATCCGACGCTATCTGATACTGATGGCGATGGTATAAGTGACTTTGTCGAATTTACAGGTATTGGAAACGGCGCTGCAAATTTTGTTACGGACCCAACGCTCGTAGACACCGATGGCGATACGCTCTCTGACGCGGACGAGATTAACATCTATTCGACCGACCCGACCAAAGCAGACACAGATAATGATGGCATCAGTGATCAGGACGAGATCGCTGCAGGAACGAACCCTGCACTCGATGATGCTTCTGATGATGATGACGGTGATGGGCTCACAAACGCTCAGGAGATTCTTGTCCTGGGTACCGACCCCCTGTCAGGCGCTGACGGTGTTGCGGATCAGGATGCAGATGGGCTCAGTAACGTTGATGAGCTAAACGTCCATAATACGGATCCACTGGTTGCGGATAGCGATGGCGATGGCGTTAACGATCAGGAGGAAGTCACGAATGGTACTAACCCTCTTAATCGTGATAGCGATAATGACGGTCTGACAGATGATCTTGAGGAAAATTTTGATATAAACCCGAACAGCAGTGATAGCGATAGTGACGGTTTAAATGATTATGAGGAAATTAAAACCTACCGTACGGAACCGGATCAGGCTGATACGGATGGCGATGGCCTGTCCGATGGCGAAGAGGTTAACGAGTATCGTACAGATCCCCGGAAAGCCGATACAGACGGGGACAACCTGTCTGATGGTGATGAAATCAATTTTGCGGGCAATCCTGCCACCTGTTCGGAAACCAGTTTGTGTCTAAACCCATTACGTGTTGATACCGATGGTGACGGCTTGCCGGATGGTTTTGAAGAAGCTTCCGGCGGCACTCTCGATCCCCTGCGCCCCGACACAAGTAACAACGGTATTTCCGATGCTGCTGAAGATTCCGACAATGATGGACTATCAAACTATCAGGAGTGGGCCATCACCGGGACGGCGTGGGACCAGGATGATACGGATAGTGATGGGACACTTGATGGTGATCAGGATACGGATGGCGATGGCCTCACCGATAGTGTAGAGCTGAATCTTACTGGAACAGATTATCTTCTCGTTGATTCAGACGGCGACGGCCAATCTGACGCCAATGAGGATCCTGATAACGATGGACTCACAAATCTAATTGAGATTAATGACACCAATACCGATCCGCTGGATGCCGATAGCGATAACAATGGCGTTAAGGATGGTGCCGAAGATCTTGATGGTGACGGACTGACAAATCGTCAGGAGCTTGAATTGACCGGTACCGATATCGCCACTCCGGACAGCGACTCAAACGGGATTTCCGATGGCGATGAAGACCGTGATGGTGATGGAATTAGTGATGCCGATGAGCTGAATCGAACATTTACTGATTTCACTCTCAGTGATACTGATGGCAACGGAACAAGTGATGGAGATGAAGACTTTGATGGCGACGGTTTGTCGACACTCCTGGAGCTGGACATCTTCGGCACAAATCCGCGTGTTGCTGATAGTGATAACAACGGTATTTCCGATGGCCGCGAAGATTTTGACGGAGACGGCTTGTCAAATCTTGATGAACTGGAAACGACACTAACGGATCCAACGAACGCCGACAGTGATGGCAACGGGACAGTTGACGGTAGTGAAGACTCAGATTCCGATGGACTGACTGACACCACCGAATTGACGCAAACCGGTACGTCGCATCTTGTTAGCGATTCCGACAACGATGGTGTTTCTGACGCCCTTGAAGATAGCGATTCGGATGGCCTTTCCAACCTGCTCGAACAGGACGTTACATTGACCAATGCTGGCAACACGGACTCGGATGGTGATGGCGTTGCTGATCAAGATGAAGATTTCGATGGCGATGGATTGAGTAATATTCAGGAAATAAATGAAACCGAAACGGACCCTTCAGTCGCAGACAGCAATAGCAACGGAACCGTTGACGGCGATGAAGACCGCGATGGAGACGGCCTGACAGATGCCATAGAACTTAACCTGATTCTGACCGAATGGGATGTTGCTGACACGGATAATAATGGCGTCAATGATGGTGATGAAGATCCCGACTCGGATACCTTGACGAACAGCATTGAATCTAATCAGACCAACACAAACCCGGTGTTGAATGATACCGATGGAGATGGCATTACGGATGGCGAGGAAGACTTCGATGCTGATGGTCTTAACCATTACCACGAGACCGTCATTCTTGTTATGGCACCCTATGACACAGACCCTCTTGTTGCCGACACTGATTCGAATGGTACAAATGATGGTGATGAGGATTTCGACGCTGATGGTCTAACGAATACCACCGAACTCAATCTGACGTTAACGGACCCTCTGATTGCCGATACTAATGGCAATGGTGTTTTGGACGGTGAGGAAGACAGTGACGGCGATGGTTTGGGCAACGCTTTCGAGATTTCCGTGACTGGCACGAACCCCGGTTCAAATGACTCTGATGGAGATGGTATTTCCGATTATCTGGAAGACTCCGATGGTGATGGGTTGAGCAATGCTATTGAACTGACAGTAACGAATACGAATGCCGGAGACCCCGCAGATAACGGACTCAGTGTTCCCGACACGGATGGTGATGGACTGAATGACTATCAGGAAACGCTGACAGGAACCGACCCTGACAATGTTGATTCTGATGGCGATGCTACAAATGATGGTGACGAAGATACAGATAGTGATGGTTTGAGTGACAGTGTTGAGCTTAACCTGACACGCACACGTTTTGATGTAGCAGACTCTGACCAGAATGGAGTCAGTGATGCAGAAGAAGACGCTGATCTGGATGGACTGGGTAACTTAATTGAATTGACTTACAGCACCGGCGCGAATCCTCTTGATCCACTGCTCAATGATTCAGACAGTGATGGCATCTTGGATGGCGATGAAGATTTTGACGGGGATGGATTAACGAATGCCCAGGAGAGCAACATCACGGGTACCGACATCACCAATCCTGATACGAACGGAAATGGTGTTTCCGATGGCGATGAGGATCGCGATTCTGATGGTTTATCGGATGCCGTTGAATTGAACATCACGTTAACCGACTGGAATGATGCCGGTTCATTGGATGGTGATCCGCTGGGAATCAATGATGCCAACCGGGACAGTGATGGCGACGGGCTGAGCAATTTGCAGGAAATTCTGATTACCGGAACCAATCCGCATAGTCCTGATTCGGATGAGGATGGCACCCGGGATGGTGATGAAGACCTGGACGGCGATGGCCTGACTAATTTCATTGAATTGACTCAAACTATGACAAATCCATCGATCGTCGACACGGATGATGACGGTACCAATGATGGAGACGAGGATGCTGACGGCGACCGCCTAACTAATCTGATCGAACTCAATGAGACGGGCACTCAGCCACATCTTGTTAATAGTGACTGTCAGGATTTCAGCATCAATCCAGTCCGCTGCGATGGCGTGTTGGATGGTGATGAAGATCGGGATCAGGATGGCTTGACAGATAGTCAGGAAATACTGATTACCGGCACAGATTTTAATGTCAGTGATTCAGATGGAAATGGCGTTTCAGATGGCGACGAAGATTCTGATGGTGACGGAATCAAGGATAAGACCGAGCTGAATCTGACAAAGACAGATCATGATAACGTCGACACGGATGGAGATGGAACTTCTGACGCCAATGAAGATCTTGATGGTGATGGCATCAGCAATCTTGCAGAACTTGATGCAGGGCTGGATCCAAGTCGTGCTGATAGCGATTCCGATGGCTTAGGGGATGCAACGGAATCAGCTTTCTTTGCTGGCGCTATAACAGGAAATTATAGGCGCTCTAGAGATTTTGATGGTGACGGTCTGACCGATGGCGTTGAAGTACTGCTTTCAGGAACAGATCCGGGCGTCGCCAATAGTGCGTCTCAGGTTGAGAGCGTATTAGCATATTTCGCTGGACAGGATTCCGACAATGACGGGATTTCGGATCTGGACGAGTTAACGATCACAATGACGGACCATCAGAACCCGGACTCTGATGGTGATGGTCTAAGCGATTTGTTGGATGATGAAGATGGTGACGGTCTTGATAACGGCACCGAAATTCAATTGGGCTCCTGTGCGGCCTACATTTATTTAATATGTCCTGTGCCCGCGGATTCCGATAGAGATGGCGTACTCGATAATGAAGAGTTAGGTAGAAGTAACCTTAGGGAAACCGATTCGGATGGAGACGGACTGACGGATTACCAGGAACTGGTGATCTACAATTCGGTACCGTTATTGGCAGATGGTGATGGTGATGGCTTGTCTGATCGGCTAGAACTTGGTCTTGAGGAGGAAGGCTTCAGAAGTAATCCGCGGCTGGTCGATTCGGATGGTGACGGGTTGACTGATTTTTACGAGTACGAATACGAATTTGTTTATTCTGAAGAGCTGCTCGCCGCGGCGAATCTGGATTCTCCCAAGCTGACTATTGATCCATTACTGTTTGATACCGATGGCGACGGCTTGTCTGATCGGGAAGAAGATGCATTATATGGTTCAAATCCGGGCGAGAAAGACACGGATAACGATGGTTTATCCGACTACGATGAGGTGATACAAGCAGTTGGTCAGAGAACAAACCCGGCTGCGCTGGATACAGACAACGATGGTTTGACCGATGGGCAAGAGCGTTTGATTACGTTTACTGACCCGAATGATTCAGATTCAAATGATAATGGCATTCTGGATGGTAACGAGGATCGAGATGGGGATGGCCTTTTGGATTTTCAGGAGCTGAATCTAACGGGTACTTCATTCATGATTGCAGACGATGATCAGGACGGTTTACTTGATGCCTATGAAGATTCAGATTCAGATGGACTGTCTAATATTCTCGAAGTAATTATCGGTTCCAATCCCTTGAATTCGGATACGGACGGCGATGGTATTGAAGATGGGGATGAGTACGCTGGCGGCACCGGCACGTCAAATCCGTTGATTGAGGATTCAGATGGCGATGGCCTGAGTGACAAAGAGGAATTAAACCCTGAACCCGGCGTAGACGTTACAAATCCGCTTGTAGCCGATACTGACGGCGACGGTTTGGATGATTTTGCGGAATCTCAATTGCGGACACGGGGTAGTAATCCGGATAGTGATGGCGATTTGATACTGGACGGTCTGGATGAGTCGCCATTAAATCCGGATCTGGACGGTGATGGTCTTATCGATGGCATTGAACAGCCTCAGTATCTCGGTACTTCACCATCAGAGGTGGATTCTGATAATGACGGACTTTCTGATGGTTACGAAGTTTGGGCGTTTGCTCTGGATGACAATGGAGATCTGATTGTTATTGACGACAACGACACACCGCTAGATGGCAGTGATGATATTGTTATTAATTCGAAAGCGGACAATCCAAATTGGGGCCCGTTAATGTTTAGTTCGGCGCCGCCCGAGTTTCTTGTCCAAGATCTGTATGATGCTCTGGGAACAAGAGTTGGGACATTATATGTCAGGCAGTTTTCCAATCCGCGTACGGTTGATTCGGACGGTGACGGACTGACTGATATTTCCGAGTTGCAGTTAATTGAAAAAGAGTTGGGTAGTGGTTTCGATCCTCTGGCCGATGCGTTAGGTTTTGATCCGCTTCAGTCAAACTCGGTGTTATTCAGGCTCTCCAATCCCTTTTCTGTTGATACCAATAGCGATGGCATTCCAGACGGCGATGAAGATGCTGACAATGATTTTTATCGAAACCTGTTGGATCAGAATGATGAAAGAACCAGCTTGGTTAGTGCTAATACGGATGCACTGGAAGACGGGTTTGGCGATTCCCTGCTTGATGGTATCGAGGTGCTTGTTGTCGGTTCCGATCCATTTGTGGCAGATGGCGATGGTGATGGCATTCAGGATGATTTGGAACTCCTCAAGCCGCCTTCTGTAGCCATTAATCGACCATGTCTTGACAGTGAAGTGCTGGTGTCTGGCGTTGCCGGAAATGACTACTGTTTTTCCGTGATTTACAAGTCTTATCCATTTGAGGTAGACAGCGACTTTGATGGTGTGCCCGATCGGGAGGAACAGGAAAATGGTCTTGTTGCCATCGATTACTTTGCTTTGGATCCCGCATGTTCTGCGGCAAGCGATGGGTTCTTTAACTCGAATATTCAGCAAGCGCAGTGTTTCGCCTCCTGGATGGTTGATCAGGCGCCGATAGAAAGCATCGAATACACAAAATGGTCTGACGGTGAGCCTCAGTCCCGATATCAGGTGGCGTTTTATTCGGAGGGTTGGGATCGACTGATTCGCTATGACTATTTTTATGGAGAGTATCTGCCGCCAGTCACGCAAACGGATGAGCTCGTGGCACTTAGCTATTCCGAAACGAATGCCCGATTGTATCTCGCCTATGCCAATGGCGACATCAAATATCTGGATTTGGACTCGGGCAACCTGATTGATTTCACGACCGTGAATCTCGGTGCCTATGAGGTTACGGATATCGTCGTTGCAGATGATCTCTTGATTGTCCAGCGCAGTGCAGATTTCAACCGTTTTGATTACATCCTGTACGATGAAAATGGTTTAGGCGGAACCGAGACATTAACAGGGACTGATCTGGATCTCTCAGATGGTCTGTGGCTTGCTGCCAATTCACGTTTTTATGGTTTCCAACGTGAAGCCGGCGCGAGTGCCACTGATTTTGGGTATCTGGAAATAGACCTGGACAATTCCCTGTTTGGTAATGTTGTCTTCTCTGGCCTGGATTGGGATGGTATCGATCTCTTTGGTCCTGTTGCGCTGTCCCAGGATGCCAGCCAGTTAATACTCGGATCCGGTCGCAAGCTCGCTCTGAACCTTATTGACGGTGGCGTTCTCACCAAAACCTACAAATCAAGCACGCTTGAGCAGTTTGAAGATGTTCTGGAAGTTGCCGGTCATTTCGCATCCGTGGTCAGTCGCGATGAGCTTGCTGCCGAGCAGGCCAGTGATTATTCAGACGAGAATAATGCGATTTACCTGGAGGAAATCGCTGGCCAGAATATCGGTATAAACAAATACCTGTTGCCAGCGATGTCTGAGACCGAACGCGTACTCAAATTGCTTCCTCGTGAGGACGTGCTTGAAGAGATTATGATAGTCAGTCGTGACGAAAATCAGATCTTTATCGAAAGAATCGGGCTTGAGGATGTGGATGGGGATGGAATATCAGGCCTTTACGAAGACTTCTATGGCATGGACGACAGTTCAGCGGGGGACAAATTCCAGGATCCCGATGGAGATGCGTTGACCAATATTGAAGAATATCAATACGCAACAGATCCGATGTTGGAAGATACCGATGGGGATTCATGGTCCGATTCCTATGAGATACTGATGGGAACCGATCCCAATGACGCGACGGTTTACTAAACTTAGTTAAAAGCAGAAATACGGACAATCAGTTTGTCGTTTGATTATAAGCTGGTCGTCCGCTTTATCCCGTTTCTCGGCTGTCAGAATGGGGCAAAGATCATGGACGTAGTCTGGCTTGAGTGGATATACGAGATCTAGGTACCGGGCAACATGGTTTGTAACTGTTCAAAGATATGGAGCGCCTGCACAAAATGGCGACTTATATCGACATGGGTAGTTATAAATCGTGAAGCCACCGTTTGGAACATCGCGAACGAAGTACCGTAAAAGCAAAGCGCCAAAGCGCCAAAACGCCATAGGGTCAACACGCCAAAGGGTCAACGCGTCAACGCAAGAGTCGGGTTGTCCGTGATCAGGCTATCGACGCCCAATGCCTGAAATAGTCTGATTTGTTCAGGTTGATTAACCGTCCAGGTTGAAACGTGCAATCCCACCGCATGTGCGCGCTCAATCAACGCTGCATTCACCATGCGATGGTGAATGCAGAGGTATTCACACGATAGCTTTTGTGCTGTACGCACCGGCTCGGGAACAGGCCATTCTGCCACGAGGCCAGTTGACGACTGGATATGGCTGCTTTCTTTAAGATACTGTAAAAACCATCGACTGGATGACGTGATCGTGACAATGTCCTTAATGCCGCGCCGCTCAATTAGCTGTTTGAGGCGGTGCGCGATAATGGACATGCGTGTGCGGCTGTCAGGCTTGATTTCAAATTGCCAGTGCTTCACATGAGGTGAGGCATCCAAAACGGCTTCAAGTGTCGGAATGAAAGTGGGGCCTGGCCAGCCCGGAGTGTTCAAACGGGCATCGAGATTTTGAAGGAATTCACTCTCACAGCTGGTAAGCTTTTTTCTTATGCCTGTGGTTCGTTTCAGTGAGCTGTCATGAAACACCATCAACTCATGATCAGCCGATAACTGAATATCGAGTTCGAAATGCGCACAGCCATTCTGCTGCGCATGAATAAAGCCTTCTACCGTATTCTCGGGCGCTTCGTTTCTGGCACCTCTGTGCCCAACGATTATCATCCGAGTAACTCATCGTCGCCTGTGGGCGGGTTTTTGGATTGTTCCTGAGCGATGTGTTTGGCTTCAATAAATTTCACATGAGGCACATAAATGAGATCAGCGACTTTACGGATGAGGTGTTCCTCGTATCGATCTATACGATCATCAACATAGGCAATGATCCACATGGCTTGAATGACCTTAAGCTTTTCATCATCAGAGAAGTTTTCGTTTATCAAAGACGTAAATTCATACAGTGATGTGGCTTCTGTCGTGTGGTCACGCGCCAACTCAAGCAGTACATGTGACTCACTATCGCTAACACTGAAATACTCCTTCGCCAATTGAATGACAGTTACCAACTCCTGTTCATCCAGAGAACGGTCGGCCTTAGCCGTTTCAACCAATAGTGCAA
>Ga0070728_10002490_pt1 | contig 22878 bp, 21 predicted proteins | sample tdDd471_FD_66723 | JGI IMG/M metagenome (GOLD analysis project Ga0070728, IMG submission 66723) | Marine sediment microbial communities from the Atlantic coast under amendment with organic carbon and nitrate - tdDd47.1 | ecosystem: Environmental > Aquatic > Marine > Coastal > Sediment | place... | reverse complement strand
TTGCCGAGCCAGCGCCAGTATGAAGCAGTTTGATCTCCCATTCGTTGACGAAAAACTTCCAGGATTGAGCTAACGCCTTCATTATGGTTATACGAAAGTTCGAATTTCCATTCATCTTTCTGGAGATCCTCTGTAGCTACAATATTACGACTTAATTTTCTCAATCCAGAGGCAGCTATAGTTTGTTCATTAAACATTCCATTTCCAAAAAACACATAAGTCTGCTTGTCACAATAGCTAGCCTTACAATCATCGGTTGGTAAAATAACAATCAACAAAAGTGCAAATAACATTACATTACAAAAGAATTTCATTTCCCCCTCCAATCAATTTTCAAGTGCATCAGGATCAAAAGTACAACTCTGGCTCCATTTAGAGAATTGTGCTGACGGGAATGACCCACCACCTAAAATACGACTCGAATCAATGTATGCATAAGATCTATCGCTTGTGTTAACAACTCTGGCCTTTATTTCTTCAATCAATTTATGTGCATCGTCAGGGCGGATGTAATCTAGCCACTCACCAGCCCTCTGCATCGCCGTCATATCGTTGTAAACGGCATCACGGTCATTTTCCCGGGCATGAATCATAAAATTCTGCAGCGGATAATACACCTGAGTAAGGGCCATGCGGGTTTTCTCGGAGTTCCGATAATTCAGGCCGATCCAGCGTTCAATATCATCACGAACACCATTCTCATTCACGTCAACCCCTTCAATCGTCTCGTCACCTGCCAGACCAGGATCGGGCGGAAGGTTGAGAGTAGGTTCGCCCAGAATCTGCACAAGCAGAGAACCTCCCGGATTGCTGCGTAAATTGACCGTCAGAATGTTTTCCTGGTCATGTGGTGCAATGGAACGTTGCAGCTCAGCAACCTTCTGGTTGAAATCAGCAGGGCTGAGTACTTTCACACCATTGAGACTGACTACGGCACTCGACACCCGGTTCGAGCCATCTTCCGTGCCATTTTCGACGTTAAGGACAATCCCCTCATAACCCTGGCTCCAGAACCTGAACTCTTCCTGCACCGGCTCTCCTGTTGCCGATTCGATCCGCGCCTCAGCGATCACCTCCAGAGCCGAGGCTGTCGATGCTAGCGAACAGGCAACCAACAACATCAAAATGAATCCAGCTTTCTTCATACGCTCCTCCTTAGATAGCAATCAAACACATGGCAGCCGATGAAACCTTTGCTGCCTCCCATAACAATTTAATCTACTAACAGTCTTGCAGACAGATCTGTCCGTTCGTCATGGCATGATGGGAAATCGCCATGGACAATTCTGTGTACGAGATTTGATACAAATGGGATTGGTGTACCCGAACCGGGATGAGAGAGGTGCTTCCTGTTGATCGTACTATCAGGCAAAAAAACGCCAACAGCACAAGCTGCAGCCTTGTTCATGCGTTCCCTCCATGGAATCCAATCAAATTAAATTAAAAAACCGGGCAGTCAAAAATGCTTCTTGACAACCCGGCTGTCTTTAACGGTGCTTAAGACCCGTGGCTTTCCGCCCCATCCTCACGAACAGTTTGGCTTTGCAACAAGATTAAATAACATTGAATAGTGATATTAGGCCTAGCTCATGTCAACAATGATTGTCAAGCATAAAATTTCACCTGACCCACTCAATTCACTACATCACAGATCAACATTCCACATAATCAACCGCTGCAGAGGTCAGTTTCTCCAACGCCTCAACGCTGCCCGCTTCTGTGTATACCCTGACCACCGGTTCAGTCCCCGACTTTCTGAACAGGGCCCATGAGCCGTCTTCGAGGATCATCTTGACCCCATCGGTGGTGATCGTCTCAGCAACCTGTTTGCCGGCGAGTTGTTGTGGCGGTGAGGCGAGTTTGTCACCGATCTTTTCTGCCAGTTCCATGGAAAGACGCAGGTTCTTGCGGGACGTATGGAATTCACCGACACGTACGTAGAGTTCTTGCAGCAACTGGTTGATCGTCTTGCCCTCGACCGCGACCATTTCAGCGACCAGCAGGCAGGCCAGTACGCCATCCTTGTCCGGGACATGCCCGCGCAGGCTCAAGCCGGCGCTCTCCTCGCCACCGATGACGATCTGATTGTCACGAATGAACTCTCCGATGTATTTGAAACCGACCGGAGTTTCCCGCACGGCAAAGCCGTGGTGGGCGGCCACCGCATCGATGAAATGCGAGGTCGCCACCGAACGGGCGGCATCGCCCGACTCCCCTTTCCTTCTGATCAAATAATCGTACAGCAGGGCCAGGATATAGTTCGGCTCGATGAAAGTACCGTCAGCATCGATGATGCCGTAGCGGTCAGCGTCACCATCGGTCGCCAGGCCGAGTGCAACCTGCTTGTCACCTCTGACGCGGGTGATCAGGTCATTCAGGTGGGTCGGGGCCGGATCAGGTGGCATGCCGCCAAAATATGGGTCGCGGCTGTTGTTGATCGTCTGCACCAGCAACCCGGCCTCTCCCAGCAGGCTGTCAACGTAATTACGTCCGGCACCGTACATCGGGTCGAAGATCACCGTCATTCCCGATCGGCCGATGGCTTCGAGATTAACTTTCTTGCGAATCACCTGAAGATAGTCGGGCATCGGATCGATCTCTTCGACCAGGCCTGAGCGCACAGCCTGATCAAGGGGCTTGTCGCGGTAACAGACTTCGCCGAGCATGGCATTGGCGCGACGTTCGATGTCGGCGGTCACTTCCGGCAACGCCGGACCACCCCAGGAGGTGGAGAACTTGATGCCGTTGTATTCGCTGGGATTGTGACTGGCCGTGAAATTGATCGCGCCATCCGTAACACGGCGCATGATCTCATAGGCGATAACCGGGGTTGGCGCATCATCCTTGCAGATGAAGGAAGGTATGCCGGAACCGGCCAGGACCCGGGCTGTTTCATGCGCAAACCGTTCACCGAAGAACCGGCTGTCGTGACCGATCACCAGGCCGCGATCGCCGCTGCCCTCAGCCTTGAGAAAATCAGCGATCGCCTGAACGACCACACGAACATTATCCAGAGTAAAATCTTCGGCCAGAATACCGCGCCAGCCGGAAGTACCGAACTTGATCTGAGTCATGCTTTTCTCTCCTAATCGATTATTTGTACGTGAAGAATAACATAAAAAATTGTAACCACAGATGGACACAGATGAACACTGATAAATCTTAGAACCCATTGGGGGAAGAACAAGGTAACTGCATCAAGTTTTTTTCTTACAAATATCCGTGTCTATCCGTGTTCATCAGTGGTTAAACTCAATTCAGCTTTTCCATGTTCCGCGTCACTCGTCCCGCGTCCCGTCTTCATCATCCGGCATAACCGGAGCAGGATAATCCTCGATATCGGCAACATAGGCGCAGTCTGCCGGCAGAAAACCTTTTTTGATGTTTTCCGGGGTCAGACGCACACAACCGGGGCGCTTCACTTCACGTTGGTCGTAAACACGGCAGAACTTCGTCTCGGGGTCGAGATGTTCGCACGGCAGACCCGTGTAGTAGATGCGACCCTCGAAATCGATTTTTTCGTAGCAGCACTGGCCGCATCGACTACAGACGGACTCCCATTTCTTGGTATCCGGTTTGCTTGATTTACTCATGACAACAAACTACCTGACGTGAAAAATCCGGTCAATGGCAACAACTTATGGATTTTTTAAGTTGACACAGATCAGTAAAAGGGGGTAGAAATCCACCTCGGAAACCAGAACCAGTTACAGATAAAGGAGTGCCCCATGCAGTGTCAAACAGTTCTTCCCGGTACAGAATGTACTTTCTGGAGTAAAAATGGTTGCGTATGCGAAGGTGGCAGCTGCCAGAACGTGATTGAAATGTGCGAAGGTTGCGATCATATCGCAGAAGGCACCATCGGTCCGGTCTGCCTGAAGGCCCCCGCCCCGGTCAAGAAGTGGTCCGGCGGCCTCTGCAACTTCGCCACTCACAGGAAAGTTGAAGTCAAGATTGAGGACATCAAGGTCAACCCGCTCAAAGCTTCGAAGCGCGCTGGTCGTTAACCACAATCTCGACGCTGTAAAAGATTTGGGGCCGGCAGCCATTTGGTTGCCGGCCTTTTTTTACGGGCACGAAGCGCGAGTTGCGAGGCGCGAAAAGGGTAAGGAGCACAAGCAAAGCAAAAGAATCATTGGACGATGATGACCGCTAAAAAGAATGATCAAATACAAATCTTTAAGTTCTGATTTGAATTTGATCGGCGCCCGAATAACCTTGTTTTGGTTTTTTCGCACTTCGCGCCTCACGCCTCATTCCGTTTCCTGTCCCCCCGCTTCTTCCCCATCAACCAGCAACGGCAGGCTTTCCATGAGCATCTCTGTTTCGGTATCAGGTGCCAGCTCGCTGAATTCACTAAGGGTCGGCAGTGACGAAAGGTCGGGCAGACCGAAGAGTTCGAGGAACTCCCTGGTCGTACCATAGATCATCGGCTTACCGGGGACATCCTTCTTGCCCAGGATTCTGACCAGGCGCTTTTCCAGTAAAGTCTTTAGAACGCTGCCGGAATCGACGCCACGCAGGTATTCGATCTCTGAGCGCGTTACCGGTTGGCGATAAGCGATAATCGCCAGACTCTCCAGGGCCGGGCGTGAAAATCGGAACGGCCTGCTGCGACCGAGTTTTCTCAGGTACTCGGCATATTCCGGACGGGTCCTCAATTGGTAGCCACCGGCAACTTCCTGCAGGAAGAACCCGCGAGGGCGCTCGGCGTAATCCACCTCGAGGGCTTCAATCGCTTCCCTGATATCTGCCAGGGGAACCTCCAGCGCTTCGGCCATACGTTCGGCCTTGATCGGCCCGTCGGCAGCAAAGATCAGGGCTTCGGCCAGTGGTATGAGATCATTTATATCCAAGACTGTCTTCTCCGACCTCAAGCTCTTCGGTTTCGTCGACCGCAACCGACGGGAAAAGCCAGATGGTTCCGTGATGAGTATTCTGCATGAAGCGAACCATGCGCATCTTGACCAGTTCCAGCAGGGCCAGGAAAGTCACGATGACTTCTGAGCGTCTGATCCCATCGCTGAAAAGGTCGAGGAAAGCTACGCTCTCCTTGCCATGCAGTTTGGTCAATATCGCGTTGATGCGATCCGTCACGGAGAGCTGTTCCAGGTTGACTTCGTGAACAAGTTCCTCGGGCTTTTCCTCTAGAACGTCTCTCAATGCGGCGAGCAGATCGAACAGGCCGACGGCAACAAAGCCTGTCTCCGATTCTTCCAACACCTCCGGCTCGGGAGCTGCGCGGGCAAACAGGTCGCGTCCCAACAAGGGTCCGGCTTCAAGGGTCTCGGAAACATCCTTGTATTTCTGGTACTCGAGCAGTCGCCGGACCAGTTCTGCGCGCGGGTCCTCTTCCTCCTCCTCCGCCTCGTCTTCGAAGGATCTGGGCAGCAACATCTTCGACTTGATATGCAGCAAGGTGGCTGCCATCAGCAGAAACTCCCCGGCAATGTCGAGGTTGAGAGTCTTCATGGTGTCGAGGATGCCCAGGTACTGCGTTGTGATCGCGGCAATCGGTATATCGGATATATCCATCTCATTTTTCTTGATGAGATGGAGCAGGAGATCCAACGGCCCTTCGAAATTCTCCAGGTGGATATCGTAGCCACTCATAATAATCACCGATAAAAGAGTAGACGCATGGTCTGCTCGACAACGTCCATATGCGGGCCGGCCATCAGTGATACCACATGGTGGACAGCCGGACCGAAAGCCACGCTCCAGATTGATGTGCCAAAGATCAGGAATACGATCAGCAACATGCCGAAAGGTTCGATGCGGCGCAGCATCAGGGATTGTTTCTCCGGAAGAATCCCCATCAGTACGCGACCTCCGTCGAGCGGCGGAATCGGCAACAGGTTAAAGAGACAGAGGATAATGTTAATGTAGAGTCCGAATGCCGCCATCAGACCAACCGGCTTGATGTATGACAACATCTGGCTGACCTCTGGAAGAGAGGCCGCAACGTAGACGACTACGCGCAGCAGCAGCGCACAAAAGAGTGCCAGCATCAGGTTAGCCAGTGGTCCAGCCAGGGCAACCCAGACCATGTCATTTTTCGGACGACGGAGATTGTTCGCATTGACCGGGACCGGCCTGGCCCAACCGAAGCCGAAGACCAGCAGAGCTATAGTGCCGATTGGGTCGAGATGCTTGAGCGGGTTAAGCGTCAGGCGACCAAGCAGCCTGGCAGTCGGGTCCCCGAGCTTTTCAGCGGAGAACCCATGCGCCACTTCATGCAGGGTAACAGCCAGCAGCGCCGGCACCAGCATGATGGAAATTTTAAGCAGGATATGTTCCATAAGAAATGGAGTCTACCGATCAATTAACAGGATGATTGTTTCTAGCAGATGCGTTGTCAGGAGTCAATGGCGATAGTTAGGAACAAAAAGCATAAGTATTTGATTTTACTTTATTAATCATTGTTTACAAAAAATCACAAAAACCTGGGAGAATAGGACGCTGATTTACGTGATGAACGCTGATAAGACAAAATCAACTTATTGATATTTAAATTCTAAAAGCAGTTTTAAATTGCTTCAAATCCGCATTTTCAGACTTGATCAGTGGCCAAAAGAGCCTAACGTTTCTGAATTCAAGATTTCCCGCGCTTCGCACCTCGCGCCTCGCGCCCCTGAATCCCCTTCCCATACTTCCGCAACACATACGCCTTCTCATCCTCCAGTGTCACGACACGGTCATCGAGTCGCGCGCCGAGCAGGTCATCGAGAATAGTCCGGAATTGTGGTCCGGGTGGGAAGCCGAGGTTTTCCAGATCGTGGCCGGTCAGTATCGGCTGGACAGCTCGCAGATGAGTTATATAACGTGAAATCCATTGGCGCACGGACTCCTTTTTAGCTCTGGCCATCATCAACAGCAGGACTTCTGTTGACAGAGGCTGAAACCAACGATACAGGCTGCTGTTGCGGGGTGGTCGAGTGCCGGGGTTGCGCCGCTCAAGTTGTCTCAAGATGCCGAGGGCCGTACTGCGCTGGTCGATCATGATGTCACGATAACGTGGCATGATCTGCAGTCGCTCGCAGAGGTTACTGATTCCGGTACGATCCAGGACCGATGTGCAGACGAGGAAGTAGCAAAGCCAGCGTTCACAGGGTTGGCCGGTGTAAAGCAGATCATACCAGTCCATTGCCCGTCTCGCTTCATCGAAGAACCTGGCATAATCGACCTTCTTCGACAGTGCCGGATGCAGGGAGCTGAGGACATTCAGTTTGGCAAGCCGGGTTATTGCCGGCAGAGGCCGATGTTCATTTAATATCAGGTAAAGTTCCGTGAAAATGCGCTTGCCACTGACTTTATCCAGCAGGCCGAGACGCACGGCACTGGTCAGAAGATGCTCCGTCTGTTTGCCAATCTGGAAACCGAGACGCTGTTCAAACCGGACCGCCCGAAACACCCGGGTCGGATCTTCGACAAAGCTGAGATTGTGCAACACGCGGATTGCCTTGTCGTCGATATCACGCTGACCACCGTAGTAATCGAGCAGCTCACCATAGGCCTCCTGGTTCAAGCTGATCGCCAGGGTGTTGACGGTGAAATCCCGCCGGCTCAGGTCCATTTTTACCGAAGAATGTTCGATATCCGGCAAAGCACCGGGCTTCAGGTAATACTCCATGCGAGCCGAAGCGATATCGACCTTGAAGTCATCCGGATAGATGAGGACCGCGGTACCGAACTTGCGATGACAGCGGACCCGGCACTCGTGATCGCGGGCAAAACGTTCGGCGAAAGCCACGCCATCTCCCTCAACGACAATATCAACATCGAGGTTTTCCTTGTTAAGCAGCATGTCCCGCACGAAGCCGCCGACAACAAATATGGCCACATTGAGTTCATCGCCAATTTTGCCAAGTTGAGCGAGAATGTCCTGAATCCGCCGAGGCAGGCGATTCCGTATCAGGCGCTGGATCTGGCCAGACTTGTAGCTGCGTCCGCCCCTGCTGACCAGGCTGCGCTCTCCGGAACGTGGCGGTGTGCCAGCGCTGCTGGCCAGATGACGCAGCAGATCAGTACGGGTCACGGCACCGACCAGTTTGCCCTCATCAACGACCGGGACGAAACGCTGGTTACTCTCGACGATCATCGACTTGAGGACGGCCACAGTCGTCTGGGGCGAGACTTGGTGGAAGTCACTGGTCATGATCTCACCGACCGGCTGTTTCTGCAGACCGTGATAGACCGCCTTGTCGACCAGCTGCCGGGAGATAATCCCGACGACTTCCTGCTTGTTGACGACCGGCACCGTATTGATATTGAAACGGGAAAGCACCTGGTGGGCGTCGGCAACCGTCTGATCGATCGTAACGGACTTGACCGGCGTAGACATGAGGTGCAGTGCCTCCCATTGCGGCTGAACCTGTTCTTGCAGAACAGCCGGTAACCGTTCAAGAACCTGGACCAGGGTCATATCGCGCACCGCACATGATGCAGCCGATGCGTGACCGCCACCGCCAAACTCGCTCATGATGTCACCGGCGTGAACCTCCTTGAGACGGGAACGGGCGACGATGAAGACACGACTTTCCATACGGATAATGATGAACAGGACATCAAGGTTTTCCATGTCTTTGAGTTTGTGGGCAAGAGTCGCAATATCACCAACAAAATGGTCAACTGTAGCATGGGCGATAGCGATATTGATGCCATGGATATTGAGGATGGTCCGGCTCGCGATCAGGTCGTTGAGCAGACGGACCTGTTCCGGGGTCAGCTCCTGGACGATCAGGTCGGCGACGATATTCAGGTTGGCTCCGTGCTCCAGAAGATAGGAAGCGGCCTGATAATCCCTGACCGTGGTCGTATGAAAGGTCAGGCTGCCGGTATCTTCGTAGAGGCCGAGCATCATCATGGTCGCTTCATCAGCAGAGACTTTGATCTGCTTCTGTATGAAGATGTGAGCCAGAACCGTGACGGTTGACCCGACCGGCTCGACAACCTCTAAAGAGCCTTTGAGGCTACCCTTCTTGACTGTGTGGTGATCGTAGATATGTATATCGACGCCGGGACGTTTGGCTACATCTGCGAAGGGGCCGATCCGGGAGGCCTGGCGGACATCGACCAGGATCAGGCGAGTGATCGCATCGAGATCGATATCGCGAACCCTTTTGAAACCGAAGGCATACTGGGCGCTGTTGAGGAAGAATTCACGCAGGCTACGCTCCTGGCCGCCGGGAAAGACCATCACAGCGTCGGGATACAATCGCCTGGCAGCAATCATCGACCCGAGGCAGTCAAAATCGGCGTTGATGTGGGTCGTGATGACGTCCATGTTTACCTGCCAGGGTCTGGAGATTGGGGGCTGGGGGCTGGTTATGGTAATTTTAGCACACGATGCTTCCAGCCCCCAGCCCCTGTATACCAGCCCCCGCTTCTAAAGTTGGAGACTGCCGATCAGTTCGTGAATGTCCTCGATTCCCTCGTCTATACAGAATTCCTCGATCCCGTCGATAATCGTCTTTATGACCGACGGGTCGACGAAATTGGCGGTACCGACCTGGACTGCCTTGGCACCGACGATCAGGAATTCGATAGCGTCCATGGGACGGGAGATGCCGCCGATGCCGATGACCGGAACCGAAACAGCCTGTACGACCTGGTGGACCATGCGCACGGCAATCGGGCGGATCGCCGGGCCGGAGAGACCTCCGGTACGGTTGGCTATTCTAGGCTTGCGAGTGTGGATATCCACCGACATGCCGGTGATAGTGTTGATGCAGGAGATCGCGTCTGCGCCGGCCTCTTCCACGGCTCTGGCTACAACCGTAATATCTGTGACGTTAGGTGTCAGTTTGACGATCAGGGGTTTTTGCAGGTTCTTGCGCACCAGTGCGACGACTTCGCTGGCAGCCTTGGGGTCGGTACCGAAGACGATCCCACCCTGCTTGACGTTCGGACAAGAGATATTCAGCTCTCCTGCGGAAATTTCCGGGATATCATTCAGGCGCTTTGCAACTTCGCCATACTCTTCCAGGGTGTTGCCGAAAAAGTTGGCAACGACCGGGGTGTTGAGGGTCCGGAGGAAAGGCATCTTGTGCTGGATGAACGCCTCGATGCCGACATTCTGCAGACCGATGGCGTTGAGCATGCCACTGATCGTCTCGGCGATCCGCGGGGTCGGGTTGCCGGCCTTCGGTTTCAGGGACAAGCCTTTGGTGACAATCGCGCCGATTCTCTCCAGGTCCAGAAATGGCGCGTACTCTTCACCATAGCCAAATGTCCCTGAAGCTGGCATGACCGGGTTGCGCAACTTGATGCCGGCAATCTCGACTGCCATGTTGGGTTTTTTGACTGTTGTCTTGGTCGTTTCATTCATCACTCACACCCCCCGCAGCCATGACTCTGTGCCAGAGCGTTCCAGTCGAGGTACTGGGCTTTGAAAACCGGCCCGACCTTGCATGTGCAGAGGTAACTCGGGCGCTCCTCGGTATGCCCAGCCCCTTTGACGACGCAGCCGAGGCAGGCGCCAACCCCACACGCCATCGACTCTTCAAGGGAGACCTGCAAAGGCGTCTTGTTGGCTACGCAGATATCACGCACGGCGCAGAGCATCGGCATCGGTCCGCAGGCAAAGACTTCAGCCTTGGGGAACTTCTGCAGCTTGCGTTCCAGGACCTGGGTCACCAGCCCCTCTTCGCCGAGGCTGCCATCGTCGGTGGAGACATAGGTCTCAACACCGAGTCGTTCGAATTCGGTTACCGCAAAGATATCGTCGCGCGTACGGCCACCCATCAGCAGACGGACATTGCAGCCTTTGTCAATCAATTCGCCAGCCAGCATATAGAGGGGGACCAGGCCAATCCCGCCACCAACAAGAATCCTCTCGCCATCGCATGAAGGCGCGTCGAAACCGTTGCCGAGCGGTCCTAGCAGCTCCACCTTGTCTCCTTCGTGCAGCTCCGCCATGATCGTCGTTCCACGGCCTACGACCTTATAGACGAGCTCGACAAACTCCTTGGGCGGCAGGCCATCGCAGTCCGCCGGCAGGAACCCGGTACGAAAGATGCCGAACGGTCGCCGCAGCAGCGGCGGCAGCGAGCGCTGCACGCGAAACATGACGAACTGCCCTGAATGGGCAGTCTCGCTGAAACCGGGCGCCAGAATCCGCATCCGGTAGTAACCGGGTGAGATCTCCTGGTTGGATATTATTTTGGTCCTGTAATTCTTCATCCGTAATATCTCTCCTGATCGAGACGCTGCCTTATTCGATCGCAGCATCCAGCGGGTATGTCATTAAGCAGGCGTCTTCACCATCCGGGTAGTAAGCGGTTCGCTTGCCCGTGGCAACGAAGCCAAATTGTTGATAAAGCGCAATCGCCGGCGCATTGCCGGTGCGCACTTCCAGGCAGACCGAGTTCAGGCCAGACCTGCGAGTGCGCTCGATAACATACTCGAGCAGTCGGGCAGCAATCCGCCGACGACGCATGCTCGGCAAGGTTGCCAGGTTCTGGATCTGCAATTCCTCGGCGATCAACCAGGAACAGAGGAAACCGGCGAGGACATCCCGGCACCAGTACAGGTCAATCTTCGCCACCGGGTTGACTAATTCGTCAGCAAAGTGCTGCATGCTCCACGAATCGTGCTGACTGGCACATTCAAGCTGATAGACAGAAGACAGATCACCCCGGGTCATCGGTGTGATCCTGTCACCATCGGGCAAATCAATGAGTTGATCATTATGCTGCAAGGTTTCGCTTTCCACATCAGCTTGAATGTCAAAAGGTGATTCATAATAGGATACCGCCACCGGCCTGTAAAGGGTTGAAATCAATCCTGTCAAGGTTCACTCCAGGTCGCAGATTACAGTTCTTTTAGTGCTTTGCGATTGACAACCCGCAGGGGGGTGATTTATTTAATAGCGCTACCTTTTGCAAACAAGGAGATCACACTTGTCTGATCGTTCCAGCATGACCTATAAAGGAGCCGGCGTCGATATCGAAGCCGGCAACCGTTTCGTCGATATGATCAAGCCTCTGGTCAAGTCCACCAACCGCCCTGAAGTGCTCACCGATATCGGTGGCTTCGGCGGTTTATTCTCTCTGAACAAGGACAAATACCAGTCGCCGGTCCTTGTTTCATCAACAGATGGAGTCGGCACGAAACTGAAGCTCGCATTCCAGCTTGACCGACACAACACGGTGGGCATAGACCTGGTTGCCATGTGTGTCAATGACGTCATCGTCCAGGGGGCAGAACCGCTGTTCTTTCTCGACTACCTGGCAACCGGCATGCTCGCACCGGAAAAAGCCGCTGAGATCGTTGAAGGTATTGCAGAAGGTTGCAGACAAGCCGGTTGTGCACTGGTCGGTGGTGAAACAGCCGAACTGCCGGGCTTCTACAGTGACGGTGAGTACGACCTAGCCGGATTTACGGTCGGTGTTGTTGACCGCGATGCCATCATCGACGGTTCCTCCATCCAGGTTGGCGAAGTGCTGATCGGCATCGCTTCAAACGGTTTGCACTCGAACGGTTATTCACTGGCCCGCAGGATTATCAGCGAACGGCTGGAGGGAGACCTCGAAGCCGTAGTGCCGGGACTTGACGAGTCCCTCGGTGACGCGTTGCTCCGCCCAACCAGAATTTACGTCAAATCGATTCTCAACCTGCTGCGCGACTTCGCGATTCAGGGCATGGCTCACATTACCGGCGGCGGCTTGCTCGAGAATGTTCCAAGGATTTTACCGCGGCACTGCAAGGCGGTCATCCGTAAGGACGCCTGGCCGAAACCGCCGCTTTTTGAGATTTTGCGTGAAGCTGGCAATCTCGAAGAGAAAGAGCTGTTTCGCACTTTCAATTACGGCATCGGCATGGTCCTGGTGGTACGCAAGGACGATGCAGATGACATCATGTCGCGCCTGCGCGGCCTGAATGAGCAAGCCTACGTGATCGGTGAGATTGCCGCATGCGACGACACGAGCGAACAGGTTCAACTTGTTTAATAACTAAGTTCTGAGCTTTACACTGTAAGAATGATTAGACCTTCCGGAGTCCTTCCATGTCCAAAAAGTTGCACATAGGGGTACTCGCCTCGGGTGGCGGGACCAATCTGCAGTCGATTATTGACCGGTGCCAGGATGGCAGCCTCAATGCCGAAATTTCCGTTGTCATCTGCAATAACCCGGGTGCCGGCGCACTGGATCGCGCTGCACGAGTCGGGATTGCCACACGATGCATCAACCATCGTGATTTTTCCAACCGCGTGGACTTCGATACCACCGTCGTCAGTGCCCTGCAGGAAGCCGGTGTCGAGCTTGTCGTTTTGGCCGGCTTCATGCGCATCATTACCCAGACATTCATCGACGCATTCCCCGATCGCGTCATTAACATCCACCCGGCTCTGCTGCCTTCATTTCCCGGTATGCACGTCCAGCAACAGGCGATTGATTATGGTGCCCGCTTTTCCGGTTGCACTGTGCATTTTGTTGATGGTGGTGTTGATACCGGCCCAATCCTCATGCAGGCGGTCGTACCGGTTCTCCAGGATGATACGGCAGAAACCCTGGCAGCCCGGATCCTCGAACAGGAACACAGGATCTACCCGCGGGCGATCCAGTTGATCGCTGAAGACCGGGTCCGCGTCAATGGCCGACGGGTGACCATTTATCCTGCCTGCCCGCCGGACCATGCAGCACTAGTCAACCCGTCTCTGGAGAATTGACTGATGCGCGAGGACTCGTTTGACGCCGTCAGAAGTGAACCGATTCTGGTCAGCGCATGCCTGCTCGGTCTGCCGACCCGTTATGATGGCAAAGCCAAGCGTTCCCAAGCAGTTATGGAATACCTGCAGAGAGAAAACCTGCTGCCGATACCGGTCTGCCCGGAACAGCTCGCAGGCATGTCCACGCCTCGCGAGAAAACCTTCTTCAAGTCCGGTAGCGGCCTCGACGTCCTCGCCGGAAAAGGACATGCTGTCTCGGAGTCCGGGGAGTCGATGAACGACATTTTCTGTCGTGGTGCATGGATGGTCCTGCAGATCGGCCACTTGAGCAATTGTCGTCGCGCCTTACTCAAGGAGCGCAGTCCTTCCTGCGGCGTGCACCTGATTTATCGCGGCAAGGCAAGGGTGCCCGGCACCGGGGTTACCACAGCGCTACTGATCAAGGAAGGCTTTGAGGTTTTCTCGGAAGAGGATTTGTAAACCAACAGGCAGCAAGGTCGCCGCAACTCATTACCCGGAATTAGACATTCATGATCTGCGAACTTGCCCACCCACCTTTCGGCAGCAAGAGAATTCCGGCTGATGGGTACTTGATTCCGCAAGGCCACCAACCATGAGCAAACATTATGATATCGCTATAGTCGGCAGCTCCCTGGCGGCACAGATCGCCGCCGCACTGTTGGTCAAACAAGGCGGCAGGGTCCTGTTTCTGAGCGAAACCGGGATGAAGGCCCCGACATGGTTTCATTCTTCTCTTTTCCTGGAAAAAATCCTCGGCGTACTGGGCGGCCGCTCCTGCTTTATGGCCCAGCGACCGATCCAAATCGTTTCCGAGCACTCAAGATTGACCGTCAGCAACGATATCTCCCTCGACAAAGAGTTGCAGCGGGAGTTCGGTGCCTCCGGACCCGCAATCAGCGACTGGTTGGCCAGGCTCCAGGAGCAGGGGCAGCGATTGGAAGAGCTGTTCTTGGAGAACGGCGGCCTACCCTGGCCATCGTTCAAGGCAAAGGCGCGCTTTAAACTGCTCTGCGTGCGCAACAGAGTGAATCAGTCTGGGCTGGAACGACCGATCGCGGATCAGCTCTCAGGCTTCGCAGACCAGCCGAGAGCATTCCTGACCGATCTGTTGCAGGGACTTGCGTTGACCCCGGTCGACAACCTGTCCACGGCCCGTGCCGCGATCTTGTGGGCGCAGGCCCAGAGACCTGAGAACGTCAGAGGAGCCGAGTTCAGCCAGACGCTGGAGAAGCGTTTCGACCAGTTTCACGGGGTAAGGGCTCAGTTGGAGAATTTGAAGCCCTTCGAATTCGACGGCTCGCGATGGACAGGCGGGCAACTCGTATCGGGCGGCCGGTTCAGCGCCGACAACTTCCTCCTCGGCGACCAGCGACTGGCCGGGTTGTTCGCGGCCGGCGAGCCAGTGCAGGGTCTTTCTTCCCCTGTTCGTGCCGCATGGCAAACCGACAATCTTGCCGGGCAATTATCCAGGCTGCTGGGGCCGCGGGTGATCTGCGGAGGCCGCCTGCCATTGCGGATGGCCATTGAACAGGCTGACGAACAGTTGCATGGGCTGGTCCACAGCACCGAGGGTGCAAATGCTGATGAGATCAGAAGACAGCTCGATCCGGTCCTGCCCTTTGCCGAGTACCGGCTCGACGCATTAGGCCGCGAACAGGGGCCAACGCCGCAAGTGAAGCGTCAAGAAACCATGCTGCTGGCCGGCCTGCCGTTGCGGGCCGGCAGAAACCTGTACTGGGCGGACAATACCGCCCTGCTCCCGGAGATGGACGGCGCGGGTGCGGCATTGCTGGCCTGGACAATCCTCGCCAACCTGGGAAGGGGGCTAAAAGCCGGCCTGGACTAAGAAATGCTTGCAAAGCAATTTCATCCATGTTAGAAGATTCCGTTCAGAACGTATAGGAGGAACAAGAAATGGCTAACGTTTGTGATGTTTGTGGGAAAAAACCGATGACCGGCTGTAATGTCAGCCATGCACATAATAAAACCAAGAAGGTTTTCAAGCCAAACCTGCAGAAGGTGCGTGCCGTCCAGAACGGTGCCGTGCGCAGCATGAAGGTGTGCACGCGTTGCATCCGTTCAGGGGCTGTGCAAAAAGCCAGCTAAACTGTCTGGTGAAAAATTTCAAAGGGGCGGCCTGATAAGGCCGCCCCTTTTATTTTGTGATAACGGTAGAAAAAGCACCATCAGGGCTACTGTTTCACAGTTGCAATCCATTCGATCTCAACCATCGCTTCCTTCGGCAACGCCGCTACCTGCACACAGGCCCGCGCCGGAGGCACCTCACTGAAACATTCGCCATAGATCTCATTGACCGTTGCAAAATCGGCAAGGTCCGTCAGGTAAATGGTGGTTTTGATGACATCGGAAAAGTCGCAGCCGGAAGCATGCAACATGGCGCGCATGTTGGTGATCACCTGACGGGTCTGTGCTTCAATCCCGCCATCAACCAAGGTTCCACTTGAAGGGTCGAGAGGTATCTGTCCGGAATAAAAGATAAAATTTCCCGCCCGAACAGCCTGTGAATAGGGCCCTATTGCGGCAGGGGCGTCGGTGGTCTGGATCTGTTTTTTTAACATCAGAGACTCCTTGGAAAAAGACTTTAGGCCGAAATCTGTCAGCGGGTATATTTGTGTTCACTTTTTGGCACATACCACTTGATAAAGTTATACGTAATCCCGGCCGGAGCCGGCTTGATGCCACGGAAGCGTCTGGCAACAGCAGGGAGCGCTTCGCCAACGTAGAGGAAGGTGTAAGGCTGCTCATCAGCCAGGATTTCCTGGAAGCGGTCATAGATTTCCTTGCGTTCCTCACGATCAAAAGTCCGGCGCCCCTTCTCCAGCAAATCGTCAACTTCCGGGTTGCTGTACTTGATAAAGTTCAATTCTCTGGGTTCAGTTTTACTCGAGTGCCAGATATTGAATTGATCCGGTTCAGGCCCACCACTCCAACCGAGTATCGTCGCATCGAAGTTGCCAGGAAAGATGAACTCCTTAAGGAATGTCGCCCATTCGACAATACGAATTTCGATTCTGATGCCTACTTCCTTTAAACGGCGTTGGATGATTTCCGCAGTTTTGGAACGCAGATCATTACCCTGGTTGGTGACAATCGTAAAAGCCAGCGGCTCACCATTCTTGTCCAGCACTCCGTCACCGTTACTGTCGGTCCAGCCAGCTTCCGCGAGCAAGTTACGGGCGATCTCGGGGTTGTATGCATAACGTTTGACGTCAGCATTGTAAACCCAGGTGTCCGGCTTGTAAGGGCCGGTTGCGGCTTGGCCAAGCCCAAGCAGGACTCCATCGATAATTTCCTGTTTGTCGATGGCATAGGAAATCGCCTGACGCACGCGAATATCCTGAAAAAGAGGCTTGATCAGATTATAGCCGAGATAGGTATAACTGAAAGACAGATAGCGGTACTTGTTGAAGTTGCGGGTAAATGCCGGGGCGTCAGTTTGTGTTTTGTACTGGATCGGCGTGAGACTCATAAGGTCCAGCCCACCTGCCTGAAGTTCGAGGAACTGAGTTGAAGTGTCGGGAATGACCCGGTAAACAACCCGGTGGATGTAGGGCTGCCCTTCAAAATAATCCGGGTTGGCGAGCAGCTCAACCTTTTCCCCGGCAACCCATTTGACAAACTTGTAAGGCCCGGTACCAATCGGACTTCTGGATAATGGGCTCTTGGTGACATCCTGTCCTGCAAGAAGGTGTTTCGGATGAATCGGGGTCCCCCAGCTTTCGAGAGCCGGAGCATAGGGTTTTTCGTAGGTCACCCGAAAGGTGTAGGGGTCAGGGGCTTCGGCGCTGGCGACTTGGAGAAAATCCTCTGCATAAGAGGTTGGCACATCCGGGTTGATATACATCTCGTAGGTAAACAGCACATCAGCGCTGGTAAAGGGGTTCCCGTCGTGCCACGTCACACCCTTACGGAGATGGAAAGTGAAGGTCAGATTGTCCTCGGAAATTTCCCAGGACTCGGCCAGCTCACCTTCCAACCGAAGGTCCTTGTCGTAACGAATCAGGCCATTGTAGACAAGGCGATTGATATCACTCGAAGCCGAATCTGATGAAAGCACCGGCAGTAAATTGTTCGGCTCGCCGATCGACGCCTCGATAAAAGTATCTCCATGCACCGGCTTTGCGGCGTCACCTTCCGCGGGGACAACAGCCTGTTGCTGTTCACAGCCAACGAGTACCGACAACAGGAAAACCAGCAAATATTTCACTATTTTCTCCTTTAGAACACATATCTGATGACAGGCAAAACCATCTCATGCACGACTACGAGTTCATTTCGGCAGATAAACGACCTTTGCCCCGACCGGAGGTGTTACGTCAAAAACGCCGGACCGCAACCGGCCATTTGTCTCGACATCCGAGAACTCCAGACTGACTGTGGCATACTTTTCAGGGAGGTCAAGGGTCAACAGTGCAGGATAAAGCGCGCCCTGTTCCCTGAATTTTGCGTACTTGGCCTTGACCAGCAAATCGTTGTTTTTGAAATATGACACCTCGACAAGTTGCCGAATCTGATTGAAGACGAGTTCCTGACGTTGCAAGGTGCCGTAACGCACCAGCAACCATCCGCCGTCCTTGAGATCGAACGCCTCGACTTTCCAGGCCTCTATGAGAGACGGCTGATACAACAGCAGGCTGACAAGGTCTGAAACGTTTAACGGGATATGTGCGAATTGTGCTAGGTTTTCCGGTGTGGCTGCTCCCGTATAATAGAGGTTTTGTGCTGTAAGCAGGACGCCAAGCTGGCCGGCATCGGCTGTGAGCGATACCAGAGGCATGCCAAAAGGGTTCAGGGTCTCGGCGCGCAGGCGATCAGGTTTTTCGGCAATGATAACCTGTCCGCCGTTGATCGATGTCATCGGAGCTTTCACTTTGACCCTGGCCAGACCCTGGACAGACGAGATCAGGTTGGAATTGTCGACCCACTCCTGCATCAGACCATCGGCAAAACTCTGACTGACCGGCTCACCCCGGTTCGGTTGAACTGGTGCACATGCCGATAACAGCAGGACAAAGAGAGCGATTAAAACTGGCAAACGACCCAAAAGACGGCCCTTATTACTGGTCGGAAAGGTTTTCAAGTTTGTCACGCAGATGAGTGCTGTCAGGTTGCAATTGGAGAGCTCTCTCGAAAGCAGTGTGCGCCTCCTCCCGGTTCCCCAATGCAAGGTGGATATCGCCCAGGTGTTCATAGACCACAGCATCTTCACTCAGTTGGCGGCTGGCCTCCTCAATAATCTTGAGAGCATCCTTAAAGCGCCCCAGACGGTAGTACACCCACCCGAGCGTATCGAGAATATGGGGTGCCGGATCCTGTTTGACGGCACGCTCGGCATATTCCAGAGCTTTATCGAGATTCCGATTTTCTACGGCATACGCGTAGGCGAGAAAATTCAGTGCCTCGGCATGTTGATCGTCAATGGCAATAACTTCCTTCATAGCCTGACCGGCTTCTTTGTGGAGTCCGGAGCGCTCCAGAATCAGTCCCTTCTGATATAACAGCTCGATACTGTCCGGATAACGCTGCACACCTTCTTCGACGACAGCGACAGCTTTTTCATGCTGATCGTTGGCCATGTAGAGTGATGAAAGGTAGTGATAAATCTGGGGTCTGGGTTTCCCTGCAGCCTTTCTCGACTCAAGGAGTGTGATCGCTTCATCAATTCGGTCATTCTCCAGGTAAATAAAGCCGATATGGGACAGAGCATCATCGTAAAGCGCTGAATCCTTGTCGATTCCTTCGAAAGCCTCCAGCGCCATATCCCATTCCGAAAGCTTCTCATAGGCACTTCCCAGGTAATAGCGCACCGGCTCCAGGTGAGGGTTGAGATCCAGGATTGCCCTGAAAACCGTAATCGCATCTGCCCAGCGTTTCTGTTCAAGATAGATCAGCCCGATCTTGCGCCGTGCTTCGAAATCGTCCGGCTTTAGATCGACAATAATATTCAACTCTTCCAACGCATCGTCGTAACGCTTCATACCAATATAAACGCGGGCCAGATGATGACGCAGATTGAAATCGAGTGGCCGTTGCTCGAGAACTCCGGTAAAAACGTCCAGTGCGTTCTGCCATTCTTCAAGTTCTTCATAGAGCAGGCCCAACTCCAGCGAGGCCTGGTCAAAATCGGGGTCCTGGCGTATCAGCTTGCGATATTCTTCCACCGCAAGCTGGTTGAGGCCGGTTTCCCGATACAGCCGGGCCATGGCCAGGCGGCCGGGACGGGATTCGGGATTAAGACGCAAAAGCTCCTTCAGATGCTGCGAAGCCTGGTCGATTTCCCCCATCCTCACCAGGGCGATCGCGAGACGCAGCTGGACCTCTTCATTGTCGGGCTCCAGCTCAAGGACACGGCGAAAGTAAGGGGCGGCCTTGTCCGGTTGACGATTGGCAAAATATGCATTCCCCAGTGCCATATTCGCCCTGACCGAATCGGGGTTGCGTAACAGGATATTTTCGATGGTACGAACGACTTGTTCAGGCCGGTCCATGTCGAGATGGAGTTCGGCTAGCTCAAAGCGCACTGCTTCATCATTCGGAGCATAATCGATGGCAGCCTGATATGCTGCGACAGCCTCATCAAGGTCGCCCTCAGCCAGCAGCATTCTCGCTTTCATGTAATGATAATAGGCATCGGACTGAGGTTCATTCAGCCGTGACACATATGGAGCTTCGGATGAAGGAGTTTCGTCAGCAACGTCATGAACATTGGCAGTGACGCAGCCACTCGAAAAAACCACCAGAAAAATGGTCAGTCTGCGGAGACAAAACAGGGTCATACAGGATCCATTGATAAGAGAAAGATGCAAATTGAAAGTAGCACAGTCGCTATAGTCGGTCAATCGTGCAGCACCTTGATACAATAGCTTTACTTGTATATATCTTCTGATAATCTTTAGGAAAATTGGTTTATAGTGAAACCATGAAAGATCGCTTGGACAACCTGCTTCGAATACCGGAGGATGGGCATTTGACCCTTGCTCTGTGACCGCAAAACTGCCATGGACTCACTTCACAAGGAACTGCTCAATCATCTTGTCGAGATCGACAGATCAAACCCGGTTGATTATAATGCACCGTCAACCCTCCAAAAAGCCGTGAACAACCGGGAGCAGCCATCATGAGAATCGAACGCAAACTACCACTCAAAGATGCCTGGGTTATCTGGTTCGTACTCGGTGTGATCATGCTTAACTACCCGTTCATGCATATCTTCAACAAGAGCATCCTGATTCTAGGCATCCCGCTGCCGATCCTTTATTTCTTTATTGGCTGGCCGGTTTCAATCTTCGTCATTTATCTTTTTTCTATCTACATGGGACACGATTCAGGCCTTCCCCCCCCCGATTATGACCATCACGACAAATCGCATGGGGGACAGGAATGATTTCGCTCAAACTTGTCGCCCTGGTTTCACTGGTTTACTTCGGCATCCTTTTCGGGGTTGCCTACTATGCTGACCGGCAACGCAAACGCGGCCGGAGCCTGATAGACAATCCGTCCGTCTATTCTTTATCCCTGGCTGTCTATTGTACTTCCTGGACTTTCTACGGCAGTGTCGGCAGGGCTGCGACAACCGGCATTGACTTTCTTACCATCTATCTCGGCCCTACGTTGATCGCCTTTACGTGGTGGTTCCTGTTGCGCAAGATAGTCCGCATCAGCAAGGAGCAGAACCTTACCAGCATAGCCGACTTCATTTCCAGCCGTTATGGCAAATCATCACTACTAGGAGCAATTGTCACGGTCTTTGCGGTCCTCGGCATCATGCCTTACATTGCCCTGCAACTGAAAGCGGTCGCCCGCAGTTTCGACCTGCTTGTCTACCCACTTTCAACCAGCAACACCGTGCATGTGCTGCCAAAGTTCGACCTGCACTTCGATTCTGCACTCGCCGTGGCATTAATCCTGGGGCTGTTCGGTGTGCTTTTCGGGGCAAGGCATCTCGACACGTCGGAACGTCATGAAGGCCTCGTTGCAGCCATCGCACTAGAATCTCTGGTTAAGGTGATTGCTTTTGTCGCGGCAGGAATATTTGTCACATACGGGCTGTTTGACGGTTTTGCCGATATATTCAATGACTTTCTGGTACGTTTTCCTGAACGTGAGCACCTGCTACGGCTTGGCACAGAGGCTAACTCCTATGCGCACTGGCTGTCGATGACCATTATTTCAATGATGGCCGTCATGTTCCTGCCTCGTCAATTCCACATCATGGTTATCGAAAATTGTCGTGAGGAACATATCCGCAGTGCCATGTGGCGCTTTCCTGCATACATGTTCGCTATCAACCTGTTCGTCATTCCGATCGCTCTGGGCGGCTTGTTACTCGGTAATGGCGACACCTACAATGCAGACTTTTTTGTCCTGACCTTGCCCTTGCAGTATGGCCAGCCATGGCTGGCAATGCTGGTATTTATCGGCGGGTTTTCTGCTTCAGCAGGAATGGTCATGGTTTCGTCAGTTGCACTCTCGACGATGATCCTCAATCACCTGATCATACCGATTATCCTGAAATTCCACTCCAAAGCACAGAACCTTTCCTCGCTATTGGTCAATCTCAAGCGGATCGGGATTATCGCAGTCATTTTCCTCGGCTATATTTACTACAGATTCCTCGGTGAGTCGGCGGCCCTGGTCAATATCGGCCTGATCTCTTTTGTGGCGGCAACCCAATTCGCCCCGGCGGTTATCGGCGGGCTGTACTGGCGACAGGCGACCCAACGGGGAGCCACAACCGGCCTGATTCTGGGCTTCATCCTCTGGTTCTATACTTTGTTGATACCCTCATTTGTCCAGTCCGGGTGGATAGGCCCGGACATTGTGAACCATGGCCTCTTGGGACTGGCTTTTCTTAAGCCGACCGAGCTGTTCGGCTTGAGCGGATTCGACATCTGGACTCATTCGCTTTTCTGGACCATGTTCTTCAACCTCGGCAGTTATCTTTCGATTTCCCTTCTCACGACACCGAACCGTGGGGAACAAGAACAGGTTCGCAAATTTGTTGATGTTTATAGCCCCACGCCAGTCGCCACCAAGAAGACGCGTATCACCCGGGCCCCATCGATTATCGAATTCGTTGACCTGATGGCTAAATTTATCGGAGAAAAACCTGCCCATGCGGCGATCAGCGATTACCTCGGAAACCGCGATATCGATGAGAAAGG
>Ga0070728_10002489_pt1 | contig 22885 bp, 19 predicted proteins | sample tdDd471_FD_66723 | JGI IMG/M metagenome (GOLD analysis project Ga0070728, IMG submission 66723) | Marine sediment microbial communities from the Atlantic coast under amendment with organic carbon and nitrate - tdDd47.1 | ecosystem: Environmental > Aquatic > Marine > Coastal > Sediment | place... | reverse complement strand
ACGCCGGTGATGCGGCTGTGCCCCGGACTGTGGACTGCCAGCGCCACCAGTGGCGGCAGCAAATCGGGACACTGGCTGATGTCGGTGCGCAGGGGCCGCAGGTCTCCCCGGCATACGGTAACGGCATCGCCGCTGTGTTGCACCTCTGCTCCCATGGATTGCAGCAGGGATAATATGCCGCCGTCGGGACGGTTTTCGTTGGGAAGCCCTGCGACGGTAACAGGACCGCCCAAAGCTCCGGCGACCAGCATAAACGCCGCACCGGACCAGTCGCCTTCAATCTGAACATCACTGCCCCGGTACGTTTGGTTGCCGGGAATAATATATTCGGTGCCTTCGGGGGAGTGTTCCACAGTGACGCCAAAGGTGTTCAGCACATCGAGAGTCATGCGGATATAGGGCAGGCTCACAGGATTGCTGAGGCGAATGCGGGAATCTTCCGGGCAGCGGGGCAGGGCCAGCAGCAGCCCGGTGACAACTTGAGAGGTAATGCCTCCATCAAGCTTTGCAAAGCCGCCGTGAAGGTGCCCCTGAAGCCTCAGGGGGGCATGCCCATCGGTGGTGGTGACGGTAATCCCAAAGGGAGCAAGAGATTCCGCCAGCATGTCCATGGGCCGGGTCAGCAAAGAGCCGGTGCCTTCCAGCGTGCAGGGAATATCGGCCAGCGCCGCAATGGGAGCGAACATCCGCATACACAGGGCGGATTCACCGCAGTGCAGGGGGCCACCCTTAAGTTGTTTTGGAGGATTGATAACCACGGTGTCGCCAGTGCGTTCAATCTCCGCACCGAGGCTGTGGGCAATATTCAGAGCTGCGACCACATCGTCGGTATCCGGCATATTTTGGAGGATGGAGGTGCTGTGGGCCAGCAGCGCCGCCGCAATGCAGCGCTGGGCATGACTTTTTGACGGTGGCGCGACAATGCTGCCACGGGCCTGTGCCGGATGTATGGTCGCCTGCATGTGAACCTCCGGGGCCAGTATAACAAACGCCGCCCTCCGGGGGAAGGCGGCGTTGTGGAATCAGAAAGATTTCCGGCTTATTTTTTGTCTGCCTTTTTGGTATGGCAGTCATCGCAACCGGTGGGGCCGCTTTCCATTTCCAGGTGACAGTTGATGCACTGGGCGTGGTAGGCGTCGATAAGCCCCAGTTTTTTGTTACCCTTCACCGTAACCCGATGACCGTGGCATTCGCGGCAGGCCGGGGTCTTTTCCAGCGGAAGCTGCTCATGATGGCACTTCTGGCAGTTGTCGGCATAGTCAACGTGGTCCGCGTGGTTGAACTTCACCGCTTCATAGATGTCCTTCAACTGATACAGAACGCTGACATCCGGGCCCTGATATTCTTCCTTGCTGGGGGGCGCTTCTTCGCCTTCAGCGGGCTGGGCGTGGCACTCTTCACAGCTGGTGGGGCCGCTTTCGTTTTTGTTGTGGCAGTTGATGCACTGCTGGTGATAGGCGTCCATCAGGCCAAGGCGCTTGCTGCCTTTTTTCGTGCCCTTTGCCTTGTGGCAGGCCCGGCAGGAGGGCACCGCTTCAACACCGAAGCTGTGGTGATGACAGTCGGTGCAGCCGTCGGCGTAATCCACATGATCCGTATGATTAAAGGCGATGGCCGGATATTTTTCCTGCAGATGATTGAGGATGGCCACAGAGGGGCCGTCATCGGCGGTCAGGGTCTTGACATCCTGCTTTTTGCCAACATGGTCTTTGGCGTGGCATTCGCGGCAACCCACCGGTCCGGCACTGGCGGCTTTGTGGCAGCCGATGCACTTGTTGTGGAACGCCACCATGGCCGGTGCGCCTTCTTTGGCGGCATCTTCCTTGCTCTGGCCTTCTTTGGCTTCGTGATGCGCTGCCACGGCTTTGGCGGCGTCGTCAAAACCCTTGTGGCAGTCAGCGCAATCCTGGGCCGTGGTAAAGCCCGTGGACTCGGTGTGATGGCATACCTTGCAGTTGTATTCCTTCATCCGGGCGTGCAACTGATGGTTCCAGGTTACGTCGCCGTAGGGGGTGGCGATCACGCGGTCCGGTTCACCTTCGGGGCTTATGAGAAAGCCGATGAATCCCAGAGCGATCAGTGCTGCTCCTGCTGCCAGCAGGGCTCCTGCTTGAATTTGTCTTCTGGCCATGCTACTGTACCTTTTAATGCGTTTAGGTAAACGTTTGCTTCTTTCAACATCAAATGACCAAGCGGTCATTGACCAACATCAAGGATTGCTGCCCATGGCACGTCACGGTTTCATACTACAGGCTTCAGGGGACACGGCTCTGGTTTCTTCTTCCAAACGGAGCATCTGCGCCGAGTGCGGCGACAAAGGCTCCTGCGGTTTGGAAGACGGTCACAGCAGCGACCTGCCCGAAGAAATCACCGTTCTCAACCCTGTTGGGGCAAAGCCCGGGGATTGGGTGGAGTTCGATCTTCCGGGGCACAGCGAACTGCGGCTGTCCTTCATCATATGGATCGTGCCATTGATCGGTCTGCTTGCCGGTGCCGCCCTTGCGGGGCGCATCTTTACGCCGGGCAATCTGAGCGAAGACGCCATGGCAGCCATCGGCGGCGTTGCAGGCTTTATCCTGGCCTTTATACCCATCATGATCTACGACCGTTGGATGGCAAAGGGTAAGGGCGTGAAACCCATCATTACCAAAATCGTAACACCCGTGTGCTCCGTGGGCCGCCAGGCGGGCAATCCTTAACTATTTGTCACTCAAAGAACCGTTGGAACCATTATTACAGTAAGGGGACTCAGGGGCTTTCCCGCAAAGTCTCCTGTAGTTTTTCCAGAACCGTCATGTCTTCCCATTTCTGCTTTTCCTCACGCTGGGCGTCGGTGTAGAAGCAGATGGTACCGCAGCCAAGGCAACGGGACGCTTCTTTAATCATCAGGTCTTTGTCCAGGGTCAGATCAACTTCTTCAAAGGTATGAATCCGCTCGTCCACTTCCAATTCCGGCTGGGGAACCTGACGGGTTTTGCGTACACCGTTGACCGCGATGTCGTCGGACTGCTTCAGGCGGATGGGCTTGTACATGGCCAGTTTGGGCAGTTCCAGTGGTTCGCCGGAAAGATAGAGGTGAACAGAACGAGCTGCACGGCGACCAGTGCCGATGGCGTCAACCACCAGGGCCGGACCGCTGAACAGATCGCCGCCCACAAAGAGTTTTTCGTAGTTGGTCTGAAGGGTCTCGTCGTCGGCTTCAATGGTGTTCCAGCGGGTGAGCCCAACATTGTTTTTGGCCCGGAATTCTTCGCTGATGAAGTCGATTCGCGGCTTCTGACCAATGGCGGAAATAATCACGTCGATGTCCATCAGGGTTTCGCTGCCCTCGATGGGTTCCGGACGGCGGCGGCCCGATGCATCGGGTTCACCAAGCTGCATCTTCAGGTATTCCAGTTTCGCGGCTTTGCCGTTTTCCGGAATGATGCGGGTGGGGGCGGCCAGGAACATGAAGTTGATGCCTTCGTGCTCCGAGGCGACGATTTCCACCAGGTTGGCGGGCATTTCGTTGCGGGTACGGCGATACAGCAGGTTCACGCTTTTTGCGCCAAGGCGTAAAGAGGTACGGGCCGCATCAATGGCAGTGTTTCCGCCACCCACGACGACCACGACTTTACCGGTGAGATCCATGACCTCGCCCAGTTCGCGTTTCTGCAAAAATTCGGTGCCCTTGTACACGCCGGGAAGGTCTTCGCCTTCAACCCGCATGGTGGAGTTATCCCAGGCGCCGGCGGCCAGATACAGAGCATCGAACTGCTCGTCAAGCTGTTCCAGGGTAACGTCCCGGCCTATGTGGGTGTTGCAGCGGGCTTCCACGCCCAGATCCAGAATCTGCTGAATCTCGAAGTCCAGCCGTGCCTTGGGCAGGCGGTACTCAGGGATACCGTAGCGGATCATGCCGCCAAGGGCGGGTTTGGCTTCAAAGATGGTAACCTTGTGGCCCAGCCGCGCCAGATAATAGGCGGCGCTGATGCCCGAGGGGCCGCCACCGATGATGGCCACGGTTTTACCGCTGTCCGGGAGCATCAGGGGTTTGGGCATGCCGCCGTTTTGCATTTCCCAGTCCGCCACAAAACGTTTGATGTAGTTGTGATGTACCGGTTCGTTTTCGTCCACATGATTGCGGCGGCACCCGGCTTCACAGGGAGCGGGGCAGACGCGGCCGCAGGTGACCGGCAGGGGATTGCGTTCGCGGATGACGCTGATTGCTTCCGCATATTTGCCTTGCTTGGCAAGGTCAATGTAGGTACGGATGTCGATCTGCGCCGGGCAGAGCTGTTTGCAGGGGGCCAGACATTCGTCGCTGCTGTTGAAGTGCAGCAGTTTATCCGACATGCTGTGTACGCCGATAGCGCCGGTGGGGCATACCCGTTCGCAGGTGCCGCAGCCCACGCAGCGGGCCAGGTCAACTTCGGGAACGCCGTCGTGACCGATGTACAGGGCGTCAAAGGGGCAGGCCCGTACGCAGGTGCCAAGGCCCAGACAACCGGTTTCGCAGACGATCTCGCCGCCGCCCAGCGCAAAGGCGCTGCGGCAGTCCAGGGCTCCGTCATACTCGTACTTTTTGCTGGCGCGGTTGCTGCGGGTACAGAAGTTGTCGGCCATCTTTGCTTCCACAAAACCGACTTCCGCGCCCATGGCTGCGGCAACCTTTACCCAGGTTTCCTGGCCACCGGCAACACAGATGTTTACCGGGGCGCCCTTGACAATGGCTTCCGCCGCCGCACCGCAACCGGTGTAGCCGCAACCGCCGCAGTTGGCGCCGGGCAATGCGTCTTCTACTTCGCTGATCCGCGGGTCCGTTTTAACGAAGAACACCTTCGAGGCGATGGCAAGAACGATTGCCGATACGCCGCCGATGATGAGCATCAAAATGGCCGGATCGATGGTTGGATTAATCATGGTTTACCTCGCGGGTTACTCGTGGTCCGTGTATTCCATCGGGTTCCGTTAAATCATGCCTTTGAAGGCAAAAAAGGAAAGGGCAATCAGACCTGCGGTTACCAGCCCGATGCCGGTGCCCTGCAGGGCCTTGGGAATTGCCGAAATCTCAAACCGCTCGCGGATGCTTGCAAACAGCACCAGGGCAAGGCCGAAGCCCGCCGCCGAGGCGATCGAGAAAACGATGGTGTCCAGCAGACCGTAATCCTCTTTGATGGAAATCAGCGCCGTACCAAGCACAGCGCAGTTGGTGGTAATCAGGGGCAGAAAAATACCCAGGGATTTATACAGTGCGGGAATGCTCTTTTTAAGGAACATCTCCACAAACTGCACCAGCGCCGCGATCACCAGAATAAAGGCAAGGGTCCGCAGATACTGCAGGCCAAAGGGCACCAGCAGGAAATGCTCCACAATCCAGGTGAAGAAGGAGGCGATGGTCAGAACAAAGATAACCGCAAGGGCCATGCCGATGGCGGTGTCCATTTTTTTGGACACACCCAAAAACGGGCAGTTACCCAGGTAGCGCGCCAGCAGAATGTTGTTGATAAAGATGGCGCTGATAATCAATGCAAAGGTACTCATCAGACAACCCTCCTGGCCATGATGTTGTCAACGATCTTGCCTACCACGTTCATCAGGCCCAGCATCAGACCAAGGGCGATAAATGCGCCGGGGGCCTGTTGCAGAATACCGAAGGGCTCGAAGTTCAGGTTGAACAGGGCAAAGACATCAAGACCGAATACCGTGCCTGCGCCGAAGAGCTCACGGATGAAGCCCAGCACTGTCAGGGAAATGGTGAAACCAAGTCCCATGCCCAAACCGTCGGCAATGGAGAGCATCACGGGATTCTTTTTGGCAAAGGCTTCCGCCCGGCCAAGGATGATGCAGTTGACGACAATCAGCGGGATAAAGATGCCCAGACTTTCCGAAAGGCTGAAGAAATAGGCTTTCATCAGCATTTCGACGCACACCACGAAGGTGGCGATGATAACGATGTACGATGCCACACGCACTTCGTCGGGAATGACCTTGCGCATCATGGAGATGATGGCGTTGGACCCGATAAGCACGAAGGTGGCTGCCAAACCCATACCGATGCCGTTTTCCACGCTGGTGGTGACCGCAAGGGTAGGGCACAAACCAAGAACAAAACGGAAAGGCGGAATGTCTTTCCACAGGCCCTTGGTGACTTCTTTTACAAATTGGCTCATGACCGACCGTCCTTGTTGCTACTGTTTGATGGTCTTCATGATGTCAGCTTTATGGGCTTTGAACAATTCCATGGCCCGCGCGGCGCTATCGGCAACTGCGCGGCTGGAATAGGTGGCTCCGCTGATGGCGTCGATATCGCCGCCGTCTTTTTTGGTTTTCAGCGTGGAGTCGCCCTTCATGCCCTTAAACTGGCTTCGGAAGGATGCTTCGGTTACACGGCTGCCGACACCCGGGGTCTCGGCGTGGGTGGTGACGCCCAGACCGGTGAAATCGCCGGTTTGGATGTTGAATCCCACCATGGTGCCCACTGCTCCGCCATAGCCCTGACCGGAGCTTTCGAGGATAATGGAGTGGGGTTTGCCGTCTTTTTTCACGATGAAGTACAGCACTTTTTCTACCGTTGCTGTTTCGCCTTCACCGGTTTTGACTTCGATCTCGCCACGGTTGGCAAGCAGATCTTTTTCAAGTTCCGCTTTTTCCGCGTTGGAAAGTTCACCCAAAAATCCCTGGCAGATATCCATGACAGCGGGAACCTTTTTGAACCGAAGAACGTTTTCCTCGATGTCCTTTTGGGTCACGGCGTTGAGGCCGCCCAAAAGCAGTCCGCTGACAAGGGAGATGCCCACCAGCACAACAATCATTTTAATATAATTACCCATTTTGTACCACGACCTCCTTAACCTTGGGCCGGATGCGATCCAGCAGCGGGTTGAGGATATTCATAAGCAATACGGCAAAGGGAATGGCGTCGGGCCACTGACCAAAGGCGCGGACCAGCATGATCATGACGCCCAAACACAGGCCATAAATGAATTTCACCGGGCAGTTGGCCGGGCTGCTGCTGCTGTCAGTGCCGATAAAGAAGGCTGCCAGCATCACATGACCGGTAAGCAACTGTTCCATGGGACCGGGAAGACCGGGGACGACCATCTGAAAGAGGACCGCGCCCAGGGCCACACCAATCAGGGTGCCCAAGGAAATCTGCCACTTGATGTGTCCTGTCAGCGCCAACAGAAGACCGCCGCCCAACGTGGCGTAAATCACCATGGGATCGGCTGCTGCAATGCTTGCGCCGCCCACGGGATACACATGGTGCTGCCAGCTCAGCAGCAGGATAACCCAACCTACCATGGCAGGGTGGAAGGGATAAAATCCGATGCCGCCGAAGATTTGCTTGCCCACAAAGATGGCCACCAGCACGCCCATCACCAGTACCCACCAGGGAACCGATGCAGGAAGGATGAAAGCCAACAGCAGGCCCATCAGCGCGCCGTGTCCGTTGGTTGCCAGATAGGACTGGCGCATGACAACCTGCATAAGGTATTCACCCAACAGGCCGGTGCCTGCGCCCAAGGCCAGCATACCGGCAATACCCAGCATGGATGCAGCATCCGGCTGAGTAATGATGGCGGCGATGGCTGCGGGCAGCAGCAGGACAATAAAGGCAACGTTCATCATGGTGACGCTGTAGCGCGTGCGATGATGCGGTGCAGAGCCGACGGTCAGGAGTGCATTATATGATGCCATGACTACTCTCCTTCCCCGGCTTGTTCTGTGGCGTCAATTTCAGCCTGCAGGGCGGCGGCGGCCTTTTTCGCCAGCACTTCGTGCTTGGCAAGGCGAATCCACTGCAGCAGGGGACGATGGGCCGGACATACCGTGGCGCACAGGCCGCATTCGATGCAGCTAAAGACATGATAGTCTTCGGTGTTGTCGAACAGGCTGTACTCGGCATAACGGCCAAGGAACTGGGGCTGCAGGTTCACGGGGCAGGCTTTGATGCATGCGCCGCAACTGATGCAGGGTTCGTTGGTGTAACGTACCACCTTTGCGGCGGGTATCAGGGTGACGGCGTCAACCCCGGCGTCCACCGCCGCCTCCAGCGAATACTGGGCAACGCCCCGCATGGAGCCACCGGCCATAACTTTGTCGCCTTCGTCAATGCCCAGGTCTGTTGCGGCAAAGATATCCATCAGACATGCGCCGATGGGAACCCGCCACAAACCGATGGCAGTGCCTTCGGGGCCAACAAAGGTGACGGCCTTGCTGTGCTGTACTTCGCCGTTGCACACCGCTTCAAGGGCTGCCACCGCGGTTTCCACGTTCACCACTTTGACATCGGCACCGCCGCCGTAGCCAAGGGCCAGCATGGGCTCCAGGCTTGCGGGATAGCGGTCGCCAACGGTGGTAACGCTGACAGAGGTTCCGGCAACAGCGGTGTCGGCGTCGGCTTTTGCAAAGGAAGGAGCTGCCAGCACCACGGTGTCGGTTTTGCTCATGCGTCCCAGCATCACCGCTGCCTGACCGATGCGTGCGCCCTGTTCTTTCAGGGTGGCCGCCGCGCTGCACACCGCAGGATCGCGGTCTGCGGCATTGATGATCAATACCTTCACCGGTGCATCGCTGCCAGGGCCGATGACATCTGCCAAAGGCCGGGGCGACAGGGCGTTGGTGATGATACCCGCCGTTGCCATACGTTCCCACAGGGCCTCAATGGGGGCCACTGCCGGGTCCAGACCTTCAAAGGCCTTTGGACTGCTGCTGGCATCCGGCGTGATGATCACGGTATCGCCCTGGCGATTACCGCGAATATCCGGAGCGGGGGTAATGCGTTCGACGGTGCCGGAAACCGGGCTGATAACCCGGGGAATCCCGTCATGACTGGCCAGAGGCTGACCTGCCTGCACCGTATCGCCGACCGCGACTGCCGCCTTGTACACAACGCCGTTGTTGCCTACCAGAGAAAAGCGCAGCCGTGCGGGGCTGGGCAGATCCTGAAAAGGCAATACGGTGGTTGCAAGACGGATACGAGGGTGTCTTAATCCGCTGAGAAATTCCATCATACTGCAAACCTGTCTGTGACGTGTGAGATGTACGTCGTTAGGTTGACTGCAAGGGACCGCAAATCCATTGCTACTCATTTCACAAACCGAAAGACCTTATTTTCCGGTTCCATACACAACAATCACGATATTAATTGAAAGTCAACCCTGTATCTACTCATTATATATACTACTTTTGAAATGTGACCCGACCTGGTGGTCACATGTGATGACGGCGGCAGTGTGGAAATTTTCACGAGATGCGCAACTTATTAAAAACACTGAGCAAACTTAGTTGTGAGGCTGAATGAAAGGCAGGTTTTTGATCTGTGTCATTATTTTTATACACAGGGGCGAAAACTATTTTTTATACTCCCTAATGTTAAATGGGTATCTCTTATTAGATTCAAAACATTTTATGATGTATATTAGCGCTGCTTATAGATTGCAGGCATATCCGGGCTGCGGATTTCCGTGATCCCATCGGCGTCTTGATGAATGATAATGCCATATGTTTTAAGGCCTTGCGTCAGCTTCAGTCCCTGCGCCGGGCCCAGCACCGTCGCCGCAGTTGCGGCGGCATCCAGCAAAGCGTTGTCAGCACTGTTGTTCAGGCTGATGACCGTCACTCCCAGCACCGTGTGGGACACGGGTTCGCCGCTGCGGGGATCGAAAATATGATAGTACGATTTGCCATTGATAATAAGCGGTTGCCGGTAATTGCCGCTGGTTGACACCCGCAGACTGCCACGATGTTCAATAACCCCCCATACCTTTTGCATGTCCAGCGGATGCTGCACGCCCACCCGCCAGGGCTTGCCGTTGTTATCCTCAAAAGCGGCAACCTCGCCGCCAAGCTGCACCAGAGCTGCGGTAACCCCCAGTGATTTCAGAGTCTTAACCACCTGATCCACGGCATAGCCCTTGACAATGCCGCCAAAATCGCAGCGCATGTCAGGCTTTGCAAAGGTAACGGAATCACTGCCCTTTTCCGGCAAAGTAATGTACTGATAGCCTGTTGCGGCAACCGCCCGGGCAAGCTCCTGCTGTGTTGGGGCACTCTGGCGTTTAACCGCTGATTTCCACAGTGATTTCAATGGAAAAAGCGTTGGGTCAAATGCACCGCCGGAAGCGTCGTACACCCGCCGGGCAATGCGCATCACCGCAAGCATATCTGCCGAGACTTGTTGGGGTTTTACTTTGTTGGCCCCATTGAGCTTTGCCAGTTCAGATTCCGGTTTAAAGGGGTTGAAAATGTCGCCGATGCGGTCGAATTCCTTCCAGGCGGCCTGTGAAATGGCAGTGGCGTCTTTTTCTTTGGGTATTTTGAATTTTATGGAAGCAGGAATACCCCAGTATATTTCGCGTGATACAGAGTGCCATGCGATTTCTGGGGGAGGCGTTGCAACAGTTTTTACGCTGTCCTTTGGGCGTTGGTCACAGCCGGGCAGAGCGGCAAGAAGGCTACAGGCTAACGTTAAAACAATAGTTATTCCAGTAAGTTTGAGCTGCATGACGCCTCCGGGTCCGGGCAATCCTGTGTTGCTAAAGGCAGGCTAATATGACGGGGCCGCAATGTAAAGCCTTCTCAGCGTCCTGCGGATTCATCTGCCCGACAGCCGTTTTCATCGCAGATGTAAGTACCTGGAACCTTTGGCGTAATTGATTGTTGCTCAGAGACTGCCGCCGGGAATTCGCAATCGGTTTCGCCCTGTTCATCAGTGCCGCAAATATGCAGCAGATTGCCAAAGCCACTGTTTTCGGGGGTCAAAATACTGCGGGTTTGCTGCACATCGCTGGTGGGACAGCCCCGCAAATCGTAACCTGAAAGGGCGAAAAGGCTAAGGGAAACAGCATCTTGCATGCCGTTGACAGTGATGTCGAAAACATCTCCGGCAATATTGGACGGGGCGGCGGGAATGAATTCCGGCATAAGGATATTGCGCTTGACGGCCCTGCTGTTGCCGGTGGTCAGATCAAGCTCTATGGTAATGATGCCGCTGCCCTGGCCGATGCCGTTAACCGTAATAAAATCAAGAACATCCTGATCGCCTGAGACCATCTGCCCACTGCCGGGAATCTCGTAGCCGCAGGCGCACAGGGGCAATTTGTTGATCCACAGCCCGGTGATGTTCAGGGTGTTTCGTTGATAATCATAAGCAAAATCAATGGTTTGCCAGCTAGAAAACGCCATGGCTTTTGTTCGGGTGGCCGGGGTTTCCATGCCGAACCAGGGGGCTTCGTCGAGGTCAAAAGGATCGCAGAGCAGCCCTTCCGCAAGGTCGGTGGTGTCAGAAACCTCAGTAATATCAAGGTCTCCGTCCAGTTGGGGCATGGGTTCTGAATCCGACGCGCAGGCCACATACAACAGCATAAGCAGGGCAAACACAACATACAGTGGCTTCATGATATGTCCTTATTATGGCTGGATATTTTGTGTGCAATCAGGTGTACCCTAGCACAGCGATTCCCTTCCCGCAAGAGCGCAGTACGGGAACCAGGGCAGGGAGCGCCGGGAACCCACGGGGTCTTCACGGGTTTGCACGGGGCAGAAACGTCCGACGGAAGGACAGGGGGCGGAGGATGTCGGAAAAGTTCGTCTAACTCCAGATTATCTCCTAGCCCTGAACAGCGATTTCACGGGACACGAATATCGATTTCTCGGGACGGGGCAGTGGTTTTTCCCGGCAGGGGCGCGCCGGGGGATAGCAAAAGTGCTTGGTTATTTGCAATAAAACGCCATGTGTTCCCGAGAAAAGCAGCATGTCGGCCCGTGAAACGACCCTGTGTGGCCCGTGAAAACGCCAAAAAAAATCCACGACGCCCCGTAGCAAGGCAAGCCTAACAAGGAATCATTATAGGTTATTGCCCACAAAAGAGATAACTGGCATTCCGGTGCCGAAAAAATTCAGGTTAGCATTGCATACATATTGTATTAGGTTATAATGAAAACGGTTTGGCCTTTGAGGAAGAGAAAAACCTGAGCATGAGGAGCTGCCCATGAGGAGTTATCTTCGGGACAGATTAGTGATTGTAGCGGTATGCCTGGTGGTGGCCGCAGTGTTTGCCGTGTTGATGCCGGATTCCCGGTCAGTACCGGAAACCGTGGGGGATCCGCTGTATAAAGCCGATGGCTCCAACGTGCTGTGGTTTATGCAGATCAGCGACACCCATATCACCACCTTCTTCAATGAAGAATACGACGAACGTCTGGAGTGGGTGCTCAGCGAAGGGGTTGAAACCGTTGATCCCTGGTTTATCTGCAACACCGGCGATCTGACTGACGGCACCGATGGCGTTGTGTACGGCACTGGCCCTCATCTTGATGAATGGTCCGAGTACCGGGACATTGTGATATCTTCAAACCTTGGACCGGAATTCTATTTTGATATGCCGGGCAATCATGATGCCTATGGAGACCTGAACACCACTTTCTATCAGCAGTTCGGCATTTCCGGCCAGGCATTTAACACCACACAGCCTCACTGGCTGCTGCGTTTTGGTCATGGCAGCTATCACTTTGTCACCCTTGCCACTCCAGCCAACGACGGACGGCAGTGGTGGAGCGACAACAAGACATTCACCCAGGAGGAACAGGACGAGGTTGAGGCCCATCTGAGCATGGTGGGTATCACCAATTTTGCCATGATGTTCGGTCATCATGACGTGGAAGAGGTGGATAACACAAATTACATGATCGCCAAAATGCATCGTTACGGCGCAAAGCACTATGCCCACGGTCATGCCCACGATTTGCGGATGCACGTAAATGATGAGACCGGTATTATCCGGTATCGTATTGATTCCCTTGGACAGCGCGGTCAGAACAACGTGGCCATCTATGCCATTGACAACAACACCGTGTCCATGACCACCTTTAATCCCTTTGATCCCTGGCCGGTATTTGTCATGACGGCTCCGGGCCCCAGCCAGTTTATCAGCGATCAGGACGAAACCATTGACGTGCCCTATATTCCCCCGGTGCCAAAAAGCTGCGAAGCAGCGCCGGTGCGGATTCTGGCCTTTGACACCACCGAGATCAGCATTGTGCGGGCGCGGATTGACGGTGGCGAATGGTTCCAGCTCGTAGGTCATGAAACCATCCCTCACCAGTGGCGGGGCAGCTTTGACGCCACGGGACTGGATGAAGGCACTCATTACATGAACGTGGAAGTCACCGGCACCGCCACCCACAGCAAAACCTTCAACTTTACCGTGGAAGAAGGTGAATGCGACATTGGCGAGGAAGACGATCCCGCACCTTTGGACGAGGGCGAGATGATTGTGTTCTACCCGGATGTTGACGGCGACGAGGACAGCCCCGCAGAAGAAGAAACCGAAGTGGAACCGGAAGAAGAAGTGGAACCGGAACCCATCTGCACTCCGGGTGAAAAACATTGTCAGGAAACCGTGCTGCTGATATGCGCCGATGATGGTATGCAGTGGGATTTGCTGGAAAACTGTGGCGAACAGGGCACCACTTGTCAGGATGGCGCGTGTCTGGAAGTTGATGGCGACGAAGACACCGTTGATCAGGAAAGCCTTTGCACTCCCGGCGAAAAACGCTGTGATGATACGTTCATAGAAATATGTTCACCTGACGGCGGGCACTGGGATGTGTATACCGATTGCGCCCCCAAAACCTGTCAGGATGGCACCTGTGTAGAGATTGACGGTGATGTCGAAGATACCACCGAAGGTGGCGAAACCACAGAACCGAAAGATCCCCCCGCATCATCCGATGATGGTTGCGCCGGTGGCTCATCCATGATGTTTGCTTTGCTGGCGGGCATTATGATGGTGTTGAGACGCCGCCGCCGCTGATTGCCGGTAACGGAAAATTCGGGACACCGACCATGTCGGTGTCCTTTTTTTATGCGATATCCTGTAACGCGCTGCTTAATCCTGTAAGCAGAAATTCCACATCACCGGCGGTTATCAGCAGGCTTGGCCGCAGCACCACGCAGTTACGGCGCACTCTGCCAACGGTTGCCAGAATCCCGTGTTGCCGGGCTGCCCGGCAGACCTCCCGGGCTCTGTCTTCATCGGCAAACTCCAAAGACAACAGCAGGCCTTCTCCGCTTACCGACAGAAGGGGCGTACGGCTGACAAGCTGCTCCAGTTCCTCTTTGAGCATTGTTCCGCTGTGGGCTGCCTGTTCCCAGGGTTTGAGTTCTTCGTAAAGTTCAAGGGCTTTTATGGCCACGGTGCAGCCCAGGTCAGAGCCGCCAAAGGTGGAGAGATGAATCATGGGATGCTCGTTGAGAAAGGCGTTCACCCGCTGGGTCAACATGGTAACGGCAATGGGGAACATGCCGCCGCCAAGGGCCTCGCCCAGCAACAACATATCTGGCGCAATGCCTGCGGTTTCAAAGGCCAGCTTGCGGCCACAGCGCCCAAAGCCGGTCTGGGTTTCGTCAACAATGAGCAAAGCACCGGCCTCGCGACACAGATCCGCCAGTTCTTTGAGATATGCGGGGTCTGCGGCGCGGCAGTGGTGTTCAGCCTGCATGAGTTCCACAATCACTGCGGCGCAGGTATTGTCAATGGCGGCGCGGGCAGCCTCAATATCGTTGACGGGAATGGTGCCGGTATCGGGAATCATGGTGCCATACAGGTTTGCGTCCCGGCGCCGGGACAGGCTCATGGCAAAGCCGGTTTCGCCGTACCATCCGCCTTCAAAGGCCAGAAGGCGGCTGCGGCCGGTAACACCCCGGGCCACCTTGCAGGCGCAGTCCAGGGTTTCGCCCCGCATGACGCCAAAGATGCTGCATTCAAGGCCGTTGCCTGCAAAAGCGGCAAGCCTCTGGGCCAGCCGGGCTTTTTCCACAGAGATCATGGGGAAGTTTCCCTGATCGGTTTCTTCCAGCTGGCGGCAGAGTTCCCCGGCGACCTGCGGTTGATGGCGTCCCAGATTATAGCTGCCTTCGCCGCCCAGACAATCCAGATACTGGCGGCCTTCTGAGTCAAAGACCCATGCTCCCTCCCGCCGGGCCTCGATGATATCGTGGCCCAAAGACTGCAACTGAGCCAGATGACCCGGGCCAAAAAGACGGGCGTACTGTTCAAACAGGGTGGTGTCGCTGGTCATGATGTTTTCCTCCCGGTGCCAAAGATGCGGGATATGAAGTCTTCCACGCTGCGGAACAGGCCGAACAAAAAGGTTTGCACCTTTTCGCTGTTGAGCAGCCGCAGCAAAAACGGCACCCGGGCCGCCAGCAGGGCCAAAGGCAGCAGGGTTTTCATGTCCTGCACCGCTGCCTCGATACGCCCGATAATGTCCTTCAATTCTTCTTCGTTAACGGTAATGGGAATCATAAAGCGCATCACCTGGGGCGCGTTGCCGCTGTAGGCGGCGAATATGCCGTGCTTTGCCAGAGCATCTGCCATCATGGGGCCCATGAACTCGTGGATGTATTCAATGCCCACCATCAGTCCTATACCCCGGACTTCTTTGATAATACGGGGATTGCGGGCCATGAGTTCTTCAAGGGCGGTTTTGAGCTGCGCTCCTTTGGTCTCTGCGTTTTCCCATAGCCGGTGTTCCGTAATGTATTCCAGCACCGCCAAAGAGGTGGCGCAGCCGGGATCGCTGCCACCAAAACTGGTGTGAAAATCCGCATGGGCATCCACGAAATCAGTCAGAAGCGGGATATCCCGGTACAGCACCGCAGCGTTGGGATACAGGCCGCCGCCAATGGATTTTGCCAGGGTCATGATGTCCGGCACAACACCGCTGTGTTCACAGGCAAACATACGACCGGTGCGGCCAAAGCCTGTCTGGATCTCGTCGAAAATCAACAGCATACCTCGCTGGTCGCAGAGTTCCCGCAGCCCCTTAAGGTATTCCGGGCTGCCGGTAAAGATGCCTGCTTCGCCCTGCACCGGTTCTATGATAATGGCGGCGGTGTCATCGGCCGCAGCCTGCTGCATGGCCTCAAGGTCGCCAAAGGGTACAAAATCGAATCCCGGCATCAGGGGCTCGCAATAGCCGCGATAATGCTCCTTGCCGTTGGCGCTCAGGGCGAACCCCGTGTGCCCGTGGTAGGCCTTCACCGTGCTGATGATCCGCTGTTTGCCTGTAGCCCCAAGGGCCAGCTTGATGGCGCATTCCACGGCATCGCCGCCGCCGGAGGCAAACAGAATACGGTTCATATCGCCGGGGGCAAGGTCCACCAGTTTTTGGGCAAAGGCGATTTTTACCGGAGAAATCAGCTGGGGGCTGCCCATGTCCATCCGCCGGGCGGCATTGGCCAGAGCGTTGGTTATGTACTCGTTGTGCCGTCCCACGTTAAAGGAACCCGCAGAGCTGAAGCAGTCGTACATGGCTCTGCCGCTGGCGGCGTCGGTAAAACCGGTGCCCCGGCGGTCGGTTTCAATAACATCCAGATGCCCGGCCTTGAGATACTTCACCTGTCCGCGGTTGATATGCCGCATAAAGGTTGCTTCAAGCCGCCGTTTTTCTTCCGGGGACATTGGCGCCGGTGCAGTGGGAGCGTGTTCCATGGGCCGTCCTTATGAAGCTGGGTGCGATTCGCTGTCGCAGGTTCCCGATGTATTGAGATGTACTCATAATACGTTGGCAAAGGGATTGTGTCAAAAAGGTATTGGACAATAAAAAACGCGACCGGAAGTATCCGGCCGCGCTTTTGAAAGGAGTGAGAGCACAGATTACATATCTTTAATCGCCAGTTCGGCTGCGGTAACCAGGTGGTAGGCAACCGGGGAGGCGGTGAGAGCCGGATGGGTGCCAACCTGGAAGCAGGCGATGTCCTGAGCGTCCATGTTGCCCATGATGCAGGCGGAGATGATGTTGACGATTTCACCTGCGGTGGTGTCGCCCATCACCTGACCACCCAAAAGGGTGCCGCGTTTTTTCTCGAATACCAGCTTAACTGTGGTGGGGGTCATGCCGGGCATGCAGCCGGGGTGACGGTTGGGACCGGCGGCGGTTGCGGCAACCACGTTGTAACCCTTTTGTTTTGCTTCGCGCTCGGTCAATCCGGCGGTGGCCAAAGCGAGACCGCCCACGGCAGTGGACCATACGCCCAGGGTACCGGAGTTGGCGCGCACCACGCCATACAGGTTGGCGGCGGCGATGCGGCCTTCCAACGTGGCAATGGACGCAAGTTTCAGACCACAGGGGCTGCCGTCAAAGAAGCTGACCTTTTCGGCGCAGTCACCGGCGGCGAAAATGTGGGGATCAGCGGTGCGCTGGGTTTTATCAACGGCAATGCTCTTTGTGGGGCCGATTTCCAGACCGCATTCGGCGGCCAGATGGGTGATGGGCCGTGCGCCGATACCCATGATAACCAAATCGGCCTTGATGCGTTCGCCGTTTTCCAGGGCCACGGCTTCCACAGAGTCGGTGCCTTCCAGGGCTGTGACTTTTACGCCGGTTTTCAGGTTGACGCCACGGGTGCTGACATGGTCTTCCATGACCTTGCAGAACTCGTCGTCATAGGCAAGGCTCAGGCAGTGGGACTGCATTTCAACCACGGTAGCGGTTTTGCCTTCCAGTTTGTTGATTTCATCAGCGAATTCGATGCCGATGAATCCGCCGCCGATGATGACTACGTCTTTGGCGGCTTCAACGTATCCCTTGATCATTTCAAGCTGACCGTTGTTTTTATCGATGCCGACAACGCCCTTGAGGTCGATGCCGGGGAAGGGCGGCATAATGGCTTTGGAGCCGGTGCCAAGAATAAGCTTGTCGTAGTGCAGTTCGCCCTTGTCGGTGACAATAGACTTGTTTTCACGGTTGATGCTGGTGACTTCGGCAATAATCAGCTCAACGTTGTGGGCGTCCAGAGGGGCGGTGGGCAGAATGTTCTTTTCGACGGATCCGACGGTTCCATAGATGTAGGGAATACCACAGGGAATGGGGGTCTGTTCATCCCGGCGCACCATGGCAATGCTCTTGTCCGGATTGTGACGGCGTGCGGTGATGGCGGCGGACAGACCTGCTGCGCTTCCTCCGATGATGACGATGTCGGCATATTCTAACATAACTATCTCCTATTGTTCCGGTTATAACAAATTGTGAACTTCTCGAATTGTTACGATAATCACAAGTTGAGATCATGTATAAGCTAAATCATGGGGGATTGCAAAACTTTTTAGGGTATGCCTTACTAAATCTGCAATACCCTGAGATTTTAGTAGCAGGAAAATAATAAAGTGCTGTGAAAAGGGATGTTTATGGATTTACGGTCACAGGTAAACTGTACCAAATGATATGGAATTTTTTGTGATTTTACGGGATATAACTAATGTCCGAAAAAATTAAAAACATACGGTGTTTGTCTGAGACAAATGTCGGTTAAAAACTGTATATATATCATTAATAGACATTGGATTATGGAGAGGCCTTTTCAGCTGTGGAGGAAAAAAACGGGCAACCGGCAGGGAAAAGGGCACATTTTTGTTGCCATTTTCGTCGGAAATGCCGACGTGAAAACGTGAAAATATACACAATTGTGTTTATTCTGTCCTGCGATTGATTATTTAATTAAACTTTTTTTTACACTACGGAGATGTCCAGATTGCTGCAAGCGGTCAATTGGGGCAAAAAGTGGCCATTGCCTGTCACAACCCGTGGAATGTATCCGGGGTAATCGCCGTTTTTACCGCCGCAACGCCATGATCCGGGGCCGCAGCTTTTTCCCATTCAGCCTCCTGCCGGGCTATCAATCGCTTCAATCCCCTTTTTACTTGACTTTACCTGTGCTTGCGATTAAAAATTGTCCCCCGGTACTGAATAAAGGAGAACGTATTATGGCACGCAAAGGCGCAAATAGAACAAACATTATTCTCGAATGCACCGAAGCCCGCAAAATGGGCCGTCCGGACATGGTAACCCGTTACCACACCGAGAAAAACAAGCGCAACACCACAGGACGTCTGGTTCTGAAGAAATACAACTGGAAGCTGCGCAAGTACACAGAGCACAAAGAAATTAAATAGCAGGGACGCACAGAATGCGCATCCCTTCATGGTTTCGGATCGTTGCACTGGCTGCGGCGATCCTTGCCTTTTCTGCTACAGCGCATGCCCGATGGGACAGCCCCTGGGGACTGGGGGTGAATTTCTCATCGGGTTATACCGCGTCTACGCCGTACAATTCACTTGACAAAGGTGCGTTTATCGGGGGCGGTCTGGAGCTTCGCTACACCACGGACCTGGGTGTTGGCGGCAATGTGGAAATAGGTTTGGGCTCTGCCTTTATGGGGCAGGATCCCAATCCCTTCAATACTTCCACCGATCTGCTGTTTGTCCCGGTTTCCGTGGGCTTTGTATACGAGTATCCCGCCCGTAACTTCCGGCCCTTCGCCACCCTTAGCATGGGCTATACCTACTGGAATATTGACCGCAGTGGTATCAGCAACAACGACAGCCCACACCGGGTGAATATGACCCTCAAAGGCGGTATCTCGTATCGTATCTGGGATACTATGTTTCTTAGCGCCGCTGCCGTGGTAACCCTTCCCAACATGATTACCGGCAGCGAGGAACTGTGCATCTGGCCCGGCCTGCAGCTTGGAGCCATGTGGCGCTTCTAATGTGATTTTCATACATTTTTTTTGGGGAAACGTTCAGGGTTGACGATATACCCGTACAGGCGATACTATGTACCTGGGAATCTGAAGTACATAAGTGGTTCTGAACGTATAAAACCATGCAGGGGCATGTGAACGGCAGTGTCATGATCAATCGTCTGGGGGACCATATCAGAAGCCGTCGCGGGCTTGCGGTGATGGTGCTGTGGTATGTGCTGGTGTCGGGTGTTGTGTTTTTGCTGTATCGTTCAGGCTATACGGAAACGGTGCTGTTGCCCGAGGCCTACCGGATTCTTTCCGGTGAATTGCCCTGTTATAATCTTGATCCCGGGCTGCCTGTTCTGCTTGCTCCGCTTCTGTGGGCCTTCGGTGAAGCGGGTTTGCCGGTGGCGGTGCTGCTTTTCGCCGTATTGTATGCCTTTGCGGTATGGTACTTTTTTGGGGTACTGTGGATGCGGGGCGCAGAGATATGGAAACGGGCGGCAACCCTTGTGACGATCCCCCTGTTGCTGCTGTTGCCTCCCTATGCGGGGATGTCCGGCAGTCTTATGCAACAGGCGCCCTTTATGGCATTCAGCCTGATTGGCATTGCTTTCATTATCAAGGCAGAACACAACGGCACCCCGGCGGACGCCTTTGGCGCGGGCATATGCCTGTCGGCGGCAAATTACTTTGATTACCTGTGGATGCCTGCTCCCTTTTTTCTGATGGCATGGTATCTGCTGGCCCGGCGTCCCCGCAGCGCCGGATGGGCGGCAACGGTGATGATTATCATGCTGCTGACCCAGATTCCCCTGCTGGTGATTACCCAGGCCAACAGCGGGGAATGGAGCCTGCATCCGCCGCAACTGGGAAATAATCTGATAGAGGGTAACTTTCCGCCCATTATTTCCAGCGCCGGAAGTTATGCCCGTTTTTCCGAAGATCCGGATAGCTACATAAAAGACATGACGCCTGATGAACAACTGCGCTGGGGGGAACTCAGCACTGCTGGTAAACAGGCCGAAACCGAACTTGAGCGGGAAAAGGCAAAACGGGCGGCGTTTCTTGCCGATTTCTCTGACAATACCCGGCAATACGCCGGTGTGATAGCCATAAAAATGCCTGCCCTGCTTTTGGGTATTCCCGGCTGGAACGAGGTAATGCACACAGGCGGCGGCATGGCAGCCCTGTGGTGGGTGTATCGCATTATGCATGTAATGTTGATGGTCTTATACCTGATGGTATCCTGGTCTTTGCTGCGGGATGCCACGTCATTGCTGTTTATGGGCTTATACGTCTGCCTGTTTCTCTTTGCTTTTCCCCTGGTGTCAGATGCCATATTATTGCTGGCGGTAACGCCCCTGGCATATTGGGTGGCGGTTGCCGGTGGCGTAAAAGCCTGGATGGAATACCGGGATGGTGAAAGCCTGGAAGCTAAATAGAGTACAGGGCATCCCGGATGGTGTCCCGCAGTGAGTAGCGGGGACGGTAGCCCAAAATATCCCGGGCCCGGGAATCATCCACCATGCAGACGTATTTCACATAATCGGCTTCCGGGGCCATAATCTTGGTCATACCCAGTTTGAACAAAGCGTCCATGGCCATGCCTGCAAAGGGTTGTAACAAGGGCACTGTGGGGTGTCCGATAATATCCAGAATGGTTGAAACCGGTAACGCTCCGGCACCGGCGATATTAAAGACACCCTTGGCATCGGGATGACGATACGCCAGCTCAAGGGCCTGGGTGGCATCTTCTTCGTGCACAAGCTGTATCTGTGGGTTAAAGCCCAGCAGATAGGGCAGACGCCGCAGATTCATGTAATAGGTGAGGGCATTGCGCACCGTGGGGCCTACAATATGAGAAGGGCGCAGAATAATGGTGCGGATATGAGGATGTTTCCAGAAGAAGGTTTGGGCCAGCATGTCCATTTCCACCAGAGCGCGAATCTGTGGGAATCGCAGGCCTCCCAACAGGGGCATGTCCTCGGTAAGATACTGATGGTTAGCAGGAAGGGCGCCATAGGTTGTGGCGCTGGACAGAATCACCACCACTGGCACATTATAGCGGTCGCAAAGCTCCAGCAGCCGGTTGGTGCCCGTCAGATTGTATTCGTGGGATTCGGCGGCAGACAGCCCCGGTGAAAACACGGCTCCCAGATGAAACACGGCCTTGATATCACCGGCACGGAAGAGATCGGCGACCTTTTTTTTGCGGAAATCAACGTTGTGAACCACCACGTCCTTGGGTTTACCCTTAAAGGGCCGGGTGTCGATGCCATGGACACATTCAGTACGGTGCAGCCTTCGGGCAAGCAGTTTTCCAAGCCCCCCGGAAATACCGGTTATCAGCACCCGTCCCTCCTTTGGGGAAGGCGTGGCATGTGATCCGGTGTTGTTTTTGCTGCCAGCGGTCATTGTATACCTATACGAATATGCCTTTGCGGGTCTTCAGCCCGTGGTTGATCATGGTCTGCACCTGGGTGCGCACTTCCCGCACCTTGCGTTCTATAACGATATCCTCGTCATTGGGATCGCCGGTAAAATACATGGGCTCCCCAAAATGAATGTGGTATTTTGTGGGCAGGGGAATAAATCCTGCGGGCCCCAGCCACGGGAAAAACGGGGTAATGGGAAACGCGGGCATACCCAAAAATTTTGCCAGGGGCTTGAAGTTAACCAGAGTAGGAAGTTGTTCCTCGGCTCCCACAACGGCGATGGGCACGATGGGGGTTTCCGCCTCCAGAGCAAGGCGCATGAAACCGATGCCAAAGGTTTCCAGCCGGTAGCGCTGGTACCATGTTTTATTGATGCCCCGGGTGCCTTCGGGAAACACCAGCAGAGCTTCTTCGTTTAACAGCAAACGGCGGGCGTTTTCCGGGGTGCCCAGCACCTGTCCGCAACGGGTCATAAAGGTGGATACAAAGGGCAGGGTGGGAACCCAGCGCTCGATCATGGAGCGCACCGCCCGGGGCGGGTCCGGCTCCAGAAAGAGGCCGTTGGCGATCATGAGGCCGTCAATGGGAATCTGCCCGCTGTGATTGGAAATCAGCAGGGCGCGGCCCTGGGGAATAGCGCTGTGGTTGTTCAGCTCCACCCGGAAGTAATACTTGTACAGCCAGGCGGTGACCAGCACTACCCACTTTGTGTATTCGGGGTCAAAGCCAAAGGGATCGTAACCGTACTCGTTCAACTGCGTGGGGATAGCCAGAATCCGCTCTTTATAGCGGCGGTCCACCGGTTCCTCCACCCACTTGCGAAACGCATTTTTGAACGGTCGCAGAACCTCTGGGATCATATTTTTATCCCGGTCAATACTGCCTGGTTATGTCCTTTAACGGTGTAACGGTATAATCCTGTGTAATGGATTGT
>Ga0070728_10002485_pt1 | contig 22906 bp, 20 predicted proteins | sample tdDd471_FD_66723 | JGI IMG/M metagenome (GOLD analysis project Ga0070728, IMG submission 66723) | Marine sediment microbial communities from the Atlantic coast under amendment with organic carbon and nitrate - tdDd47.1 | ecosystem: Environmental > Aquatic > Marine > Coastal > Sediment | place... | reverse complement strand
TGAAATAAATGATTCTGTTACAATTTATCAGTATTCAGGGCAGGATCATTATCTATTAGCCGATCCCCGGGTGCAGGAAACAGATTTTTCAGAGGATACACTCTACTTCAACGTTACTGCTGTTAACCTTAGCGATCCGTGGAATTTTGAAATTATCCAGACAGGTAATTGGATTGAGGTGATCGACTCTGGAACTGATTCCTTGAGTTTGAGAATAAGCGAAAATAATAATACAAACAGCCGGCAGGGCAAGGTTCGTATTTTTTCCACTGAGTTTCCGGAGGCCAAAGATTCGGTTTATGTATACCAGTATGCAAGCCCTGACCGATACTTGAAGGCTTCACCACGTGAACAAAAGATAGCATACACCGGAAATATCGATGTCGTATTTGATGTTACTTCGGTAAATATTAGTGATTGGAATGTTGATGCATCCAGCTTACAGCATTGGATACATTTGAATGATTCTTCCTCGCCGGATAAGTTTAGCTTGCTTGTGGATCCGAACGAAGGCCTAGAGACACGCATCGATACAGTGTGGATTGAGGCAAGAGGATATCCCGGTATAAAAGATTCAGTTTTGGTATTCCAGTATTCAGGTCATTCGCCCTATATTCTAATGGCACCACGCGAACAGGAAATCAGTTATATAGGAGGTGAACTGCCGTATCCTTTTACGATTACTTCCAACCAAGTTGATGAATGGGCTTTTACCTGGATTGATGAGAATGATTTGATTGACACCATTATCCGGCAGGATAATATACTAACGGTCACAGTTGATTCGAATGCAATGGCAGAAATACGGTATGCTGAAATCATGGCTTTTGACGTTAATGATCCCCTGGAGGTTTATGATATAGTATCTGTTTTGCAGGGCTCAGGAACCGATCCTTATATTGTCACGCAGCCTGCTGCCCAGGTTCATATTCCTTCGGTCGGCGATACACTGACCATCTATACCTACTCAAACCTGGAAAATTATTCAGTGGAAAGAGATTCCAGCCACACATGGTACAGATTTATTGGCGACAGCACCTTTAGTTTTAATGATTCGCTCTACGTTGAAGTTGACACAAACAAAAGTGCTTTTACCATCAGGGCGTCATATCTAACGTTCTCTTCACCAGCAGGCAATACGTTAAAATATTTTTATTTGCAGCAGGATAGTGATACTATTCCAGATCCTATTATGGTTTCTGGACACATATTTATTGGCGGTGATGATCAAAACCCTTTATCCGGTGTATCCGTTATTATTGGTGAGGATACGGTAGTATCCCGCCCGGATGGAGAATATGAAAAAGAGGTGCCTTTTGGTTGGAAGGGTACAATAAGGCCCCTGGTTTATGATTATGTTTATAACCCTATTAATTATGTTATCAGTCTACCAATTTATATTGATAGCGTAAAAAATGATTTTTCTGCCAAAGCTATCGAGCCAACTGTGGAATTTTCGCTTATTGAATTCACGGTTTGTGCCGGAACAGAATTAACTCCCAGTGATACCAGTTATAAAAACTACCCGCTTCCAAGCATCTCTGGAACTGTCGGGCCGACGAGTTTTAAGTGGTCATCAGATCCTACTGATCCCAGTGTTCCCTCAGATTCAACCAATGTATTGTTGCGGCCCATTTTTAAACCGGAGGTAAGCACAAAATATACGCTTGTGCTTTATAACGCTGGTACATCGGATACCGCAACCTTTAGCATGAACTTGTATCCTTCTCCGGTGGCCAGGGATTTCGACGGGCCAGATTTGGTTTGTCGCAATCAAGCCGGGGTAATTTACCTAGTAAGTGAGTTTGATAAGGGGGAGTTCTTCTCCTGGGAGCTTCCTGACGGCGGAGGTACTTTTCTCAGCGAACCCAAAAGCAATATTGCCATCATCGATTGGGGCGATGCACAGGGCAAGTACAGCCTTTCACTTTATACCTACAATCAATTTGGCTGTTCTATTGAATCTACTATCAAAACCATTGAAGTTACATCCATGAATGCCCCACCCAAAACAATTGTTAAAAAGAAGCAGGGTGACAATAATATGTTGCTTTGTTCCGATGAGTTAGCAAATGCATATGAATGGGGCTGGTATACTTTGGATACTGTCGGGCGCCTAAATAATATGTACATCATTCCGGATAAAAATGAATGGTATTGTCGCTTGCCACATGAGTATAACCCGAATGCATACAAGTATTTTGTTATTACCTATTACGAAGAGATCGAATGCGCTTCAAAATCATTTTTAAATCCGCCGGTAAGTATTGATGAATTTTCCTTTGAAAGCATATTTATCTATCCCAATCCCACCGATGGTGAAATAAATATCAGGTTTACCCATCCTGATTTGGATCCGATTGCTGTATTGGAGTTGTACACTATTACAGGTCGCCTGATTTATCAGCAGAAGCTGTCGGATATAAAAACCAATAGCACGATTGTCATCGATGAAACCAGCTATCTCAAACCAGGGATTTACTTTATCCGGATGCGTAGTGAAAGTTATTTCTATAACTCAAAAATTGTTATCCAATAAACCGAATGATGATGAATAAGATGAAAATAGCTGCCATTACGCTCATAATTTTTGTTGGATCTTTCGGTCTCTTTGGACAGGAAAGTAGAAAAGACTCCCTATTGCTCGAAGCAAGAATTCTGCTAAATGATTACCAGGATGCCTCGAAATTTCAGAATGCAAGTGCCGGAAAGTTTGATTTCTCATGGGTAAATATTTTTAAAAATTGCTTTGATAACTCAGCCATGAAAATCATTTTTGATGTACCGCTGCGCGACACTGTTCATAAAGCAACCGACGACAAGCGCAAAAATGCAATTATAGAAATATCAAATATTTACCTTGAGTATGTTACCATCGATGAGTATATCGATACCATCAAAAGTGTATATGAACGCTTCGATTCATTCAAACTTAACTATCGTTTTATCGAATCCGGATTTGATTTCAATAATAATAGGATGGTAATTGAAATTGAGAAACAATTTCTTGAGACCGACTGGTGGCTCAGTGATACCAAAAAATATTTGTTCGAAATAAAGTTTACCGGCGAAGGACCAAAAATCGTTTCGATGCGGATTAAGGATGAGAATTTCGCCAAAACCGAGGTGGAGCTGATGTTTATAGATACCAGGATTGTCGGGAAAATGGATAGTTTACGCGGTGGGGGTATTGCTGATGTCGTGAGCCGGATAAAAATTGACTTTGACGAAGATATCAACGACAGGATGCTTTGGGATAAAAGTGATTCCCTGGGGAAAATAAAGCTTGGACAGGTAGCCAACCGTGCAAGGATTTTCATCGACACAGTATACGGTACAAATGATGTAAAATACAGCATCCCTTCCGAATGGAAGTTACAAGGAAGCATTAAAAACCAGCGGCAAGTTGGGAAAAGAGTGAACCAGCAGCCGATGGGAGGCTTTAAGATACCTTTGCTACCTTACAAATGGAGTGGATGGTCATTTATGCCACTTATTTATGGTGGCCCCATCAGCCAAAGCACCAACAAAATAGATAACTTTAGTGGAAATTCCGATTTTGTAAATAATCCAGGATTTAAGATTGGTGTTGGAATAGATGTGGCATATTTTTTCAATCCGGACAATTGGAACGATAATTCAGGAAACTGGATTTATGGAATTGGTTCGGGTTTCTCGATTAGCTATTCGAAATTTAGCATGAACAGCAACGGTTTCGAACAGAATCCATACGATTACATCGATCAGGTAGGCGATACATGCCAGGTACTGGTTTCGGGTTTTGCCTTTGAGGAGGTGATCAAAACTGTATCTATGTCAGTACCCCTATATTTTGAGGTAAAGAAAAAGTTTAAGAAAAAGATTTTTGGTATGAACGCTTTTTCGATCCAGGCAGGTGTAAATTTAATGCTTCCCTTAAACAGCAGCTACGATGCCACCGGCACTTTTTCACGTCACGGCTTCTATCCTGATTATAACAACCAGTTAATCACAGATGATGACTTTTATAATTATTATACCGATAAGCAGAAAGCCTATTCAGGACAAGTAGATTATCAACAACTTATTGCAGAAGGCCTAATAAAGCTCAACGGTTTTTTTGATGTCTTTAAAAGCAGTTCTGATAACTCATTGAATGTGGGATTGCAGTTTTCTTTCCCGTTTACAAAACCTACATCCTTTAAAACCGAGGATTACTACATCAATACCGGCAACGACGAGTATTCAAGCCTGGCCTATTCAAAAAAGAATATTTATGACTTCTATTTTGGCCTCAGTGTGGGGATAAATTTAGTGAGTTTCAAAAATGTGGATTAGGGTTCTTACGGGTACACGTTTTATGTCTTATTCCGGGTTTTAGCCCTACTTAATAGTAATTTTAAACTGTTGGCCTCGAAAAGGAATCTTAAAATCACAACTCTATATCTTCAAACTCGACCTTAAAAACCGTTTTCCATATTGATACCTTCACAGCAAATAACTTTAAATTTCCAACCACAAACTTTCTTGATAGAAAATGTACTTTTGCAAATACTTCAAATTTAGTTAATCAAGAATGGCAGCAGAACCGGATATCAGTAAATTAATTGTTGTAGGCGACAGAGTGCTAATCAAGCCTAAATCGCATACCAACAAATCCAGGGGCGGGCTTTACCTTCCTCCTGGTTACAAAGAGAAGGAAGAAGTACAAACAGGCTATATAGTTAAGGCTGGCCCGGGCTACCCAATTCCTTTACCCACAGAAGACACTGATGAACCCTGGAAAAACCAGGACGACAGAACAAAATACATCCCATTACAGGCAAAAGTGGGTGACCTGGCAATATTTATGCAAAAGGGTGCTGTTGAGATCATGTTTCATGGTGAAAAATATTTCATTGTGCCCCAGCATTCCATCCTCTTGCTTGAACGTGATGAAGAACTATTCGATTAAGCCCCCAAACAACCAGGATGTACAAAAAGCAAATAACAATTGATTTTAAAGTATTGAATCCTTTGTACCTCTGTGCCTTTGTGGTTAATTTTTATTTTACTATGAAATTTTTATTTATCGGTTTCGCTTTTTTTGCTTTTATATCCTGTTCAGTAAATACAAATCCAAACAATACAAATGAAACTGAAGAATTAACAATATCCGGATTCAGCTCACAGTATGCCAGCGGCTTTAAGGTACTTGAAGGCGATCAATACCAGGTTCTCGAAATATATCTCCCCTGGGATTCGCTCAATGCAATGCAACGATTTTATCTTGTTAGTGATAATTCCAAAAATATTGATGTTCCGGATGATGGGGTAACACTCACTATTCCACTAAATAATATGGTTTGCTTTTCGGCTACACACCTCTCTTTTGCCGGTGCGTTGGGATTGATTGATAAAATTGCAGGTGTCGCTAGTACTGATTTTGTGGTTTCAGAAAAATTTCAGCACCTGGTAGAATCTGGACAAATAAAAGAGGTTGGAATTGGGGATCATTTTAAACTTGAGGAACTCATCCAGCTAAATCCAGAAATAATCATGGTTTCGCCTCAGAAAGGGCAAAGTTTTGATCCTTTGGTAAATGCCGGGTTGACCATTGTGATGAATGGTGATTATCTTGAATCTTCGCCGTTAGGGCGTGCCGAATGGATAAAGGTGATGGGGCTTTTGTTTGGAAAAGAAGAAGTTGCACTGCAGATTTTTGACTCCATCAGTAACGATTACAAAGCCCTTAGAGAATTAACGCAGCAGGTTGATAACAGGCCTGTTGTTCTTTCAGGGAAGCAATATAGCGGTTTTTGGAGCCTTCCCGGGGGAAAGAGTTATATTGCCCAATTCATTGCTGATGCAGGAGGAAAATACCTTTTTGCTGATAATTCTGAAACGGGCAGCAAAACCCTTGAATTTGAAGCTGTGTATGAAAAAGGAATAGAAGCTGATTTCTGGCGCTTTCTCGTTTATTCACCTGATCCTTATAATATAAATGAACTTGTAAAGGAAGATGTGCGCTATAGAGATTTCCTGGCGGTAAAAAACAAAAAGGTATTTGTTTGTAATTCACTTAATACGCCCTATTTTCAAAAAGGACTGCTTGAGCCACAAATCATTCTTGCTGATTATATCAAAATCCTGCATCCTGAACTTTTACCAGGACATCAAAATATTTATTATCATTTATTGCCATGACCATTTCGACCAACGATATATCCAAAGATAATGGACACTACTGGATCAAGATGGGCATTATCGTATTGCTGGGTGCAATATTTTTTATTTTAAACATCGCCATGGGGTCGGTTTTCATCCCGGTCAAGGAGTTTTTTAAAATAATATTTGGTATGGGCTCAGAAAATCCTGCATGGTCGAGTATAGTTATCAATTCTAGGTTTCCACAGGCGGTAACTGCTTTATTGGCAGGAGCTGCGCTTGGGGCAGGAGGCCTTATGATGCAAACCCTTTTCCGAAATCCTCTGGCAGGCCCTTCTGTGTTGGGCGTGAGTTCAGGGGCAAGCCTGGGTGTGGCTATCATGATTTTGTTTGTGAGTGTTCCTGTCGGGAATATCAATATGTTTAGCCAGTTAGCAGGAAACTTTTCGATTGTATTAGCAGCGATTGCTGGAGCGGTGCTGGTTTTACTTTTAATCGGGATGCTTGCCGGGCGTTTTAAAAACAATACTGTTGTTCTGGTGATGGGGATCATGATTGCCTACGCTGTGTCGGCCATAGTAGGTGTATTGCAATTTTACAGCTTGAAAGAGGATTTACAAACCTTTGTAATGTGGGGACTTGGAAGTTTTGCCAATGTATCAAGTAACCAACTACGGCATTTCACTTTTGTAATAATTATTGGATTATTGCTAACCCTGATGTTTAGCAAACCATTGAATGCACTTTTACTGGGTGAAAATTATGCTCAGAATCTTGGAGTAAACACCAAAAAAATAAGAATCATCCTTATATTAATAACCGGGTTACTCACTGCAGTGGTTACAGCTTATTGCGGGCCAATAGCCTTTTTAGGGCTTGCAGTACCTCACCTGAGCCGTAATTTTTTCAAAACTTCAAATCATTTGATAAATATTCCGGGAGTGATTCTCATAGGGGGATTGATGGCCCTGATATGCAACCTGATTGCCCGATTACCAGGCTATGATGGTGCATTGCCAATTAATGCAATTACGTCCATCATGGGCGCACCTGTAGTAATTTGGATCATTATTAAAAGAACCGACTTCAGGGCTGATGTATAAAATGAGCAGCATATTAAAAACATATAATTTGTCTGTTGGTTATTACCTCAATAGGGGGAAGGCCAAGATTCTTCATCGCAATATAGATCTGGAGCTTTTTAGAGGTGAAATTACCTGTTTGCTTGGGCCTAACGGATCCGGAAAGTCTACATTGATCAGGACATTTTCAGGATTTCAGCCGGCATTAACCGGCGAACTTCAGATTGTCGGAAGACCCATCAATCAATACAAAGCCATCGAACTGGCCAAAGTATTGGGCGTTGTGCTTACCGAACACCCTGTTGTTGGCAACATGTCAGTATTTTCTATGGTTGCTTTTGGCCGTTCACCCTACACAGGGTTTTTAGGCCAACTCAGTAAAACAGACAAACTTATCATCAAAAAAGCAATGCAAAATGCTGGTATCCAGGATCTGCAAAACCGGCAATTCCATTCGTTGAGTGACGGAGAAAAACAAAAGGTTTTTATTGCTAAAGCGCTGGCCCAGGAAACACCCCTGATGTTTTTGGATGAGCCAACAGCATTTTTAGATTTCCCCAGTAAGGTGGAGATATTACAATTGTTGCGAACGTCTGCCTGGGAGCAGGACAAAGCAGTATTATTATCAACCCACGATTTAAACCTTGCCCTGCAATTTGCAGATAAAATCTGGTTGATGGGGCAGGAGAAACCCATCGTAACAGGCATACCGGAGGACCTGGTACTTTCTGGAAAATTTGGCAGTTATTTCGATCATAAAAATATAAGTTTTGATAAAACTATTGGAACCTTTACTTTTGATGCTTCCACCAAACAAGCAATCGTTGTTCATGGTCAAAATTTAAAACTTGATTGGCTTAGGAAAGCACTGCACCGTAAAGGATACAGGGTTTTGAATACAAAGGACAAAGATAGTTCTGTAATAGAATTTAGCCTTGATATTGAAAAGGAAAACTTTGAGTTGAAATCAGATCAATCATCAATGGCTTTTCAAAATATTGAAGATTTGATGATTTTTTTGGATGAAATGAAATTTCAAAAAACAAAATAATTATTACCCAATGAAAAATATTTTAAGTCTTGTTGTAACACTAATGATTGCAGCTTTAACATCCTGTCAGCCTATGCAAGAAGCAGATTTAATCATTACCAATGCAAAAATTTATACTGTTGACGGTAGTTTTACTATGGCCGAAACAATGGCCATTAAAGATGGGACAATTCTGGCAATCGGATCGGAAGATGAAATACTGAGAAATTATGAGTCACCATTAATATCAGATTTATCGGGTTTGCCTGTTTACCCGGGTTTTATTGATGCTCATTGTCATTTCTACAGTTATGGCCTTGGTTTATTAAAAAGAGCTGATCTGGTTGGGACAGGTTCCTTCTATGAAATCATTGACATCCTGAAAGTTCATCACGATAAATTCCCTTCTGCTTATTGGATAGAAGGAAGGGGTTGGGATCAGAACGATTGGGAAGTGAAAGAATTTCCTACAAAAGAAAAATTGGATGAATTGTTTCCCGACCATCCCGTAATTTTAACACGCATAGATGGGCACGCTGCTCTAGTAAACAGTAAAGCCCTGGAAATTGCAGGAATAACTTCCAGAACAAGAATTGAAGGGGGAGATGTGATCCTGAAAAATGGCCAGCCTACCGGGGTATTGATTGATAATGCGATAGGCCTGGTTAGCCATAAGATTCCTGATCCTGATGCCGGGCAAATTTCGGATGCATTGTTGGCTGCCCAGAAAAATTGCTTCGCTGTGGGTTTATCCGGTGTACACGACGCAGGTTTGGAAAAAAATGTGATCGATGTAATTGAATCACTCAATGCCGATGATAAACTAAAGATGCGCATTTATGCCATGCTTTCACCCACTGATGAAAATTTTGAAACCTATGTGGATAAGGGAATTTTCAAAACCGACAGGTTGAATATCCGATCAATCAAATTGTACGCCGATGGCGCACTGGGTTCAAGGGGAGCCAAAATGATTGAGGATTATCATGATGACCATGGGAACAGTGGTTTGATTTTGCGAACACCAGATTCAATAAGAGATATCTGCAAAACTGCCTACAAGCAGGGTTATCAGATAAACACCCATGCCATTGGTGATTCTGCTAACCGCATGATGCTTAAGTTATACAGCGAAGTTTTGAAAGGCAAAAACGAAAAACGCTGGCGTATCGAGCATGTGCAGATCATTGCTCCCGATGATTTTAAACTTTTTAATCAATATTCAATCGTCCCTTCTGCACAACCAACACATGCCACATCGGATATGTATTGGGCAGAAAACCGGGTTGGCCCGGATCGGATTAAAGGTGCATATGCATACAAACAATTGTTGGACGAATACGGCTGGATACCATTGGGAACCGACTTCCCAATCGAAAGCATCAACCCGCTTTATACTTTTTATGCCGTAGTAGTCAGGAAAGATTTAAAAGGATGGCCTGAGGAAGGTTTCCAGGTTGAGAATGCACTTTCACGAGAGGAAGCGCTAAAAGGCATGACCATATGGGCGGCAAAAGCTGCTTTTGAAGAGCATGAAAAAGGAAGCCTTGAAGTTGGAAAAATGGCAGATTTTGTTGTATTGGAGAAGGACATTATGGAAATTCCCGGCGCCGACATCCCAGATGTTAAGGTATTGCACACTTTTGTTGATGGGCAGGAGGTATATAGGAGGTAGTTTATTTATATAAATCTCAAGGTTTTTGCGAGTTTATTTGACCAGAGGAACTCTGAAATTCCGGAGGTATTGGTAAGGTTTATTTTTAAAATTATGGAAATTAAAATTGAATTATATGGACCTGCAACTAAAAAATAAACTCTTCCTGGTTGGAGGAGCCACGGCAGGCTTTGGCAATGCTGTTGCAAGGGCACTGATCAACGAGGGGGCAAAAGTAATTGCAGTTGCCAGAAACGCAGAGAATCTAAGTGAATTTGCCTCACAATTTCCCGAAAATATCGAAGCCATCAATGGCGACATCACCGATTCGGATATTATCAATGAGATTGTCGAATATATTGGTGACAGAAAACTTGATGGTATTCTGGTAAATGCCGGCGGCCCTCCTGCAAAATCAGCTCAGGAAACCACACTGGAAGACTGGGATATGGCATGGTTTTCAGTTGTTCGCTGGAAAATTGAACTAATCATGGCGTTACTCTCAAAACTTAAATCACAGCAGTATGGCCGTATTGTTTTTGTAGAAAGCATTTCAGTGAAACAACCTATCGCAAACCTTGTTTTAAGTAACTCACTCAGAATGGCGGTGGTAGGATTTGTAAAAACACTTTCAAGCGAAGTTGGCAAAGATGGAATAACAATAAACATTATGGCTCCAGGGTATCACGATACAGAAGCAGTAAAACGGGTGCTGCAGAAAAGTAGTCAGGTAGGAGGGCTTACATATGAAGAAGTTCAAAAAAATCTAGAACAAAAAATTCCTGTTGGCAGGATGGGTGACCCTAAGGATTTTGCTTCAATGGCAGTTTGGCTGCTATCACCTCAATCGGGATATGTTACCGGGCAAACAATTAGCGTGGATGGTGGTGTAATGGCAGGGAGTTTTGGGTAGAAAGTGTTTAGCGTTTAGTGTTTAGCGTATGGCGTTTAACATTGAGGGTACTAATATCGTCTCATTTTCTGATCAACCTGCAAAGCCAATGCATGAATACCCCCGGTGAGGTTATACATGTTGTTGAAACCAAATTTATTTATAAGCGTATCAATCACAAAATAGCTCCTGATGCCGTGGTGGCAATAAACGACAGTCATCTTTTTCCTGGATAGTTTTTCCGAGTTTTCAGGGATTTCGTTCATCGGAATGAAGATGGAATCTTTGATGTGGCAAATACGACGCTCAACATGTTCACGAACATCAAGTAGATCAATATCCTCACCATCCTTTAATTTTTGATCTAATTCGGTAACGGTGATTGAGTTCATTCTAACCTGGTTCCTTTTGCGATTATAACAAGTTCATCCGATTCGTATACTTCATCATCTGCTTCGTCGTTGGAGGCAATAGCAAGCATGGCCATAGCTACTGTTTCTGCATGAATACCACGGTATTTCTTAAATTTACCCAGCATCAAAGGTGAAACCAATTTCATGACAAACTTCCCTACCTCTTCACCAAAACGGAATTCCTTTCGTGGTCCCAAAAGAATGGATGGGCGTACAATGGATATTTTTGGTACAGCGCATTGCATGATCCGGATTTCCATCTTTCCCTTGGTGCGTAAATAATAACTGGCCGATTGATCATCGGCACCAATCGAGGACACTACTATTAAGTTTTGAATTTTGTTATTTGAAGCGATTGTGGCCAACTCAACAGGCATATAAAAATCCACTTTCCTGAAATTTTCCTTGCTCCCTGCTTTTTCGATGGTAGTTCCTAAACAACAAAACAGATCATGGCCAATAATTTCTCCGCTGATCTTAGCCAGGTTATCAAGTTCAGAAATTCTTTCAGTCAGTATTGGATGTGAATATCCACATGGCTTTCTCGAAAATGAAACAACCTTGACATACTGTTCACTTTTGCAAAGTAATTTTATAAGGTATTTTCCTACCAGGCCAGTGCCTCCAAAAACAAGGGCTGTTTTTGTCATTATTTACCTGTGATTAAAACGGAAGGTCGTCAGTTGGTTCAGGAGGAATATCATCCAGCGTGTGTGGCGGAGCTTCCTGTGATAGGGTTGAAGTTTGTTCAATCTTCCATGCTTCAAGGTTATTGAAATAGTTTACCTGGCCGCCTTTTTCCCATCGTCTACCACGAATATTAAATTGCAGTTTGACCTCTTCACCTGTTGAAATATTATCCAGCAGGTCACATCTGTCCTGTGTAAGCTGAAATTTGATAGTGTCGATAAACTCGCTGGCGCCAACGTTTTCTTTACTTTCAATTACAAATTCTCTTTTTTTAAACCTTTCAGTAACCTGTACTGCATCATACTTTTCGATCAGTTTTCCTGTGATTTCAAAACTCATTTTTTCCCGGATTAATTATGATTTTATTTTATGTTATTCAATTTTATCAATACCCCAATTCCCTGTGATAGTAGGGTATTTTGAGGATTTTTTAAGTATTTCGAAGAAACTGTCCATCAGAATAGTTTCTGCTCCTAAACGACGCATATGCTCAGTATCCTGCTGGGCATCGATGGCCATGAAATCCCATGATTTCAGTTTTTCCACCAGGTGATACAAAGCCACCTTTGACGCATCTCTTACAGTAAAAAACATCGACTCACCATAAAAAATCCTGCCCAAAGATACACCATAAAGTCCTCCCACAAGTTCTCCATTTAATTTTGTTTCTACAGAGTGTGCAAAGCCCTCATAATGGAGTCGGGTATAGGCATCAATCATTTGTGTGCAAATCCATGTATCTTCCTGCCCGGATCTTTTAACACTTGCACATTGGCGAATAACCTCTTCAAAATTTTCATCAAAACTTATTGTAAAATTTACGTTACTGATACTTTGTTTTAATGACTTGGAAAGTTTGAATTTGTTTGGAAATAAAACCAGCCTTGGATTGAGCGCCCACCACAGTATGGGTTGGCCTTCACTGAACCAGGGAAAAATTCCATTGGCGTAGGCAAGTAACAAACGGTCGGTGCTCAAATCGCCGCCAATGGCAAGTAACCCATCCTCCTCAGCCTGACTGGGGTGGGGGAAAATTAAATCTTCAGACAGGTTAAATACAGGCATTTTTGAAGGATCTTATAATCAAATCAATTGTCAAATCAATTTCATCATTGGTGATGATCAGGGGAGGGGCTATTCTGAAAGCATTGGGCATAAACAAAAACTGATCGCTAACCAGGCCATTTTCTAAAAGTGCCTTCATTGCTCTGGTTGTAGTTTCAATATCTTCCAACTCAATGCTGATTTGCAATCCTATTCGCCTGATGTTTTTTATTCCCTCAAGGTTCTTCAATGCCATTTCATAGCGTAAGCCTTTTTCTTCAACTTGCATTATAATTTCTTCATTATCTATCAATGTTTCAAGGTTTGCCAGTGCTCCGGCAGCGCTCACCGGGTGGCCGCCAAAAGTGGTGATATGGCCCAGATTAGGGTTGTTTGTCAGCGTAAACATCATTTTTTTATCTGCAACAAATGCACCTATCGGAAGGCCACCACCCATTCCTTTCGCAAGACAGAGTATATCAGGAATAACATCATAATGCTCAAAACAAAATAGTTTTCCGGTTCTGCCAAAGCCCACCTGTATTTCATCAAAAACAAGCAATGCGCCGGTTTCATCACATCTTTTTCTAAGGACTTCAAGAAATCCGTTTTCAGGCAAAATTACACCTGCCTCTGATTGAACCGGTTCAACTAAAACACAAGCTGTTCGCCCGGTGATCTGTTCTAAGTCATCAAAACTATTGAACTTTAAAAAACGTGTGTCGGGCAGAAGTGGGCGGTAGGCATATTTCATTTCCTCGCTGCCCAACATACTGAACGCTCCGTGTGTTCCTCCATGGTAAGCGTTTTTAAATCCAATCAGTTCTGTCCTGCCTGTAAACCGTTTAGCAAGTTTTAACGCCCCGTCGATTGCTTCGCTCCCTGAATTGACAAGGTATGTTGCGTTGAGATTTTTGGGAAGAATTTCCGCTAACTTTCCGGCTAGTTTTACCTGTGGTGATTGAATGTATTCGCCATAAACCATCAGGTGGAGATATTTATCCAGTTGGTCTTTTGCTGCATTTACTATCGCTGGATGACGGTGCCCCAGGTTGCTTACACAGACTCCGGAAACCAGGTCGATATATTCCTTGCCGTCAGGAGAATAAAGATAAATCCCATTGGCTTTTTCGATTTCGATACCCTTTGGAGTTGTGGAGGGTAGGGCCAGGTTCTGGAAAAAAAGTTGCCTGTTTGTGAGCATTGCAGGTGGATTAAGTATGAGTTATTTTAAAGACAAAATTAATGGAAAAAAAAGAATAATTGAATGAAGGAATGCAAGAATGATTGAATGAGTGAGTGCTGGAATGTTAAATGATACGATTTAACAATGAGTTAATTTTTTAATGAAATAGTTATTAATGGAACGAGGGTAAAGAATTTAGCTCCTTCAAGGATTTGATAATAGATTATTATACTCTATACCTTAAATTCTATCTTCTTTTCCAAACCCTTTCAATTTTTCAATGTCACGGCGTTCACGTTTGGTAGGGCGTCCAATGCCCCGGTCGCGGCGTTCCCAATTCAGTTGATTGTATTTCTTCAGTTTGTCGTATTCTTCCTGCGTGGTAAGTTCCTCGGCATAGTTGGGCACCAGTTTAGCTCCAACACGATTCGAAAGTAAAGCGATTACCTTGACAGTCCGTTTAAAATGAGGATTGACCGATACGGTAATTTCATCATCTATTGAAACATCGCGTGATGGTTTTACTACTTGGTCACTGATTTTTACTTTTCCTGTTCTACATGCAGCGGATGCCATACTTCGAGTTTTGAAAACACGCACAGACCAGAGCCATTTATCAATTCTTACGCCTTCACCCATGTCTTGCTATTTTTTCCTGAAATACAATTGAAGCGGAATCCCGGTAAAATCAAATTTTTCTCTCAACTTATTTTCGACGAACCTCTTATAAGGGTCTTTAAGGTATTGCGGTAAATTGCAGAAGAATACAAATGCAGGGAATTTTGTTGGCAACTGGGTGATATACTTTATTTTCACAGTCTTTCCCTTCGACATTGGGGGAGGCATGGCCTCAATAATGGGAAGAAGTATCTCATTCAGTTTAGAGGTCGCAATCCTTCGCTTTCTGTTCTGGAAAGCTCGGTTTGCAGCTTCAAGCGATTTGAAAATCCTTTGCTTATTGATTACCGATGTGAAGATAATTTCATAATCAGTAAACGGGGCTGTTTTTTTGCGGATCACCTGTTCAAATTCAATATGAGTGTTGGATCCCTTTTCAATCAGGTCCCATTTGTTTACTATAATGACACAACTTTTCCTGTTTTTCTCAATAAGGTGTAAGATATTGAGGTCCTGAGATTCAAAGCCCAGCGTGGCATCTATTAGCAGAATACAAACATCGCTGTGTTCGATAGCCCGGATAGAACGCATGACCGAGTAAAATTCGATGTTTTCGTGAACCTTGGTTTTTTTCCTTACTCCGGCAGTATCAACCAGTAAAAACTCAAAACCAAAACTGTTGTATTTAATATCAATCGAATCGCGTGTAGTTCCGGGAACATTGGTAACAATGTTGCGCTCATTGCCTAGCAATGCGTTGATCAAGGAAGATTTCCCAACATTTGGCCTGCCTACAACAGCAAATTTGGGCAGGTCATCGTCCTCACTTTCTGCTTGTGTTTCAAAATGTGAGACAATATCATCCAGAAGTTCGCCAGTTCCGCTACCATTGATAGCTGATATTGGATAGATGTTTCCAAGTCCCATTTCGTAAAATTCTGCAGTATCATGAATTTGCATGGAGCTATCAACCTTGTTGGCAGCAATAACAACCTTCTTACGCGATTTTCGCAATATATTGGCCACATCCTTGTCAAGGCCCGACAGGCCTTCCTTTACATCAACCACGAAAAGGATTACATCTGACTCATCAATGGCCAGGTCAACCTGTTTCCTTATTTCATCTTCAAAAACATCATCTGAACCAACTATGTAACCACCTGTGTCGATCACCGAAAATTCGATACCATTCCAGTCGCTTTTGCCATAATGCCGGTCACGCGTAACTCCGCTGGTTTCTTCAACAATCGCCTGTCGCTGTCCAAGGAGTCGGTTAAACAATGTCGATTTGCCAACATTAGGTCTTCCTACTATTGCTAGAATATTTGCCATAATTTATAAAAGTAACATATTTTTAAAACCCTTGAATGGTCGAATCTTTAGAACTGATAACCAAACCTCTTCAATGACTGTTCCTTATCCCGCCAATCCTTTTCAACTTTTACACTTAATTCGAGGTAAACTTTTTTGTTAAGGAATTTTTCAATGTCTTTCCTGGCGTCTGTACCCAGGCGTTTTATTGCTTTTCCTCCTTTGCCTATGATGATGATCCTCTGGGTTTCGCGGGCAACATATATAAATGCTGTTATCCTTACAATTTCCTCAGCCTCTTTAAAGGAATCTACAATCACTTCAACGGAGTAGGGGACTTCTTTGCGGTAGAGTAGTAATATTTTTTCGCGGATGATCTCCGAAATGAAAAACCTGTAGTTTTTGTCTGTTAGCTCATCCTTAGGATAAAATGCCGGGTGCTCGGGTAACAGTTCAAGTATCATCTTCAATAATTGGTCGACATTGAAGTTGTGTAAAGCTGAAATAGGCAATATTTGCGCCGATGGGATCAGTTTTTTCCAGGTTTCGATTGTTGATTGAACTTCATCCTGAGAGCTTTGATCAATTTTATTCAGAGCAATGATTACTGGAATTTTTTTGTGATCGATAAATGAAGCGAGCCTTTCATCAGGAACGGTTTCACCAAATTCAACAACATACAGAAGAATATCTGCATCCTCAAGAGCTGAATTTACTTCACTCATCATCGATTCGTGCAGTTTGTAATGCGGATTAACGATTCCCGGTGTGTCAGAAAAAACTATTTGAGAATTTTCATCACTTAAAATACCAAGAATCCTATGCCTTGTAGTTTGTGCCTTATTGGTTATAACTGACAGTTTTTCACCCACCAAAGCATTCATCAGTGTTGATTTTCCTACATTTGGTTTCCCTAAAATATTGACAAATCCAGCTTTATGTCCCATGAAAAAAAATTAAAAAATTCTTGCTTGCAAAGAAACAAATTATATCTTTGCACTCCGATTTTAAAAACAGACAAAGTTCTTTTAAAAATATATTGCGGGGTGGAGCAGAGGTAGCTCGTCGGGCTCATAACCCGAAGGTCGTAGGTTCGAATCCTGCCCCCGCTACTAATTGAAAGCCAGACTTTTGTCTGGCTTTTTTTTTGAACAAACCCTAGAGAAAGTGTGGTTCGAGAGTAGGCCAGATCAATTGCTCAAATCTGCCTGAACTATTGAGGTGATCTAAATATGACCTAGCTTAAGAAAAGGTCTATTGTGTATTATACAATTAGGATAATTTTCTGTTAAGATGTATTTCAACCTTGTTAGGTACATAAAATGGCATATAGATATAGATAAAAGTTATCTTTGTCCAAACTGACTTCCACTATTAATCTTTTTCATTCTAATACTTGATCCTTTTAATATTGTTGAGTCAATAAACGAGTATAATGCTTTTAAACATCTCATTTCATTATGATTTTTATCCACTTCTTGTTGTGGCAGCTATTGCATGGGCGACGCCCATTTTGCTGTCCTTGCTAAGATTGAAAAAAATCCCAATTGTTATCCTCGAGATCATTTTGGGCTTTTTGGCCGGGAAGTTTCTGTTTGGCAATCTTGGTGAAGAAGGTTTTATTATTCTCGATTTTTTAGCGCTTTACGGTTTTCTGTTCCTGATGTTTTTAGGTGGCCTCGAAATAGATGTGGACCAGATTATTGCCTCCTTGCCCCACAGAAAATTAACCTTGTCACGCTTTTTGAAAAATCCTTTATTGGTGGGGCTTACCCAATTTGTACTCGCAATTTTACTATCATATCTGGCTGCTTTTTCGCTGGGGCAAATCATCGATATACCAAACATATGGTATTTTTCTCTCATTATGGTCACTACTTCGGTTGCAATAGTTTTACCTGTCCTGAAAAACCGTGGAGAAATTGGTAGCCGCTTTGGTCAGATGATCATTATTGCTGCAGCAGTTGCCGATATTCTGAGTATTATCCTGTTCACCTTTACTGCTTTTTTGTTGAAGAGCGGATTCCACTATAAGCTTCTTTACATCCTTGCACTTTTTATTCTATTCTTTATTTTCTACAAACTGTTTAACCGCTTAAAGTTCATCCCTTCATTTAAAAAACTAAGTTTTCAGTTATCACAGGCTGCTTCTCAAATCCGCATCAGGGGTGCCATATTGATAATTATGATCTTTGTGGTGCTGTCGCAATACATCGGGAAGGAAATTGTGTTATTAGGCGCTTTTTTAAGTGGACTGGTGCTTTCCTCGATGCTGCATCGCGAACGTTCCCTTATGCTGGTAAAATTAGATGGGATGGGTTTTGGCTTTTTTATACCCTTCTTTTTTATTATGGTTGGGGTAAAGTTCGATCCCGGGGCACTGATGGAATTCGATAAATCTCTGATCGGCTTCCTGGTTTTGTTGCTGGTATCACTTTTTGCAATAAAAGTTATTCCTTCTATATTGTGGCGCCGTTTATTCGGGACAAAAAGAGCGCTATCGGGTGGTTTTCTCATTTCGTCGAGATTAAGTCTTATTATTGCTGCATCGGCCATTGGGCTTGAACTGGGCGTTATTACTCCCGGCATAAATGCGAGTGTAATTATTATGGCAGTAATTACTTGTTTTGCCTCTCCGGTGATTTACAACTGGATGTCGCCGGGCACTATTACAGAAGGAAATAAAACCATTATCATTGGTGGTAGTAGTACTGGCGTATTATTGGCCCGCAGGTTGAACATACATGGAAAAAAGGCCGTAATTATTGAGCAGGATAAAAAGCGATTTCAAGAAATCAGTGAGAAAGGGATGAATGTGGTACACAGTGATGGACTTGATGCGAATACTTTCCAGCGCTTAAAAATTAAGCCCGACAACTATGTAATAATTGATACCGGAAATGATGACCATAACCTCCATATCAGCCAATTGCTCAGGCATGAATTCCTGCACGAAAAAATAATATCAAAGTTCAGCCGGTTTTCGTTGGAACAAGATTTTAAACAGTTAGGCATCGAAACCATTGATGTTACACAGGTGCTGGCGACTGCAATCGAAAACCTGATTATCCGTCCTACTACTTATCATGCACTTGTTGAATCGTTTGAAAATTTTAGTGTAGAAGAAATAACAATCACAAATAAAAGTGTAGATGGACTGCAGGTTGCAGAAATCCATTTCCATAAGGATGCCATCTTGATGATGCTTAAGCGGGAGAATAGTTTTTTCATCCCCCATGGCGAAACCTATATCAGGGTAGGTGATGTTCTTATGGTATTTGGCACCCAGACCGCGTTTGAGGATACCCGGCATAAGTTAGGCTGAAATCAAAAATCTCTTCAATCTTAATTTTCGGTTTGTTTTTTAAAAATAAATTCAATTATTGGTGGATGGTTAGTAACAATAAAAGCGTCCCAGTAGTTAGTGGAACGCTTTCAACAATAAATTTAAAAATAACTCATCACTCATCTTTAAACCTGAATGATACCCTTAATTTTGTTCTGTAGGCAACAATTGCCCCATCTTCGATTTTCAGGTCTTGCTCAATTACCTCTGCAATCCTGAGCCCTTCCAGTGTTTTAGTTGCCCTGGCAATGGCTTTTTTCGCCGCATCCTCCCATGAAATACTACTCGACCCTATGATTTCGATGACCTTGTAAATACTATCACTCATATAACCTCCTTTTTAATATGTGAAAATTTGGCCTAAAGTAAGCAATTTACGCCTGAAAGTCAAGCTTTAATATTGAAAACTTTGTTTGGTTGCAAAGATTAAAATATTACACAGACAGGTGTAGGCTAAATCTGTAATCATTCCAAATTTCCTTACACCTGTGCTTTGAAAAAAATAATATTTACTTTCGCAATCTTACCAAAAAGCGAATGAAATATCTTTTCAATAAAACGTTTCTAAATCACAATATCGGAAGTGTATACGAAGGTGGGTACAGACTGGAAGCATTCGATGATTTATCGGATAGCGAGTATGATGGAGAGCAATTCCTGGAGTTGGTACACTCCCGGCAATACATCGACCAGATAAAAGGAAGTTGTGAAAATGGTGAAACTCTTGCCGAGGTAAAGCTGTCGCCGGTTAGTTACAAAGCGGCATGCCTTGCTGTTGGCCTTTCGATGAAAGCCTCCGAGAGTAATGATTTTGCCATTGTAAGGCCGCCCGGGCATCATGCTTTTCGCGATAAAGCCTCAGGTTTTTGCATATTCAATAATATGGCTATTGCTGCTACAAGGCTTGCCAATGAAGGAAAAAAGGTTTTTATTTTTGATATTGATGGTCACCATGGTGATGGTACACAGGCTATATTCTACGATAATCCGCAGGTTTTTTATTGTTCCATACATCAACAGAATGCCTATCCTTATACGGGTACATTTATGGAAGTTGGAAAGGGAGCGGGGTTGGGGCAAACACTGAACATCCCAATACCCGGCAACAGCGGCGAAAAAGACTTTTTAATTGCTGTTGACAAAGCCATCGAAACTGCCAAAAAAATAAAAGCAGATGTCATTGGTGTATCTGCTGGTTTTGATGGTTTTCGAAAGGACCGACTTTTAAACCTGATGTATTCATACCATGCATTTTACGAGTGTGGGTATCGGCTGAGAAAGAATTTTAAGCATGTTTTCGCTGTGTTAGAAGGCGGCTACCATGATGACCTGAGAATGTGTACCGACATGTTTCTTGATGGAGTTAACAAAGGGGCTAGGCCATCTAAAATTAAATGGAATCCTGATCTATCGGTAGGCTAGGGGAATAGAGTGTAAATGGATTTATATAATTGCTCTGAACTTTTGCTTTATTCCAGAACTTGTAAGCAAGCTAATTCAAATTCATATAATTAGATCATTTCGATGATAAGTTTCTTTTTTGGTAAAAGAAAATTAAGTTTGTTGCGTTTTTACAAACTAATCGATTTGAAAAGGGCAGCGCAGCATGCGATTGAAAATACTCGACATTTACATCATTAAAAAGTTCCTGGGTACATTTTTTTATTCCATTGCCCTCCTCACAATCATTATTATCATTTTTGATGTTTCCGAAAAAGTCGATGATTTTATCGAGAATGATGCCCCGTTGAGTAAGATTGTCTTTCAGCACTACCTCAATTTTATTCCTTTTTTTGTAAATATGTTCAGCTATCTGTTTACTTTCATTGCTGTAATTTTCTTTACTTCTAAACTTGCACAGAGTACCGAAATTGTGGCTATGCTAAGTAGTGGCCTGAGTTTTAACAGGCTTTTATATCCCTACATGCTTGCAGCCCTTATGCTTGCATTGATGTCTTTTTACCTTGCAAATTTCATTATTCCAAAAGCCAACATTACGCGCAGGGAATTCAAAGACCGGTACATCGAAAATTTAACCAAAAGTAAAGAACAACACATTCATGTCCAGGTATCTCCGGGTACATTTGTTTATGTTGAGTCCTTTTCTACATTCAATAATACCGGTATGAAGTTTTCGATGGAAAAATTTGACAGGGAGAAAGGATTGACCTTTAAATTAAACGCCAATAAAATTGTATACGATTCACTTACCGGTCAATGGGGCATTACCAATTATTTTATGCGTTACCTCGATGGTGATACCGAACGATTACAGAAAGGCTACAAACTCGATACACTCATTAATCTGAAACCTGCAGATCTATATTTTACCAAAGAGGATTTTGAAGTGATGGATTATTACGAAATTAGGGATTATATTGATGAAGAAAAAATGAAGGGCAACCCTAGAATAACCCGGCATGAAGTGGAAAAACATCAGCGCTTAGCTTTTCCTTTTGCTACCCTGGTGATGACGCTCATTGGTGTATCCCTGTCATCCCGAAAAGTAAGGGGTGGAATCGGCCTTCATCTTGGCGTTGGTATCGGGCTGGCATTTGGCTTTATTCTCATCATGCAGGTTTCTACAGTTTTTGCTACCTACGGAAGTTTTCCACCCTGGCTAGCTGCCTGGCTTCCCAACATTATTTTTGGGGTAGTGGGTATCTTTCTGTACGTACGCAGAAGTATGTAAACCATACCCTGCTTAAGCTCTTGGCAAAGAACGATTACAGGATCATTAGCGAAATTTTCATTGAATAAAAATAGTAGAAATAAAAAAAGCTCCCTGAAAACAGGAAGCTTAAAGAGGTGATCCCGCTGGGATTCAATTATCCCTTTATTTATAAGGGTTTCGGAGGGCGTCGGTCGCATTTCGAAACTTAAAAAAACGTCGGTCGCAGGATTTTTTTTAAAAAAGCGTTAATTTATTTACAGTCCAAATAATACATTGGCATTTCTACAATTTAATAATAAAGAGGGCACCAGCTTTAGGCAGCCGCCATTTAAATAGAATTTTAACTTCCAACTCATTTCCTTATCTCACTGTAGGATTCAGATTATCAGTATAATAAATAGATTCTTCCTTGCATTTTGACATTTTTTATTGTATTTTTATGGTTTTTGAGTTGGAATAATTAATTCAAACATTCTAATAAATGGAGGGCAAAAAAATGACTAAATTAAAAGAGTTACAATTAGCGAGAATCAATTTCCTTGGGATGATAATCCTAATAGCACTGTCACTTGCTATTTCTGGCTGTAAGCAAAAAGAAGTATCTACCTGCTGTGAAATTGATGGTGGTAATGTCCCTGGAGACGAATATAAAAAGAAGTGTGGTGAAATAGGTCGCGTAGTATTTTATTATCATTATGAAGGACAATCTAATACCCACGAAGTAGTACTTGAGGATGCTACAACCGATGATTTTTTAAACAAACTTCAAGAACTTGCTAATAAAAACGCATGGGTACATCAAATTGATATATGGGGTCATGGCGGGCAAGGATTTGTTTT
>Ga0070728_10002483_pt1 | contig 22932 bp, 23 predicted proteins | sample tdDd471_FD_66723 | JGI IMG/M metagenome (GOLD analysis project Ga0070728, IMG submission 66723) | Marine sediment microbial communities from the Atlantic coast under amendment with organic carbon and nitrate - tdDd47.1 | ecosystem: Environmental > Aquatic > Marine > Coastal > Sediment | place... | reverse complement strand
AATTACGGTTTCGTTACCAAGATTCTGGTGGCATCCGTGCGTCACCCAATGCACGTTATCGAATCCGGGCTGATCGGAGCGGATGTGATTACCCTGCCGCATTCCACCATCATGCAACTCATGCAGCATCCTCTGACGGACAAAGGGCTTGCCGCATTTTTGGCGGACTGGGAAGCTTTCCAGAACGACCAATAAACGATCATCTTTGAAATGGGAAAAGGCTGCGTGAGTTCACGCAGCCTTTTTTTGTTGGTGGGCAGATTAGAACCCGGAAGCCTTGAAGACCTTTTGCTCCACTGTTTTCAGCAAGGTCCGCACATCTCCCGGACTCGGGATGTGACCACGTTGAAAAGCCTGTCGGCAAATAAGGAGTATTTTCTTTACCGGCAAAGAAAATAATCTGGTGGTGTCCTGTCGTCGTTAGTATTGCTACTGCAATGGTGAGCCGTCGAAATTGTAGATTTGGTAGCTGACGGAGAGTTTGTTGTCAGCAAAGGCTTCAGCATTTTTGGTCGCTTCACTGACAAGGCTCTTGATGAGGGCGGGGCGCGCCGGGTCATCGACCAACATGCCGAGGACCTGTACGGCAGTGTTGGCATCCCGGATGGCTGGAAGGTGGATCGTGTCTACCCCGGCTTCCTCACACCAGTCGGCCAGACGGTTGAAGTCTACAGGGTGGGTTTTGGCGTGGGTATAAGGAAGTCCTTGCGCCTGCTTGACCAGCTTGCCGAAAAACATGCTCCATGTGACATGCGTAAAGCCGCGTTTCGCTGCGGCCTGCATGGAAAATTCGAAAAAATCCGCTGCCTGAATCAAGGCCAGTTCCGGGGTGGTCCGGGTGTTTTCAAGATACAGTCGCTCGGACCGCCGACCCGTTGTGAAAATCGCGTAATTCAATCCCTGTGCCTTGGCCACATCCAGCCCCTCTTCGATGGTGGCTCGCCATGAATCATGGGAAAACGGTTTGACGATTCCCTGTGTGCCGAGGATGGAGATCCCGCCGACAATGCCCAGTCGGGCGTTCATGGTCTTGTGAGCAATATCAGCGCCATCCGGGACCTCTATGACAATCGAAATTCGGCCTTTTGTCAGAGAGGATGCAACTGTGCGAACCGCTTCTTCAATTTGTCGGAGCGGTTCAGGGTTGATGGCCGCCTTGTCCACTTCAACGGGTAGGCCGGGCAGAGTGACGCGTCCCACGCCTGTGCCTCCATCGATGTCCACGATCAGATTTTTACTGCTCGATTTGTCCATGGACACGACAGCTTGAATTTCGCAACCGTGGGTGGCGTCCGGGTCGTCGCCACCGTCCTTGATGACTGTGACGCGCACGCTTTCCCCTTTGGTGTCGTACCGTTCAATGGGCACGGTGAGTGTGCCACCGGGAGGCAGGGGGATATCAACCGAGTTCGGCTGTGTGTCGGTCAAAAGAAAAATGATTCCCGCCATGGCTGCTGCCGAGGCACACGATCCGGTGGTTCGGCCAGTACGAAGTTTTTCGTGCATTCTGATCCTAGCTGACGCGGCGTGGCGGTTCGTAAAGATGCGTTCCCGCCAGGTCGGAAATGTTCTTGAGGATGTTTTTGAACAAGACAATATGGAAGGGGTACATGGCGTACCAATAAAGGATGCCGGTCAGACCCTTGGGCAGAAATTTTGCGGTCATGGACAGGTCTACGGCATTGCCCCATTTCGAGTCGAGCTTGAATTCCAGCAACGCCTCTCCGGGGAGACGCATTTCGGCAAGAAGTAACAGCCTGCGGCCTTCGTCGCTGGTCAGCACCCGCCAAAAATCAAGGGCATCACCCACGCGAGGGGTGCCGTTGCCGTGCGGTCTGCCACGTCGTAACCCCGGTCCGGTGAGGATACGGTCGATGAATCCACGGAGCCGCCAGAGCGGGTCGCCGTAATACCATCCCTGTTCGCCACCGATGCGTGTCGCTACTTCCCAGACCTTGACCGGGTCACCTTGAAGTCGGGCCTTGTATCCCATTTCGAATCGGGTACCTCCAGCATATTGGGGGTCATTCACTGACGCCCATTCCGGCATGCATGCGCTTCCCACGTCGAACAAACATGTTTCCACTTTCTGGTGTTCGGTCTTGTCCAGCGCACGGCGGATGGCTTCATGGCAGGGTACGAGTTCCTGCGGTACCAGTGTGCGGATGCGGTCATCTCGGCAGATCACCTCGTTGCGCAATCCTTCGATCAGTGAACGGGACAAGGTCATGGGCACCGGAGTGATCATGGAGACCCAGAAGGACGAAAGGCGCGGAGAAAGAAAGGGGAATGGATAGATACGTCGCTTTGGAATGCCCGCCACTTCGGCGTAGAGTTCAAAAAGTTTTTGATAGGACAGGATGTCCGGGCCGCCTATATCCAGTGTCAGGCCCGCTGTCTCATCGTTTTTCAGACACCCGACCAGATAGCCGAGTACGTTGCGGATGGAAATGGGTTGGGTTTTGGTCCGTACCCATTTTGGCGTAATCATGAACGGCAGCCGGTCCGCAAGGTAGCGCACAAGTTCGAATGACGAGGAGCCGGACCCGACGATTTGCGCGGCGCGCAGGGTGGTCACCTTGGCCGGACCCATGGCGAGAATCCGACTCACCTCAGCTCGGGAGCGGAGGTGTTTGGACAGCGGATGGTCTTCGTGATCTTCGCCAAGACCGCCCAGGTAGATGATGCGTGACAGCCCGGAGTGTTGCGCGGCAGTGACCATGTTGTAGGCCGCGTCACGTTCTTGAGCCGCGAAGTCGCGGCTGGGCCCACTCATGGAATGGACCAGATAGAAGGCTGCGGTGCACCCTTTGGCAGCCTGAATCAGGCTGTCCGCATCATGCATGTCCGCTTGGACAGCCTCAACATTGGGATTGCTCCCCCATGACCGTGCCCGAATCTTGTCCACGCTTCGGCCTGCGGCGCGCACGGTGAACCCTTTCTCCAGAAGGAGTGGGACAAGGCGTCCGCCGACATAGCCAGTAGATCCGAGAACCAGAATAGGACCGTCAGTCATGGCGATCTCCTGATCTATCTGGGCTTGGTTTCGAAGCGGTACCCGTCGTAGTCGCGCTGATGCATCCAGCCCTTTTCCTGCAGGCACTTCTCAAAGCGTTGGGACTGCATGTGCTTATCAAGCGGGTACATGTCCAAGGCGTTGAGCTTGCAATCGTCAGAGTCCTTAGCGAACTGTTCGTCAGCCGCCGTGCCGCTGAGGTCCGAATGATACCATGCTCTGGAGCATCCAGAGAACATGAGCAGGGCGAGTGTCAAAGTGATGAGACTCACGGTGAGAACGAGCTGACGCATGGCGACTCCCTGTTTATTCGTCTTTCAAATCCCGGTTCATCAGGTCGCGAGTGGCCTGTGCCGGATCTTTACCTTCATATAATATCTTATACACTTGGTCGGTAATGGGCAATTCCACGCCGAGTTTTTTGGAAAGGTCGTGCAGGGACTTGGTGGTCTTGACGCCTTCGGCCACGGCTTTCATTTCACTGATGATGTCGTCGAGCTTCTGACCCTGACCGAGTTTCAGGCCTACCTGCCTATTGCGGGAAAGGTCGCCTGTACAGGTCAGCACCAAATCGCCCATGCCGGACAGGCCCATGAAGGTTCGTTCCTGGCCACCCATGGCTTCACCAAGACGGCTCAGTTCTGCCAGTCCGCGTGTGATGAGTGCGGCCCGGGCGTCATGCCCGAAGTTTAGCCCATCGGCCATGCCTGCGGCGATGGCGATGACGTTCTTGACCGCACCGCCCAGTTCCACGCCGCGATAGTCGGGCGTGAAGTAGACGCGGAAAAACGGGGTGGAAAAAGCTTCCTGCAATTCGCGGCCAAGCTCGTGATCTTCACAGCCCAAAGATACGGATGTGGGCATATCGGCTGAGACTTCAGCGGCAAAGGACGGGCCGGAAAGCGACGCGTAACGGGGACGTTTGCCTTCCAGGGCTTCGGCAACTACGCGGGACATGGGAGCCAGCGACCCTAGTTCGATGCCTTTGGAAGCGCATACGATGACCGGATTCATTGGCAGGATATCCCGGAACCCTTCGAGGGCGGGGCGGATAAACTGACTGGGGATGACCACCAGAAAGTAATCGGCCCCGGCAAAGGCGGTTTCAGGGTCAGACTCGACATTGAGCTTTTCGGACAGAGTGACGCCCGGCAGGAAGGTCGAATTTTCTCTTTTTTCACGGATATTGGCCACCACTTCAGGCTCACGTGCCCACAAAGTGGTGTTTACATCGTTCTTTGCGAGCATGTCGGCCAGGGTGGTACCCCATGCGCCTGCGCCCAGAACTGCTATTTTCATGGATGGACTCCTTTCATGCTTTGTACAGTTTTTTAGCATACGTGCGCCGGGAGTCGGTGGCAAGTCCTCAATCCGGGCAGTGAGATGCAAACATGCACATGGTTGCATCCTGTTTCAGCCGGATGTATAGACCCTCCCATGGCTATACAATTCACCGAGACCGAGGAAAGGATACTGGCTCTGGCAGGCAAGGATCTGCCGGATACAGAGCAGCCGTTCAAGGCCATTGCCGAGGCAGTGGGAGTGGACGAGCAGGACGTCATCAATCTTTTGGCTGACCTCAAGGAGCGCAAGATTATTCGTCGCTTCGGAGCGACTCTCAGACACCAAAAGGCGGGCTACGGCCATAACGCCATGGTGGCCTGGCGCGTGCCGGAAGAGCGGAGTGATGAAATTGGTGAAATCTGCGCGGCTCGTCCCGAGATTTCTCATTGCTACATCCGGCGTACCTATCCTGAATGGACATATAATTTATATACGATGATTCACGGAGAGAGGCCCGGTCATGCCAATGAGGTGGTGGCCGAATTGGAGCAGATCATCGGTATTGATGACAACTGCGTGTTGCGGTCGCTTAAAGAGCTCAAGAAGACCTCCATGGTCTATTTTAAATAAATAATTTGATACAATATCCGAGGCAGTCATGAACTCAAAGGAACTTTTCGCCAAGGCCCAGACCCTTATGCCCGGTGGTGTTAATTCGCCCCTGCGCGCTTGCAAGTATGTCAATTCTGAACCTGTCTTCATCGAGAACGCCAAAGGTGCGTATCTGTACGATGTGGATGGTCGCAAATACATAGATTATGTTTTTTCCTGGGGACCACAGATTCTCGGTCATCAGGATCCTGCCGTGTCCGAGGCCGCGCACAAGGCCATTGATCAAGGCTCCAGTTATGGCGCTCCTTGCTTTGGCGAAGTAGCTTTGGCCGAAGCCATCAACAAGCTTGTCCCTTCCATGGATATGATGCGCATGGTCTCTTCCGGTACCGAAGCAACCATGTCCGCCCTGCGCTTGGCGCGAGGCTACACGGGTCGCAATAAGTTCGTGAAGTTCATCGGCAATTATCACGGCCATGCCGACGCATTTCTGGCCGCCGCCGGTTCTGCTGCCGCCGTGGTCCCCGGCACTCCGGGGGTTCCCGAGGAAGTGACAAAGCACACATTGCTCGCCCAGTACAACGATCTCGATGCGGTCAAGGCGCTCTTTGAAGAGTCCGGCGACGAGATCGCCTGTATCATCGTGGAACCTGTTGCAGGCAACATGGGACTGGTCAAACCCCAAAACGGTTTCCTTCAGGGGCTGCGCGACGTGTGCACTCAGTATGGTGCGGTCCTTATTTTTGATGAAGTCATCACCGGTTTCAGAGTGGCTCGTGGCGGTGCGCAGGAACGCTTCGGCATCACTCCTGACCTGACCACCCTTGGCAAGATCATCGGCGGTGGTTTTCCGGTGGGCTGTTTCGGCGGCAAACGTGAGATCATGGAGCACATGGCCCCGGTGGGCGGTGTGTTCCAGGCGGGCACTCTGTCCGGCAATCCGGTTGCCATGGCCGCTGGTCTGGCAACCCTGCACCGTCTGGCCGAGTGCGATTATGCGGCTCTGGAAGCCCGTACCACAGCATTTGCCGAAGAATTGGCTTCTATCGTGCGAGGCAAGGGCAAACCCGTGCATCTGGTGCAGGTCGGTTCCGCTTTTACCATGTACTTCTCGGACAAGCCTGTGACCAATATGATCGAATCCGGTCAGTGCGATTCAGAGGCCTATGCCACCTATTGGCAACAGATGCTCGCTCAGGGCGTGTATCTGGCCCCGGCTGGTTTCGAGTGCGCTTTTACCTCCTTTGCCCACACGGACGAGGACTTTGAAAAGACGTTGGAGGCGGCCCGCAAGGTCGAATTCTAGACAGTTCTTTCAGGCGACAATCTCGACGGGGCGATGTGCATGTTTGTGCATCGCCCCGTTTTTGTTGGGTAAAGAAGAATTAATTCTTCTCTTTTCTGGGGGGTATTAGTCGCACTTTTCACTTTCGAATCAGGCGTGATGCTGATAAACAGAAAAGATGTCTGTAAAGAAAATTGCTTATTACGCCCTGACCAGCAAAGGGCATGCTATTGTCAGCCGTTTGGCTGCCAAGCTGGGCGGGACTGTTTACGCGTCCCGACGTCTTGAGGCCGAAGGTGCTGCTCCGTTCGATTCGTTGTCCGAATTGATTGCAGCGACCTTCAATACATTTGACGCGCATGTGTTCGTTGCCGCCGCAGGTATTGCGGTTCGCTGCATTGCACCACATTTGCAAAGCAAGGAAACCGATCCCGCCGTGGTCTGTCTCGATCAGGATGGGCAATACGCTGTCAGTCTGCTGGCCGGACATCTGGGTGGTGCCAATGAGTTGTCCACACGATGTGCCCGTGTCCTTGATGGCCAGCCGGTCATCACCACGGCCACCGATTCTGTCGGGGTTTTGTCCATAGACATGCTCGCCCAATCTCGTGGTTTGGTTATTGCCGACATCAATCGCGTCAAGTTCGTGAACATTGCCCTTCTGGAAGGACTGACGGTGCAGTTGCACGATCCCGAAGATTGGCTTGGTCTGGCCTGGGATATGAGTTTTGAAGGGGTCAGTGACCCTGATGATTGGGACAAAAATCGTCCCGGTATCTGGGTGACATGGCACGACGATTGTCCGCAAGGTGCGCTTTGCCTGCATCCTCGGATGTTGCATCTGGGTGTCGGGTGTCGTCTGGACGTATCCAAAGAAGAAATTACTGACCATGTACATGCGATTTTCAAGGCAAAGGGGCTCGCGTTGAAAAGTATCGCTTCTTTGGGATCGGTCGAAGCCAAGCGGCATGAAGCCGGATTGCTGGAAGCAGCTCATGAATTCGGTGTTGATCCTGTTTTTTATTCCACCAAACAGCTTGCATCTATCGATGTGCCTACGCCGTCCAATATGGTGCTGGCTCACATGAACGTCTCATCCGTAGCCGAAGCTTCGGCTTTGTTGGCGACTCATGGTGGTGAATTGGTTGTGACCAAGGAAAAGACCAGCACTGTAACGCTGGCCGTTGCGAGGGCCAAAGGTGATTAAGGCAGTCAGCTTGGGACCGGGTGATGAAAGCCTGCTCACTCCTGCGGCCAGAAAGGCCCTTGAGGAGGCGGATGTGATCGCCGGATACAAAGGGTACATTGAGTTGACGCCGCCTGAATTGCTTGAGGGCAAGGAAGTTGTGTCCACAGGTATGATGGGTGAAGTGGAACGCGTCAAGGCTGCGATTGAGTGCGCCCGTTCAGGCAGGAAAACCGTCATGGTGTGCAGCGGCGATGCCGGTATTTATGCCATGGCCGGATTGATTCTGGAAATCCTGGAAGCCGAAGAATTGCTCGATGAAATTCCTTTTGAGGTGATTCCCGGAGTGGCCGCTTTTAACGCGGCTTCGGCTCTGCTTGGTGCACCGCTTATGCACGATTTCGCTTCCATCAGTTTGAGCGATTTGCTCACTCCATGGGAACTTATCGAGAAGCGACTGACGGCTGCAGCCAGTGCGGATTTCGTCATCGCCATCTATAATCCTCGCTCTCGAAAACGGCATGATCATTTGCAGAAAGCGCTTGAAATCATAGGCAAATTCCGTGGGGCTGAAACTCCTGTAGGTGTTGTCGGCAAGGCATACAGGCCGGGGCAGTCTGTGAAGGCCGTGACCCTGGATAGTGTGGACGTGGAGGCTGTGGATATGCAGACCGTGCTCATCGTCGGTAATTCCGCGACGCGGATCACGGGTGGCCGTTTACTCACCCCACGCGGGTATCATCAAAAATACGACATCTAGCACTGTTGAGAAAAGTGTGAAAAGCCCCTTGCCTTGAAGTACCTTTTTCGGGTAAAAGCAGGGGTCTACGCTAGCATTCCCTCGCTTGACAGGGGGTGGATACTTATTTATCCCGCTAAGTAGAGAGTGTGACTGTTTATTTTTTTTATGCAACAGGAGGAACTAGGTAAATGAAGAAATCACTGATTATCAGCCTTATGGTTGTCGCTCTGGTGTGTGTCTTCGCGCTGCCCGCCGTCATCGCCGGCAATGCAGCTCCGGAGAATATCACCATGACGGCCCCTGAGGGCGTTAAGGCAACCAAAGCCGCTGTCGAATTCACGCACAAAAAGCATGCTGATACCGGTATCGACTGTATGGTGTGCCATCACAAGGCTGAGTCCAAAGAAGCAATCACGGGTTGTGCCGTTGAAGGCTGTCACACGGACGCCAGCAAAGCCGCCAAGAAAGACCCCAAGGGCTTCTACCAGGCTTTCCATAACAAGAAATCCAAGGCTTCCTGCCTCGGCTGCCACAAGGCAGAAAAGAAGGCCGGTAATGAGGCAGCCCCCGTTAGCTGTAAGGCCTGCCACCCCAAGAAGTAAAACGCTAGGGTAATTCGAGGGGGGCTGTTGAAGACAGCTCCCCTTTTTTTTAAACCTTCTCCCAGGAGGTACATATGACCCCGGCTCCCCCGCCTTCCCCTAACGACAAGAACGTCGATGTGAATGATTTGCTGAACGACAACAAGCCCGAGAACGAAGGTCTGGATCCCGATTCCGTGGATGCGGATTTCGAGCAGGAACTTGAAGATCTTTTTGCCGACGACCTTGATGACGATGTGTCCGCCGAAAGTGACGACGGGCCTGTTGTGCTTGATGATGTTGTGGACGATGATCCCATCGTGCTGGATGACGTTGCCGAAGAAGCTGAAGACATCATCGATCTTGATGCCGTGGCCGCTATCGCAACAGCCGAAGATGATGATGACTTGATCGTGCTGGACGACATCATTGAGAACGATGAGGATGAACCGTTGGTTCTCGACGATGTGGTGGAGGAAGTGACGGACGAAAGTGCTGCCGAGGTCGAAGCTCTGGTGGATGATATCGCCGAGGTCGATGAGCCCGAGTCGGAGTTGGACATGGAAGCCGATGAGGATTCCATCGAACTTGATGACCTTTTGGCTGAAACCGACGATTCAGACGACGACATTCTGGAACTTGATGATTTACTGGAAGAAGCGGCTCCCGAAGCCGAGACGGAAGAGATTGTCGCTCCTGAAGTCGCCATTGAGGAAGAGACTCTCGACTTGACCGAAGATATTTCGGAAGACTTGGCCGAAGACATGACTGAAGAGTTAGTCCTTGAAGAAGTGGAAGAGCCTATGACCGAGGCTGTTTCCGAACCTGATGTTGAAGAAATTTCTCCTGAACCCGAAGATATGATGGATGTCGTCCTGGCCGAAGAACCCGCTCCGGAAGTACCGGTTGAGCAGGCTGTACCCGAGGCCGACATTGAATCCATTATGGATGAACCTGAATCGGAATCAGAACAGGATGAAGACATCCCGATAGTTGCTGGTAACGTGTTCGTTGATATCCGCAAAGGCAAAGAGCCTGTGGAAGAAGTGGACAGTGAGTTGACTGGCCTGGATGCTTTGGAAGACGACAATATCGAAGATGTGGACAGTCTGCTGGACAACGTCGAAGTGGATGTGTCCGATGTCGTGGACGTTGAAACCGTCGATGATATGGAGATGTCCGATTTGGATACGGACGCGAATCTGGATGATGTCCTGGCCGCTGAGATCATGCCGCCTGACGCCGGACACGATGTGTCCGATGACGTGGATGTGGACCAGCTTCTGGTGGATGTCCGTTCTGATGCGGGTGAAGCCACGGTGTCCGAACTTCAGGACAAGGTCGCAATGCTCGAATCGCGTGTCGAAGACCTTGAAAAACGGTTGCGCGAGGAAATTGCTCAGATGGTCCCGGCAGAAGCCGCGCGTATTATCCGCGAAGAGATTGTCGCATTGGCGAGTGAGCTGGAAGACTGATCAGAGTTTTTACGGAACAAATGAAAAAGCCGACCTCAGGGTCGGCTTTTTTTGTGCAATCAGGTGCCGCAAAAGGTTTGTTGAATTTTCTCTGATGGCTTTGGCGGAGTACGGTACTCGTGGTGATTTGGCTGGTCAGCGTATGGGGAGTTCAGCACGTCGATAAGCCTGTGAGTGTAGGAAAAATCTTCATGGTCTTCAGCAGCTCGAATTGCTTCCTCAATCCGGTGGTTCCGTGGGATGAAGGCGGGGTTTGTTGCGCGCATGGCTTGGCTGACTTCTTTTGCAGGCCGAGCATCGAAGCTCAGCAGTGCCTGCCAATCCGTGAGCCATTGCTTGATTGTGTCTTGCGATGTGAAGAGCGCTTCGAACGGCTCGGTTTTATCTGCGGAGTCGCCTAGTACACGAAATGCTTCAGTGAAATCCACATGGTCCTGATGCATGATTTCAAGGAGTTTTTTGGCATGTGCGAACCCTTCGTCACTGTCAGAGATCAGACCTATCTTGGCGCACATGCCGGTGCGGTAGTGGTGGGCAAAAGTCGGGGTGAATGTTGCGAGGATGTCTTCGCCGATGCTCTTGGCTGTCTGTTCGTCGGGGTGTAGGAGCGGAATGAGGCAGCCACCCAGACAGGACATGTTCCATTGGGCGATGAGAGGCTGTTGGTTATAGGCATACCGCCCTTGATGATCGATGGAACTGAAGACTTGTGCCGGGTTGTATTGGTCCATGAATGCACAAGGCCCGTAATCGATGGTTTCGCCGGAGATGGCCGTGTTGTCGGTGTTCATGACACCGTGAATGAAGCCGACACACATCCATCTGGCCAGCAGTTCTGCCTGCGCATCACAGATAGCTTTAAACAGGGCGGCGGGGGGAGAGTCTGCCCCTGCGGTTTCAGGGTAGTGACGTTTGATGACGTAATCGACCAGCAGTCTGAGTGCATCCTCATCATTTCGGGCGGCAAAATATTCGAAGGTGCCAACGCGGATGAAGCTGGCGGCTACTCGTGTCAGGATGGCGCCTGGAAGGGGCGTTTCACGCTGTACGGTTTCCCCTGTGGCAACCATTGCCAGTGAGCGGCTTGTTGGTATGCCGAGTGCGTGCATGGCTTCGGATACCACATACTCGCGCAGGACAGGACCGAGTGGCGAGCGACCATCACCGCCACGGGAAAACTGTGTCTGGCCGGATCCTTTGAGTTGGATGTCAAAACGCTCTCCTTGGGATGTGAGTGTTTCGCCTAGAAGGATTGCGCGGCCATCGCCGAGTTGGGGCACGAATTGTCCGAACTGATGCCCTGCATAGACTTGGGCAATGGGGTCCATGCCGTCGAGAAGCACATTGCCGGAAAAAAGTTCAGCCAGTTGTAAGTGGTTATCAGGCAGAGGCAGTTCAAGTCGTTTCGCCAAAGGGGTGTTCAGTCGAATAAGGCTCGGCTTTTCCACCACTACGGGGCCGATCCGTTGAAAGAAACGGTTTGGAAGTCGAGAGTAGGTGTTGTCGAATTTCATCATTGTTCCAGTATTTTCTGCCAAGCGGGAAGCAGGGTGTCTATGGAATTGGCGAGCAGGCGCATATACTGGATTTCAATATCTGTCATTTCAGCATCATGCCGTCTGAGCCATTCCGACATCCAGGCAAAGCGCATGCCGAGAATGAGTTCCGGCAGGAGTGAGAAATTTATTATGTCCAGACACCCTGCCTCTCTGAGCGTGTCCAGTAGGGCCGGAGCCAGCCCGCGTACAAGGGCCAACGGATCTTCGATCCCAACGCATCCGAGGCAGTTGGCCACGTCGAACAGGGCGGGGCGGATGCCTGCGAATTCCCAGTCGATAACCGCGGCTATGGATTGGTCGCGCCAGATGACGTTGAGTGGATGGAAATCCCCCTGACACAACGTTACGGGCAGGTCGTTCCATGCCTCGAAGAGGGGGGCCAAAGGGCCGAGAACCGGCAGCAATGCGTCGTGGATTTCCGGCCTGCGCGGGGCCAGTGTTGCCATGAGTTCGTTGACGTAATCTTCCAGCATGAAAGGCGGTTCAGTGTCAAAGTCGTGAATCGTCGGACTTGCGGTATGGAGAGCGGCGAGGAATTTACCGAGATTGTGACCGCGTTCATTGTCTTCGATGAATTCCGGTTGTGGCAGGGGCGTACCGGGAATAAACGGTGAAAGTTGAAAATGAGAGTCTTCGCATTCAGCCACGAACCGGCCATTGAGATCGGGAAGATAGGCAGGCACGGGAAGTCCCTTGCTCTCAAGAGATGACAGGGCGTGACCAATGCGCTCTCGGCGGTCAAATTGGCCGGGGCGGAGCTGTTCCAGTATCCACACCCGACCAGTGGCGTCTTCGACAGGCGTACGCTCCATGCACCGCTGGGGGCTACCTGGCAATTCGATATCAGTGCGGGGGCGGCCTGGTGCCAGCCCCCACAAGGTGAGTCGTTCGATCACGTTCGGTTATTCCTGAGGCAGGCCGAAAGCGGTGTACAGGGCTTCCATGTTGTCTCGGATAATGGTCTGTTCAGAGGCCGGGACCTGCTTATCGACTTCTGCCTTGTAGGCTTCCATCTGACCACCCATCTGTTGGGCCAGCATCTGTTCCATCATTTTCTTTTGTTCTTCAGGCATGCCGTCCATTTGTGCTTTGACCTGTTCGTTCATGGCGTTGATCTGTTCCATATTCACCACTGCCATGGAGTGACTATAAATGTACATGAACCGTTCTTCATCCCATCCACGGCTCTTCACTTCGGCCAGGATCTTTGCGGACAGGGCTGCTCCACTGACTTCACCTGTATCCTGCTGAGACTGAGCGGTCATGCTCGGGATGTTTGGAAGGTCTTTGAGAAATTTCTTGAATTCGGAGGAGGAGAAGGGACCACCCACTTCTTCGACGATGCTCTTGGCTTCCGAAGACAGGTTTGGATCATCAGCAACTTCATCGCTGCCACAGCCTGTGAGCAGGCCAAGGATGAAAAGCAGACAGAAAACGTATGCGCATTTTTTCATGGTATCTCCTTGTGCGGATAATGGGATGGATTCTTCTATCATGATATATGGGGTCATAAGGTTTACGTCAACAAAACCTCAGATCTTTCGGATATCAGCGACCTTGCCGTGATAGCGTCGCGGATCATTTTGAAGGAAGTCGACCAGACCACGCGCTGATTGTTTGGGCGTCATGAGCAATCCGTCTTTCTTCCATGGCTTGAACACTGACTTGAGTTGTGCTGCTCCGCCTCCCTCTGAATGTCTGGCTTCTTTCTGCATGCGTGTCTCCACGATTCCGGGTCGCCAGATGATAGTGGTGATGGCGGGAGCTTCGGCTGCCAGTTGGCGGGCCAGATGCTCTTCTGCGGCCTTGGCCGCGCAGTATGCCCCTATGCCGGGCTGGGCTCGCTCTGCTGCGCCCGACCCAAAGAAGACAGCCAGTCCGTCCCCATGCTCAAGGAGGATGGGTGTTGCGTGGCGGATGAGTTGATGGGCCGCGCCCACGGAAGCATCCATGACTTCGCGGAATCGGGTTTTGGTGGTTTCCCATACCGTCGGACCGGGTGCGAGGACCCCGGCTGCATGGATGAAGCCGTGGAAATTACCGAGTTCGTGGGCGGTTTGTACCAGTTCCTGAGCCACGTTTGAGGAAGAAACGTCTCCTGCCAGACATTCCACCCTGACGCCAAGCGCGCGGCAGGCATCGCGGGTCGCAACCAGTTTTGATTCAGTACGCGCGCCGAGCACGAGGTTGACGCCTTCCTGTGCCAACTCACGAGCAAGGGCTTTGCCTATGCCCATAGATGCCCCTGTCAGTACAAGGGTTTTATTCCGCAGTGAAGTCATATACAGTGTGCCTTCATGTAAAAAATTCAGAGGATGAGGAAGATAATACCCCATGACGTTGAAAGTGAGCAAGCGAAGACCGTTGGTGGCCCAATCCGAGATCAGGAACATGACACTGGAGTGCGCACGAGTGTCAGGTGTGAACCTGGCACAGGGTGTGTGCGATCTGCCCGTGCCGAATGTGGTTATCAAGGGGGCCGAAGAGGCCATGAGGGCGGGAACCAACACCTACACCCGTTTTGACGGCCTGCCCCGGTTTCGTGAGGCCATCGCTGCCAAACAGAAACGATATACCGGCATGGATACGGACCCGGAGAACCAGGTGGTTGCTTCCGCCGGTGCCACAGGTGCTTTTTACGCTGCCTGTCTCGCTTTGCTCAACGAGGGGGATGAGGTCATCGTGTTTGAGCCATATTATGGGTATCACATCGTGACCATGGCCTCACTCGGTATCAAGCCGGTTTCCGTGATTCTGGAGCCGCCAAATTGGGAGTTCTCCGCAGAAGATCTTGAGCGTGCGGTTACATCGAAAACCCGCGCAATGATTCTGAACACTCCGGCCAACCCGGCGGGCAAGGTGTTTTCCCGTGAGGAGTTGGAACTCATTGCGGATTTTGCCGAGTCCCATGATATTTTCGTTTTCACTGATGAAATTTATGAACATTTCGTGTTCGACGGCCATGAACACATCAGTCCGGCAACGTTGCCCGGCATGGCTCGACGGACCATCACCATTTCCGGCTTGTCAAAGGTCTTTGCCATCACTGGCTGGCGGCTTGGGTATGCCATTTGCGACCCGGAATGGGCGTTGCCCATCGGTCATTTTAGCGATCTGGTCTATGTCTGTGCACCTGCGCCGTTGCAGATCGGCGCGGCCAAGGGGCTGGAAGAGTTGGGGCCGGAGTATTATCAGGGCGTGTCCGATGATCATCAGATGAAGCGGGATATGTTCTGCGATACATTGCGGGATATTGGTCTGACGCCTCATGTGCCGGATGGTGCGTACTATACGTTGGCTGATGTGACTTCGCTACCGGGCAATACCGCTAAGGACCGCGCTTTGTATCTGTTGGAAAAGACCGGCGTGGCCTGCGTTCCCGGTTCGGCCTTTTATTCGGGACCGGTGGGTGAAACGCTGGCTCGTTTCTGTTTTGCCAAGGAAATGGACGCGCTTGAAGATGCCATGAGTCGATTGAGGGAGTTGGGCTAATGAACGACGCACAGAGACAGGAATTCAAGACGTATGCCGAGGCGGAGATCGAGAACCTGAAGGCGGAGATTCCCCGGCTCAAGGACCTGCTTAAGCCCGTGGCCCCTGACAATGCCATTGGGCGTATTTCGCGCATGGATAACATCGTCAATCAGTCCGTAGCCGAAGCGCAGCTGTCAAAGTGCAAAGTCCGGTTGGTTCGTCTGAAAGAAGCTCTTAAACGGGTGGACGAAGATGAAGATTTCGGGTTGTGCGTCGAATGCGACGAGCCGATTCCCATGGCGCGGCTGAAAGCCATGCCAGAGACCGAACTCTGCGTGGATTGCGCGGAGTAATCTTTGGGTTAATTTTTTCTACTAAGTTCAAAAAGCCATTGTGTAGATTCGTTTGAGCATGAAGGACGGCATTTCGCTGTCCCAATGTCCTGTTGTTTTGGCCCATGCCCAGACCAGCAGCAGAACAGCCACTGTGCCTATTCCCACGGTCAGCCATGGGATGGCCTTTCGGCCAGCCACTGTGAATGACAGGCAATCCTCCACGGGGCATTCTTCCACACATTTTGCACAACCAATGCATTCCGGTGACCGGACCAGTTTTTTGTCTTGCACCCTGATGCCGGAGGGACATCGCGCCGTGCATTTCCCACAATCAATGCAGGTGGTTGTGTTGCGTTTGACGTGAATCGGACCGATCCAGGCGAACAGGCCGAGAAGTGCGCCGTAAGGGCAGAGATAGCGGCACCAGGAATTGCGGACAATCACGCTCAGGATGGTCAGTACCCCGAGTACGGTCAGCGCCAGAGCGGACGGACTGGTGAAAAAGGTGAGCATTTTTGCATCGGAAACCATGTTGTATGGCCCGGTGATGAATGCATCCAGCGAGCGTGCGTCCATGGAAAACACCGCAAAACAGAATCCGCCGAGTAATATGTACTTTACGCCAGTCAGCGGTATGTCGATCCACTTGGGCGGACTCATTGCCAGACGTGTCTTGCGACCAATTCGTTCAAGGATGCTGGAGATAAAACCGATGGGGCAGACATAGCCGCAGAATCCTTTTCTGAACAGGAAGGCCATGAGAATTGCGGCGATAAAAATGGACAACCCGGCCGGGTGCACGGTGTCCCATTCTCCGGTCATTATGAGGCGGCGAAATCCGAGCAGGGCGCTGATGGGTAAAAATGCTTCCACTGCACCGGGTTTAGGCACGAATATGTCGGACGCGCCGGTTGCCCATGCGATAAAGGCGGAAAAGCGAAGGCCTACATAGACGCAAAAAAGTGTGAATGCGGCTTGAACAATAAGCCGGAAGCGGATTGGAGATATGTTTTTCATGAGGTGCCTGTCTGGTTTCAGGGACCTCTATCCAATGTCGGGCGTGACGGCAACCGTGTGCATACATTGCACATGGGTAAACTCGATCAGGCTTCTTCTTCCGGTTTCATAGACTTGATGCCGGAAACGTCCATTTCCCTGCATATGTGGGAGCCGAGACCGAAACCTGCTTCGGCAAAGACGTTGAAAGACGTGCTGACTCCGGCCTTTCGGAGAACGTCAACTTCGTCATCGTAGGTAGCCATGGCCGCGATTTCTCCGGGGAAACCTCGCTCCTTGAGTTTCTTCACGACATAGAGCTGTGATTCGAGGTTGGGCATGGTCAGAATAGCCAGCTTGACCATGGCCCCTGAGGTGGGGAGTTTACGCCAGAAGTCCGGGTCTGTGACATCGGCAAGGGCCACCTGTTTCCCGTTTTCCTGTAACGTGTCCACGGTGTCGGCGTTGAAATCAATCCCCAGAACCACAGGACCGAATTTTTCAGTGAAATAGTCGTATGCACCGGTTCCGACCCGCCCCATGCCCAGTACGACGACCTGCCATGTCCCGGCATCATATTGTTCTTCGTCAGGGTGTCGCTCAACGGTTTCAAACTGTTTAAGGAGATGACGCATTTTGTCGAAAATGGCGTCTGCCATCTTGTTGAAGGGAGAGGCTATGACGAACGAGATGGACAGGGCCACGGCAATGGCGAGCAACCAGTCGCGTTCAAGCCAACCGTTGGCCACGGCCAGTCCGCCCACGATCAGTCCGAATTCACTATAGTTGGCCAGATTCAGGGATGTGATGAGGCTTGTCCGTGCCTTCATGCGGAAACGGGTAAACAGGAAGAAGAACAGTGCAACTTTGATGGGTGCGGCTATGACGAGTAAAAGGGCCGCGTTCAGAGTGTCGAGCGAAGGTAGTCCGGCCAGTCCTATCTCAAGGAAAAAACCGACCAGCAGGAAATCTTTGATGGAATAGAGGGCCGACGCAAGATCACTGGCTCTGGCGTGTGGCGCAAGCAGCATGCCCATGATGAGTGCACCGAGGTCCGCCTTGAGTCCGACGATGTCAAAGGCCCATGCCCCGGCCACGAATGCCAGGAAGAACCCGAACAGAACCTGCAATTCGCCATGGCCGATACTGTTAAGTATGCGCATGAACATCCAGCGAGCTACAGGCAGCGCTCCAATGACGACAATTGCCCACATGGACGGAATCTTGCCTGTGGAAAAGGCAAGGAAGAGCACGGCAAAGATGTCTTGAATGATCAGAACGCCGATGGCCGTTCTGCCATTGAGTGAAGATGAGCGGCCACTTTCCTCAAGAATTTTTACGGCGAATACTGTGGAGGAGAAACTGAGTGCAAAGGCGATCAGCAATGCGGTTTTCAAGTCCAACCCAGCAAAGAACGTCATGCCGGTTGCGGCCAGCCCCATCAGTCCTGCGGAAAACAGGGCCACGGTAATGAGCATGTGCAGGGACGCCCCGGCCCATACTTCGGGTTTGAGGAGATTCTTGATTTTGAGTTTGAGGCCGATGGTGAAGAGCAGGATGGTCACACCTATATCGGCTATTTCCTGAATGATGGGACCTGAGGTGTACCCCTGCGTAGAAAGGGCGAAACCAGCGACAAGATATCCTACCAGTGGCGGCAGACCGACGCGGCTAGCCAGGTATCCGAACCCGAATGCCATGAAAATGATGAGCGGGTCGATGTGCATGGAGAGCTCCTAGTCTTCTTCGTTGTCGCGGACCCTGATGACGCCTCGGGTGATGATGCCGACCATGAGTGCGAACATGACGTAACTGACAAGGCACTGGAAAATGAGCATCAACTTGCCATCCCAAGTTTTGGGTACGATATCACCGAATCCCAGTGTAGTCATGGTGACTACCGTATAATAGAAGGAATTAAGAAAAATGTCGCCGCCGTTCACCATGAATCCGAATGGCGGTGTGCTTCCAAGGAGAAGGTGTGCCCCTTCCAGCGTGGCATTGAGCAGAGTGAATCCGGCAAGCATGGTCATGTAAATTCGCATGAGTTCTGACACCTCGCCCCATGTGGCAATGTTGCCGGGCTTGAGCATGTTCACAATGTGGTGATTGAAGATTCTCAAATGCCAGACAAGAATGAAAACAACCAGTATGGTCACGAGGATGACGCCCTCTGCGTGCAGCAGGAGCAGGACGTCAAGCGCTCCGCCTATGAATCCGACAAGGGTGGCATAGCGCAGTGTTTTCTTTTCGATGGGATGTTGCGAGCGTGCGCCCACCCGTTTGAGGCGTCGGTTTCTGTCTCTATGAAAGAGCCAGACAATGCAGGCTGTCAGCGTGCCGTTCAAGGCTGCAATAATCACATCTTCCAGACTGAACATGCGTTTAGCCAGAGTGGCAACAACATCTTCCGGGAGGATTCCGTTTAACACGTAAAGCAGAAAGACCCCGACGAAAAAACAGGGAACGAAATGGGTGAAGGCCACTTGCCAAAATGATGAATCGGTTTTCTGTTCCATACTGCAATGGATTATTTGCACAAAACAGCATCCGTTGCAATGGTGCGGCCTTATTGCGGAGAGTGCAGGGGGATGATCGTACGAGGCTCGGGTTGGAGGAATTCAAAGCTTTTGCCCCAATGCTTTTTGATGAGTTGATCCATCAGACCGGAGTTTCTGGCTTCTTCAAGGGCTGAACGAAGAGTTTTTGCCAATTGGGGGCGAGTTGGGGTGACATAAAAAATGAAATCACGATCATAAACGAGCATTATGTGCGGCTCGATGACAAGTTCAGGATGGTTTTCAACTTCATCCATGACTTCGTTTATTCCTCTGGAAAAATAGTCCACACCCCGCGATTCGTCTGCGACCATATGGTAAAGGAGCCTCCATTGCGTGACTTCCAGGTAAGGAAGGTCATTGGCCTTCCATACGCCGACATCGAACCATTGGGTGCCGAAACCACCAATTTTACCAAGTTTTCTGAAATCTCGAAGGGTTTTGATGTCCTTGTAGTCTTCTTTTTGATTGCGGGGGACCAGGAGGATGCGTTTGCCGATCATACCGTTGGTTAGTTTCACGGGGACAGGGAAATAGCGTTTGTCCCTTTGCTGGGATCGAATGAGCCAGAGGACGCTCAGTTCTCCGGTTTCCAGCATGGCTCGCTCTCGTAGGTGTGGAATATCGGAGACCTGTTCGATGGTTGCCAGATGTCCGGCCTTTGACAGTGCTGAGGTCAGGAGATCGACAAAGTAGCTGTGGACCCCGTCAGAATATGCAGGAACCCTGATAGTCAGATAGTCCGCATGAGCGACACGGGGGGACACGATGAATGGGACGAGAATTAATAGTATGACGAAAATGCGGAAAAGATGCATGAATACTCCTGAAACCAATATTCTCCATGGGTGGAGGCAAGTCAATGGGTATGGCAATATGCCGTTTTGAGGGAGTGAAATACTTCGTTTCAGGAGGCCTTCTGCTGCCGTGTCGACCTTTGCCGTGCTTGACTATATCCTCAATCTGGCTTACCAAACCACCTCTTTGCCCGCGCTGGACGGGAGTTTTGCGCGTGATAGATATTTGGAAAACGAGATAATTCCGGGAGATAGGACAGTTGTTCGAGAGCCTGCAAGAAAGACTTGGCAACACTTTTTCGAAGTTCAGCGGCCAGAAGACCCTTGATGAAAATAACATCAAGGATGGTCTGCGTGAAGTGCGTCTCGCACTTCTCGAAGCTGACGTTAACTTCAAAGTGGTCAAGCAGTTCGTTGACCAAGTCAAGGAGCGAGCCCTCGGCGACGAGGTCATGAAGGGGCTGGATCCTGGTCAGCAGATCATCAAGATCGTCAACGAGGAGTTGATTGAACTCCTGGGTGGCGAGCAGCAGGGGCTGGACATTAAGGCCATGCCGCTTAAACTGATGATGGTTGGCTTGCAGGGTTCAGGTAAAACCACCAGTTCCGGCAAGTTGGCGATGTTCCTGCGCAAACAGCACGGCAAGAAGCCGTACCTTGTGCCTGCCGACGTCTATCGTCCAGCTGCAATCGACCAGTTGAATACACTGGCCAGGCAGCTTGATGTGCCAGTGTATCCGTCCACCACGGACATGAATCCGGTGGACATCTGCAAGGACGCTTTGGTCAAGGCCGAAGAGTTGGGTTGCGATCTTATCCTCTTCGATACCGCTGGTCGACTGCATATTGATGAAGAGCTGATGGGCGAGCTTGTCAATATCAAGAAGGAATGTCAGCCGCAGGAAATTTTGTTCGTGGCCGATGCCATGACAGGTCAGGATGCGGTCACCGTTGCCGAAAGTTTCAATGAGAAACTTGAGATTTCCGGTGTGATTTTGACCAAGATGGATGGTGATGCCCGAGGCGGTGCAGCTCTGTCCATCAAGACCGTGACCGGCAAGTCGGTCAAGTTTGTGGGTGTGGGTGAAAAGCTTTCCGAGCTGGAACTCTTCCACCCGGACCGCATTGCCTCTCGTATTCTCGGCATGGGCGACATGATGACGCTCATCGAGAAGGCGCAAGGTGAAATCGACGAGGAAGAAGCCAAGGTCATGGCCGAAAAGATGGCCAAGGCTGAGTTCGATTTCGAAGATTTTCTTGGTCATATGCGCAAGCTCAAGAAGCTTGGTTCCATGGAAGGCCTGCTCAAGATGATTCCTGGTATGGGCAACATCATGAAGCAGATGGGCGACACCGCTATGCCTGAAGACGAAATGAAACGCACTGAAGCGATCATTTCTTCCATGACCATGAAAGAGCGACGCCAGCCGAAGCTCATCAATGCGAGCCGCAAGGAACGTATTGCCAAGGGTTCCGGTGTCAAGGTTGCTGACGTCAACTCGCTCATCAAGAACTTCAAGCAGATGAGCAAGGTCATGCAGTCCATGATGGGCGGCGGCAAAAAGAAGAAAGGCAAGTTCGGTCTGCCCAAGTTGCCTGGACTGGGCGGCGGTCAGATGCCTGATATGGACGCCTTGGGCGGCATGGGTGGAATGCCCGGTATGCCTGGGATGCCCGGTATGCCTGGCATGGGAATGGAAGAAGAAGGCGGTAAACGTTCTCTTTCCAAAAAGACCCTGAAGGCGCGTAATAAGAAGAAATTGAACAAGAAAAGTAAGAAAAAGAAGAAAAAGAAGAAATAGGAAATGAAGACGACCCGTCTTTAATCCATATTAACTTGCCATAAACTCGGCAAAAACGTATTAATCAATTATTGGGAGAATAAGCTCATGGCTATGAAAATCAGACTGACCCGGATGGGTTCCAAGAAGCGTCCCTTCTACCGCGTGGTGGCTCTCGACTCCGCTGCCCGTCGTGATGGACGCCCCGTTGAATTCCTCGGGCATTACAATCCGATGGTCGAGCCCAACGAAATCGTGCTCGACATGGAAAAGATTGAGAAGTGGTTGGAAAAGGGTGCACAGCCCAGCAACACCGTTCGTTCTCTGCTGAAAAAGGCCGGCAAGTAGCCTCGTGCTTCAACAAGCAGGTGGGTCTGTAGGCCCTTGCCTGCATGGTCCGGTTTATCTTTGGCAGCTCATGTTCATGGCACGCGACGACGTGTCAGCCCCGGAGGTGACGTCATGTTGAAAGAGATGATTGAGTACATTGCCAAGTCCCTGGTGGACAACCCGGACGAAGTGCATGTTTCGGAAGTCGAAGGCGAACAGACCTCGGTAATCGAGCTCAAGGTGGCCAAGGAAGATCTTGGTAAGGTAATCGGCAAACAGGGCCGCACGGCTCGCGCCATGCGTACGTTGCTGGGTGCCGCATCCACCAAGGTTCGGAAACGCTCCGTCTTGGAGATTCTCGAGTAGTTTCGGTAGATCGATGACCATTAAGCAGTCCGCCAAGGGGTTTATCCCTGTGGGTGGGGTGGTCAAGCCGCACGGAATTCGAGGGGAGTTCTGCATAAAAAATTATGCAGACTCCCCGTCCATTTTCGGTGCGATTGATGCCCTGTATCTACAGGATGGCAATAAATCCCCAAAGCCAATAACCGTTGGTTCCTGGCGTGAGCACAAAGGACTTGTCCTGCTCACGGTCAAGGGTGTGACCGACCGCGATCAGGCAGATGCCCTTCGCGGCCGGACTGTTCTCGTGCGCGAGGAAGACCTGCCGGAACTGGATGGCGATGAACACTACCTCTATCAGATGATAGGATGTCGCGTAGTACTCACTGACGGTTCTGACGTGGGAGAACTCAAGGGCTTCTATGAAACCAGCGAACAGGATACCTGGGTTATCGTCAACGAGGCCGGAACCGAAATCCTGTTGCCCGCTGTGCCTGAGTTCGTACTCGACATCGACCTTGACGAAGAGCTCATTACTATTGAGCCTCCAGAAGGGTTGCTGGATTTGTATCTGAATCC
>Ga0070728_10002482_pt1 | contig 22932 bp, 14 predicted proteins | sample tdDd471_FD_66723 | JGI IMG/M metagenome (GOLD analysis project Ga0070728, IMG submission 66723) | Marine sediment microbial communities from the Atlantic coast under amendment with organic carbon and nitrate - tdDd47.1 | ecosystem: Environmental > Aquatic > Marine > Coastal > Sediment | place... | reverse complement strand
CGTCGTCGAGTGAAGCTCCTCGCCTTCACGCGCGCCCGGCCGCCCGCCACGGGTCGCCGGGCGCGCGCGTTCCGTCGGGGCGACACCGATCGCGGCCGCGTGTCATCCTCCGACCATGGCGGCGCGCGTCCTCGGGGAGCGCTACGAGCTCCAGCACGAGATCGGCAAGGGCGGCATGGGCACCGTCTTCGCGGCGCACGACCGCGTCGAGGATCGGCCGTGCGCGATCAAGGTGCTCCGCGAGGACGCGGCGCTCGATCCCGACAGCGAGGCCCGGTTCCAGCGCGAGGCGCGGGCGCCGGAGCGGATCGGGCACCCGGGGCTGTGTGAGGTCTACGACGCGTTCGTCGACGACGACGGCCGGATGGTCCTCGTCATGGAGCTGCTGCACGGCACCAGCCTCAAGGCGATCATGGCCCGGGGGGCGCCGCTGCAGGAGAAGCTCGCCGTCTTGCTCGGCGCGCTCGATCCGCTCGCCGCGGCGCACGCGGCGGGGTTCGTGCACCGCGACATGAAGCCCGACAACGTCTTCGTCACCGACGGCAGCGACGGGGAGCGGCGGGTGAAGATCCTCGACTTCGGGATCGCCCGGGACACGGCGTCGGGCGCGCTCACCCGCACCGGCGTGATCGTCGGCAGCGCGCACTACATCAGCCCCGAGCAGGCGCACAGCGCGCGGAACGTGGAGACGTCGGCGGACGTGTTCTCGATCGGCGTGATGCTCTACGAGGCGGCGACCGGGGAGCTGCCGTTCGGCGCCGAGAGCGCGCTCAAGACGCTCACCAACCTCGCCGCCGGCCGGTTCACCCCGATCGACCAGCTCGTGGGCGGGCTGCCGCGCGCGCTCGTCGATCTGGTGCACGAGTGCCTCGCGCTGCAGCCCGGCGCGCGGCCTCAGGACGCGGCCGCGCTCCGCGATCGGCTCGCGCCGATCGTGGACGGGAGCCTCCCGGCGGCCAGCCGCGCGAGCCGAGTGGGCGCTGGCGACACCACCGCGCTCGCGTCGGAGGTCCGCGTCGCGCCGTCGCGCCCGCCCGCGGCCCCGCCTCCCGTCGAGCGCGCGACGCCCGGCCGCCGCGCCCGCGGCACCAGCATGATCTCGACGATCCGCGCGGTGAAGACGGCCCTGCGGCAGGGCATCGAGCTCCCGCTGACCGACGAGGACCGCGCGTGGCTCCACCAGCGGGTCCTCGTCTCGACCTGGTATCCCTACGAGCGCTTCGAGTGGTTGATCGAGCTGGTGCACGAGCACCTCGCGGGGCGCACCGACGGCGCCGCGGTGTGGATGGGCGCGGTCGCGGCGCGCGAGCTGCTCACCGGGGTCCACTCGAGCTTCATCCACGAGGGCGACGTCGCCCGCTCCATGCGCAGCCTGCCCAACACGTGGTCGCGGTACTTCGACTTCGGGGAGGTCCACGTCGACGTGACCGAGGACGACGTCGCGCACACGAGCATCGAGGGCTACGAGTTCATCTCGCCGGTGCACGAGCGGATGCTGCTCGGCTGGCTGGAGGAGACGGTCCGGCTCGCCGGCGGCGAGGTGATCGAGAGCATGATCACGTCGGCCCCCTCGATGGGCGACGCGGTGCTCGCGATCCGGATCGGTTACCGCACGCTCTAGTCTTCGCCGCGAGATTCCCACCATGGTTCCGTCGGTGTATGATTCCGATCTGGTGGTACGGAGGTCTCCCATGAGCGCGATCCGGGTCGGGTGCTTGTTGCTCGGTGCGAGCCTGTGCTTCGCGTCGTCGGCGTCGGCGCAGGAGCAGGTCAAGCCCTACTTCATGGTCATCTTCGATGACTCGGGCTCGATGGGGAGCTCCACCGGCTCGGGCAACAACAGCTGCGGGGAGTCGCACACGCGCCTCAACGACGCGAAGTGCGCGCTGCAGCGCGTCGTGGCCGGGTTCGGTGACGTCACGTTCGGGCTGACGTCGTTCCGGACCTACGGCACCGGGAGCACCATCCACGCGCCGCTGGTCGAGGACAACCAGGCGCAGATCCTCCAGTGGGTCGACTTCAGCGGCTCGCCCGAGCTCACCGCCAGCGGCGGGACCCCGATCCGGGAGGCGCTCGACGACGTCCGAGCCTACTACCAGAGCGCTGGCGGGCCGATCCGGACCGATCCTCGGCGCGGCTGCCGGCCCTACTTCGTCATCCTGCTCCACGACGGCTCACCGAACAGCCCCGGCCGCAACGGCACCCAGTCGCTGAACGACGCCATCGCCGCGGCCGGCCGGCTCCTCGACACCCCCGTCGCCGGCGGCCCGAACGAGCGCATCGAGACGCACGTGATCTACTTCGGCACGTCGTCCACGACCGCGTCCCAGGCCGACCAGATCGCGTCCGCGGGCGGGACCACCGCCGCCCAGCGCGCGACGAACGAGGACGCGCTCGCGCTCGCGTTCTCCGAGATCATCGCCGACTCGATCCTGACCGAGGTCTGCAACGGCACCGACGACGACTGCGACACGCTCGTGGACGAGGGCTTCCAGCGCTACTGCGACCTGACGCGCGGGATCACCACCAACACGCTCTGCGTCGACCCCGGCGACCCGTGCAACGGGATGGACGAGAACTGCTTCGCCGGCACGACCGACGAGATGACCAACCTCTGCGGGACGTGCGGCCCCGCCCCGACCGAGACGTGCGATCTCGTCGACAACGACTGCGACGGGATCATCGACGAGGGCGGCATCTGCATGGGCTGCGTGCCCACCGGCGGCGAGATCTGCGACAACGTCGACAACGACTGCGACACGCGGATCGACGAGGGGCTGACGCGACCCTGCGGCACGGACGTGGGCGTCTGCATGCGGGGCACCGAGGTCTGCGTGGCGGGGGCTTGGGGCATGTGCTCCGGGACCGGCCCGGGCATGGAGATCTGCGACGGCCTGGACAACGACTGCGACGGGTCGATCGACGGCATGACGAGACCGTGCGGCACCGGCGTGGGCACGTGCGTGCCCGGCACCGAGCTGTGCACCATGGGCGCGTGGGGGATGTGCGTCGGCGGGGTGGGCCCCGGGACCGAGGTCTGCGACGGGCTCGACAACGACTGCGACACGAGGATCGACGAGGGCGATCCGATGCTCGGCGCGACGTGCGGCGACTCCACCGGAGAGTGCACGCCCGGCATGCTCGAGTGCATCGGCGGCGCGCTCACGTGCGTCGGCGGCACGGGCCCGACGATGGAGATCTGCAACGGGCTCGACGACGACTGCGACGGGGTGATCGACGACGGGCTCGGGGTCGGTGACCCGTGTGGGAGCGACGTCGGCGCGTGCTCGCCGGGCGTCAACATCTGCCGCGACGGGATGATCGTCTGCGAGGGCGAGGTCGAGCCGCTGCCCGAGACCTGCAACGGGCTCGACGACGACTGCGATGGTCCGATCGACGAGGCGCTCCCCGTGGGCGCGCCCTGCGGATCCGACGAGGGCGTCTGCATGGCGGGCGGGCTCGAGTGCATCGACGGCCGAGAGGTCTGCGTCGGCGAGGTGCCGCCGGGCGTCGAGCGCTGCGACTGCGACGACAACGACTGCGACGGCGCGGTGGACGAGTCGAACCCGGACCCGATCTGCCCGGGCGAGTCGACGTGCGTGGACTGTCAGTGCGCGCGCGAGTGTCAGCGAAACGAGTTCGGGTTCATCTGCCCGACCGGAAAGACGCCGCTCGTCATGGGCGAGGAGTGCTTCTGCGTCGCCGAGCGCTGCAACGACGAGGCCTGCGGCATGGAGACGGTCGAGCGCGACGGGGAGACCCTGTGCGCGCCCGACTCGCCCGACGTCTCGAGCTGCGTCTGCAAGAACAACGCGTGCACGTTCCCCTGCGACGGCGTGAGCTGCATGGGCGGCACCGTGTGCAACCCGCGCGATCCGCTCGGGCGCTGCGTCCAGGACAACTGCCGCGGCCTCGGCTGCGCGGCGGGCGAGCTGTGCGACACCGCGACCGGGGGCTGCGTGCCCGACCCGTGCGCTGGGGTCGACTGCGGCGCCGACGCGTGCCGTGACGGCGTGTGCGTCGGGAGCTGCGCCGACGTGACGTGCGCCTCGGGCGAGCGCTGCACCGCGGGGACGTGCGAGACGGACCGCTGCGCGGACGTGAGCTGCGCGGGCGGCGAGGTGTGCGATCCCGAAGACGGCTCGTGCGTCGAGGACCAGTGCGCGTCGGTCACCTGCTCCGCGGGTCAGGTGTGTGACCCGATCACGGGCGACTGCGGCGCCGATCCCTGCACGGGCCTCACCTGCCCCGACGGGCAGGTGTGCGAGGACGGGGAGTGCGCGCGCGAAGACGGTCCGAGCGCCGACGGCGGTATGACCGGCACCATGGACGCCGGTCCCGGCGGCGGCAACGACGGCGAGGGAGACTGGGTCGTCGCGACCGGCGGCTGCGGCGTCGCGCCGAGCGACCGCCCGGACGCGCCGTGGGCGCTGCTGCCCCTCGCGCTCGTCGGGCTCTGGGTCCGGCGGCGCCGTCGGGGCGCCCGGGTCAGAAGAAAAAAAGCCGGTGAGGGTCACGGGCTCGCCTCGCTCGTGGCCCTCTTCGGAGCGCTCGCGCTCCTGACGACGGCGACGGGCTGCGAAGAGGAGGCGTACTGCCTCGACTGCGTCGACGACGGCGGCGCCGACGGGGGCGACGCGAGCAGCGGCGGGCTCGACGGGGGCGGCACCGACTCGGGGCCCGGCGTCGACGCCGGCCCGGGGGACGCGGGGCCGCCCGACGGCTGCGTGCCGGGCTCGCGCGAGGCCTGCAACGGCGTCGACGAGGACTGCGACGGCAACATCGACGAGGGCATCGACACCGACACGGACACCGAGAACTGCGGCGGCTGCGGGAACCTCTGCGCGCCGGTGGGCGCCTTCGGCGCGTGCGTCGCCGGGGTCTGCGAGATCGACTCGTGCGACGTCGGCTACTACGACCTCGACGGCGACGTGGACAACGGCTGCGAGTACCGCTGCCTGCCGAGCGCGCCCGACGACAGCGTCTGTAATTTCGCCGACGACGACTGCGACGGATTGACCGACGAGGACTTCGACTTCGACAACGATCCGGCGAACTGCGGGAGCTGCGGTCGGACCTGCGTCTTCGCGCACACGATGGCCGAGTGCTCGTCGGGCATGTGCACGCTCGGGCTGTGCGAGGACGGCTTCTGGGACATCAACGGCGTGATGGCCGACGGGTGCGAGTACTCCTGCACGCCGGCCGCGGACCCGACCGAGGTCTGCAACCTGGTCGACGACGACTGCGACGGGACGGTGGACGAGGGTGATCCGGGCGGCGGCGCGGCGTGCGGCTCGGACGTCGGAGAGTGCGTCGCGGGCGTCGAGGCCTGCGTCGCCGGCAGGATCACGTGCATGGGCTCGACGGGGCCGTCGACCGAGACCTGCAACACCCTCGACGACGACTGCGACGGAACGGCGGACGAGGGCTTCCTGTCGAGCGACGTCCGCAACTGCGGCATGTGCGGGAACGTCTGCGCGTACGCCAACGCGGTCCCGACCTGCATGGCGGGCTCGTGCGTGATGGGGACCTGCCTCGCCGGGTTCGTCAACGCGGACGGGCTCGACAGCAACGGCTGCGAGTACATGTGCGAGGCGACCGGCGCCGAGATCTGCAACGGCCGCGACGACGACTGCGACACCCGCGTCGACGAGGGGCTCACGCCGCCGCCGACGTTCTGCAACCCGAACGGGGTCTGCATGGGGACGACGGCGCGCTGCGATCCGGTGACCGGCTGGACCTGCGACTACCCGGCGACCTACGAGACGCCGGAGGTCAGCTGCGACGGGCTCGACAACGACTGCGACGGCGTCCCCGACGGTCCGTTCGTGGCCGCGGGGCTCGGCAACGCGTGCAGCAACGGCGTCGGCTCCTGCCAGAACACCGGCATGGTCGTCTGCAACGCGGCCGGGACCGGCGTGGAGTGCAACGCGCCGGCGGCGGGCATCCCCGTCGCCGAGGTGTGCGACGGGCTCGACAACGACTGCGACGGCGTCGCCGACGAGCCGCGGAGCGCCCCGGGCAGCAACCCGAGCTACGTGATCGACGAGATGGTCCAGGTGCGCGCCGGGCTGTGGGTCTACGCCTACGAGGCGAGCCGGCCGGACGCGACGGCGATGGAGGCCGGGGCGTCCGGCGCCCGATCGTGCTCGCGCTCGGGAGTGCAGCCGTGGACACAGCTGACCGCGGGCGAGGCGGCGGCCGCCTGCGCGGCGGCGGGCTACCGGCTGTGCACCGAGTCCGAGTGGGAGGACGCCTGCGAGGCGAGCAGCGGCTCGTGCAACTACGGCTACGCGAGCTCCTGCGGCTCGTACCAGGCGAACACCTGCAACGGCAACGACTACGACGCCGTCCCGGGGGGCGCGGACGACGACATGGTCATGCCCACCGGCAGCCTGCCGATGTGTTACGCGAACTTCGGCGGCGGCAACCGCATCTACGACATCAGCGGCAACGTCTGGGAGTGGACGCAGCCTCGCTCGGCGGGGGTCAACCCGCTGCGCGGCGGGAGCTACAACAACCCCGGACCGGCGCTGCGCTGCGACTTCGACTTCGTCGTCGCGACCGACACCTACCAGCTCGCCAACGTCGGGTTCCGCTGCTGCTCGTCGAGCGCGCCGTAGCGGCGCGATCGGTTCGGGGGTCGAAGCCGTCTCGTGCTAGGAGGACGCCGTGCGAGCGGTGGCCGTCGTGGTGTGGGTGAGCTTGCTGGCGGCGGCGCCGGCGGCGCGGGCGCAGGACGTCCGCGACGTGCTCGCGGCGGACGCGCGCGCCGAGCTCGACGCGCTCGAGGCGCAGCAGGCGGCGGCGACCGGTCTCTACGTCAGCGCCGGGATCCTCCTCGGGGGCGGCGCGATCACCTTGCTCGTGGGATCGTCCGGGACGCTGACGTGCGAGCCGCCCGAAGACTGCTCGCCGTGGGAGATCGCGATCGCGGTGGGCGCGATCCTCGCCGCCGTGGGCCTGCCGTTGCTGATCGTGGCGACGTTCGTGGAGGGCGACGCGAGCGACGCCCGCCGGCGCGTGCTGCGCGAGAGCCTGTCTCTTCGGATCGGTCCACGGCCCGGCGGCGCCGAGCTCGGGCTGACCTTCCGCTTCTAGCGTGTGGGGCGGAGCGCGCCGCCTGGTGCGCCGCGCCACGCGATCGGGCGCGCCGGGCCGGGGAAAGGGTGGAACGTCGGTTGCACCGTTGTCTCGGCATGAACGACGAACGCATCACGCACCAGACCGACGTCAAGGGAGAGGGCGACCACGAGGCCGGTCGCGAGTACCAGGAGCGGACCGATCACTTCGTCCGCCACGCCGATGTCCAGTCCTACGGCGAGCGCGCCAAGCACGATCTCGAGGACGAGGAGAAGGGCGCGGAGCTCGAGGAGGCCCGGCGCGAGACGAAGGAGATCGCCGACTACGACGACGTCTGATCGTCGATTGAAAACACTCCGATCCCTCTGCCTCTGGCCGCGCATGTAGTATCGCGCCCAGCGGAAGAGGGATCGGGATGAGCGAGGAGCTACGCCTCCACTTCGAGTCGGCCAGCGACGCGTTCGCGTCGACCGACGTGACCACCGTGCACGTCGTCGGCGAGCAGTCGCTGAGCCGGCCGTACGCGTATCGGGTCCGGCTCGTGTCGGACGTCGACGGCGGGCTGAGCCCGGACGCCTGCGTCGATCTGCTGCGCGCGCCGGCCCACGTCGAGATCGGCGCGCTCGGCGCGATCGCCGAGATCCACGGGATCGTGACCGACGTCGAGCTGCTGCCGATGACCGAGCTGGGGCACTCCGAGTACGTCGTCGAGCTGCGGCCGACGCTGTGGAAGGCGTCGCTCGCCTTCACGTCGCGCGTGTTCCAGGACGTCTCGGTCGCCGACATCGCGGCGGCCGTGCTCGACCAGCACGGCGTCCAGCACGAGCTGCGCCTCGACGAGACCTACCCGACCCGCGAGTACGTCGTGCAGTACGAGGAGTCCGATCTGGACTTCCTGCACCGGCAGCTCGAGCACTGGGGGATCTTCTACTTCTTCGAGCAGTCGCAGGGCGGCGAGACGATGATCCTCGCCGACAGCAACCGCGCGTTCGTCGAGGCGGACGCGCTCACCTACTCGCCGCGCGGCGGCGGGCGCATGGTCGAGTCCCTGGTCGTGACCGCGCTCGGCCGGCGCCACCGCGCGCGGCCGTTCGACGTCGCGCTCGTCGACTACAACTGGCGGACGCCGAGCGTGGAGCCGGTTGGCGCCGCCGAGGCCGAGCCGGCCGCGGGCTATGGCACGCAGCGCTACTACGGCGAGCACATCAAGGACGGCGACGAGGGCGACGCGCTCGCCCTCGCTCGCGCCCAGGCGCTCGCGGTGACCCACGAGACGTACTCCGGCGAGACGCCGGCGCCGGGCCTGCTGCCCGGGACGCGCTTCGAGCTGTCCGGCTACCCCGTCGGCGACCTCGACCAGGAGTACGCGATCACATCGGTCCGCGAGGAGGCGAGCGTCGACGGCTCGACCTACGGGCAGACGTTCGAAGCGATCCCGCAGGCGGTCCCGTTCCGGCCGCAGCGCGTGACGCCGAAGCCGAAGATCGTCGGCTTCATGCACGCGGTGGTCGACGGCGAGGTGCCGGGCATGGCGGCGCCGATCGACGAGCAGGGGCGCTACAAGGTCGTCTTGCCGTACGACGAGGTCGGCAAGCCCGGGCAGGGCAACGCGTCGCGCTGGGTGCGCATGGCGCAGACGAGCGCGGGCGCCGGCTACGGCACGCACTTCCCAGCGCACATCGGGATCGAGGTGCTGATCTCGCACCTCGACGGCGACCCCGATCGACCCGTGATCGTGGGCACCGTGCCCAACCCCGAGACCTCGAGCCCGGTCACCGCGGACGACGCGACCAAGAGCCGCATCAAGACCAAGGCCGGCATCCTGATCGAGTTCGAGGACGCGGGTTGACCGTCACCCTCCACGGCGCCGATTCGCTCGGCGTCGGCCGGATCGGGGGCGGGCAGCGCGTCGTGAAGCGCCTGCGCCTGCGCGGCGAACCGGGCTTCGACGCGAAGCTGAAGGTCCGCGGCGCGCACGCGGACCGGCTCACCGTGGTGGCCAACCGCGAGACCCTCGACGGCGCCGGGCCGCACGAGCTCACCGCGCGCGGCCGCCGCATCGACCTGGGCCTGATCCTCGAGGCGCCGACCGACGCGGGGCCGATCGACTGCGCGCTCACCCTCGGCTGGGCCGACGGCGACGCGAAGGCGGCGTTCGAGGGCGAGGTCGTCGTGTTCGAGGTCGACCGCGAGTCGGCCGACTACGGCGAGGTGCTCGTCGGCGAGACCGCGCAGCGCGTCGTGACGATCCGCAACCGCTGCGTCGACGCCATCGACGTGGAGCTTCGCGCGCCGGCGTCTCCGTTCGCCTGCGCGCTCGCGGGTACGCAGACGATCGACGCCCACGGTCAGCTCCCCGTCCCGGTCGACCTGAGCCCCACCGCCGCCGGGCCCGCCGACGCGACGCTGAAGGTCGCCCTCGGCACGCAGCTGCACTCGGTCGCGCTGACCGGCGAGGGGCGCGACCCGTTCGAGGAGGCGGCCGACGTCTCCGAGACCGGCGACGGCGAGGCGACCGGGAGCGAGCAGCACTCGGGCGGGCCGACCATCGGCGACTTCCAGCGCCTGTACCTCCACGTCCCGACGAAGAACACGAACGTCACGCTCGGCAAGGAGTACGACGCCGATCCGCACGACCCGACCCACGCCGGGTTCAGCGCGACGACCGACGGCCACGTCCTGCTCCGCAACCGCGTCGCGGAGCAGACCATGACGTTCCAGTCGACCGGCCAGCAGTGGTACCAGTCGACGACGAAGGACGTGTTCCTCGGCGCCGGCGAAGGGGGCTTCCACTTCATCGCCGGCGGCGGCGCCTACCTGTCGAGCGGCAAGGGCATCCTGATCGCGGCGGGGCACGGCGACCTCGGCGAGATGAACGAGTTCGACTCGGGCAAGGACCCGCCCGTGCCCGCGATCGCGTCCATCGGGGACGCGCTCAAGGGCGTGCAGGACGGCTGGAAGGTCGCCGGCTTCATGATGAGCGCCTTCGGCTTGGCCTACACGAGCGCGCGGCTCGCCCTGGTCGTCAAGAACAAGACGTTCGGACCGGGCAAGTGGAGGGAGCCGCTGTCGGCGTTCCTGGCCGCGCCGATCGCGGGGCTGGTGAAGAACGCGACGATGACCTCGCTGTCGGTCGCGGACACGATCAACAAGGAGGCCGAGCTCAACCAGGACCCGATCCTGCCGACCCAGGGCATCAACATGTACGCCGAGGGCGGGTTCCTCAGCGGGACGATGGGCTTCTGCAGCGTCTACGGCGCCACCGGCGCGTCGTTCCGCTCGCTCAACGCCGGCGTGCTCGGGCTCGTCAACGCGTCGCTCGACTCGCTCGTCGCCACCGGCATGTACGGCTTCCGCAGCGCGGGGCTCTCGTCGCTGTCGTCGGTCTCGATCGGCAGCGGATACAAGACGCTGATCGGGACGCCGAACGGCACCCTCGACATCAAGGGCACGCAGATCACCGCGACGACCAAGGCGGGGATGCTCGTGAAGGGCGCGGGCGTGAACTTCGCCGCGCCGACGATGGACACGAAGGCCGGGCCGATCCTCGGCCTGCAGGGCAAGCAGGTGCAGGCGTCGGGCGCGACCGTCGCCTTCATCGAGGTCGCCAACAAGTACGGCATCGAGATCACGCCGACCGGGCTCAAGGTCGGCAACCTGCTCGGCAAGACGATCATGTCGACGTCCCCGCACCTGATGATCGATCCCACGGGCGTGACCGTGATCGGCGGCCCCGCGGGCCCGGTGCAGCTCAAGATCACGCCGGCCGGCGTCACGATGCAGGGCCCGGGCAACGACCTGCGCCACATGGGCATGACCCTCTTCTCGCGCGCCACGCGCGTGGAGCTGTGCTGATGGCCCAGGACGCGCTCGCGGAGGGCGGCACCGCGTACGACGGCGGCGGCGACGAGGAATTCACCTTCCGCTGGCTCCGCATCGCGCTGACCGCGGACGACCCGATCCACGTCTGGCACGCGGGCAAGGGCTACACGGACGACGCGTTCGACGGCTTCAACGTACAGACCGACGCGCACGTGTGGATGGAGGCGCGCGGCGGCGGCGGGACGCCCGACGGCGGCGGCACCTTCCTCGCGCAGTCGATCGGCCAGCACTGGATGCAGTCGATGGAGGGTCCGCTGAGCATGGTCGCGGGCAACAACGTCGTCTTCGGCACCGGCTCGGAGGCCAAGTCCGGCTTCAAGCTCGCGTCGTTCGGAGGGCTCACCGTGGTCGCCGACTCGCGCATCAGCGCGTCCACCGCGACGCCGAGCGACCCGACCGCCGCGCTCGACGCCGAGACCAACGCGGGCGACGTGGGCAGCGCGTGGGGCACGTGGTGGACGACCGTCGACACCGCGGCCGCGCTGGGGCTCAACGTGCTCGACCGCGTCCTGGCCAAGTCGCTGTCGGGCAGCGCGGGGCTCGACGCGAGCTTCGGCTCCATGATGACCGCGGTGGGGATGTGCGCGAACTTCGCCGGGGCCGGCGCGAACCTCTACGGGATGATCGGCGGCGCCGCGGGCGCGAGCACGCCGCCCGGGATGACGGTCGCCGGCGAGGCCGGCATCGTGATCGGCTCGCCGATCGCGGTGAACGTCTGGGGCGTGCCCGGCGCGCTGCTCGGCTCGATGTTCGCGACGATGTTCGGCGGCGTCAGCGTCGGCGCGATCGGCGGCGTCGACATCGGGATGGCGAGCGCCGGCCCGATCGACATGAGCTCGCTCGTCACCGCGTCGCTCAGCGCCGTGTCGCGGAGCACCGGCGTCGGCATCGAGCTCGCGTCGCGCAAGGGCACGCTCGAGGTCGAGGGCGTCAAGGGCGTGACCATGGCGAGCAAGTCGCCGACCGTGGTCCGCGCGCTCGGCACCACGACCGTCGAGTCCAAGGCGTGGATGGACCTGACCGCGCCCAAGGGCGCGGTGTCGTTCAAGTCGCAGGGGGCCGTGACCTTCTCGGTGCAGACCGGGCTGACCATGGGCCTCGCCGCGACCGTGCCCGAGCTGTCCAAGGCGGTCACCGCGCTGGCGCCCGACGACGAAGCGCTGACCGCGGCGCCCGCGCCCGACGTGGGCCAGCCGCAGATCGCGATGACCGCGGCGGGCGGGATCGAGATCCTCGCCGGGGCCGAGGCGAGCGCGCCGGTGCTCAAGATCACCGCGCAGAAGGTCGAGCTCATGGTCGGGCCCAACGCGACGGGCACGATGGACGCGCAGTCCGTCGAGCTCGCGGTGGGGCAGTCGACGATCAAGACGTCGGCGGAGTCGCTGAAGATCGACTCGGAGGGGGTGGACTTCTCGTGACTCGCCAGCACCTCATGATCGACGTGCCGTCGCCGCCGACCCGGCTGAAGGTCGGCCTGCACGCGCTGGCCGACGGCCAGGACGGGTTCAGCGTCGGCACCGACGGGCACGTCTGGCTCACCGCGCTCGACGGCTCGACGTTCAGCGCGCACTCGCAGGGCGCGCTCCGGGCGATCAGCGCCGACGACTCGATCTACACCGCGGCGAAGGTCGGGGTGAGCGCGGCCACCACCGGGGGCACGACGATCGCGGCGACCGGCGGCGTGAAGATCATCGCCGGCTACGACGCGCAACCCGGGTTGCAGTCTCCGGACGAGTCGATCGAGTCGCCTCCGTCGGCCGACGACGTGAGCGCGGGCTGCGACGAGGTCGCCAACGCGTGGACCATCGCGGACACCGTGGTCGCCGGCCTGATGAACGCCGAGACGATCGGCCTGTCGATGCTGAAGGGGCCGGTCACCGCGCGGACGTTCCTCGACTACGGCAACGTGATCACCGCGATGGGGTTCGCCTCGAACCTCGCCGCGATGGCGACGAACGCGGCGGGCATGGGCGGCGCCGCGGCGGCGGGCGTCAACATCCACGCCAAGGGCGGCATCAACATCTGCACGCCGGCGTTCTGCTCGATGTACGGCATGGCGGGGCTGCTCTTCGCGAGCCCGTTCTCGGTGCAGCTCTTCGGCGCGGCGACCACCGGCATCGTCGGCCTCGCGTCCGCGGGGATGAGCTCGCTCGGCAAGGTCGACCTCGCGTCGTCCAAGGGCATCACCGTCGAGGCGGGCAACGAGGTGAAGGTCAGCTCCGACCCCGGCGAGGTCGTGCTCAAGGGCACCAAGGGCCTGAACATCGGCCAGGTCGTGGCCGACCCCGACAACACCGCGCAAGGCACGACCATGGAGGTGGGCTTCGACGCGACGACCGGGCTGCGCGTCGGCTCGGCGGGCGGCGAGGTGCGGTTCGGCCGGCTGATGGAGGACGTCCCGACGGAGACCGCGGCGTCGGCGCTGTCGGCGGCGTTCGCCGCGCTGCAGAGCTCGGCGTCCGCGGCGGGCGCGCTCAAGAACGGGGTCCGCGCCGCGGCGAAGGTGCCGGCGGCGCTCTCGGAGACGCAGAAGCCCGCCGTCGACACGACGGTCACGTCGATGAACCGCCTCACGTGCAGCGGCGAGGCCGGGTTCGTGGCGACCGAGTCGATCACCGTCGCGGTCGGCCCGTGGATCGTTCAGGTCGACGCCGACGGGATCACGCTCGGGATGGGCACGACCACCCCGCCGGTCGGCCCGGACGGAACCAAGGCCGCGCCCGTGGTCGAGGGCGCGCAGATCGCGATGACCGCCGACGAGCTCGCGGCCAAGGCCGGCGCGGTCGGCGGGAGCGTCTCGATGAAGAGCGACGCGATCGAGATCAAGTCCGAGCCGATGCCCGGCTCGGTGAAGATCGAGGCCGACGCGATCTCGGTGAAGGACTTCGCGCTCGTCACGTTCGCCTAGTCACCCGGAACAGCAGTGAGTGGTAAATCCCGACGAGCCATCGGCGTGCGAATCAAGGAACGACGACGAGGAATACCAGAGGTATTTCGAGGAGAAGTGACGCAGAGTCGCGCGTCGAGGGCCGGCGGGATTTCGCCACGAATCGCTGAGACGGGTGACTAGCCATGGACATCATCCACGCGACGCCGATGACCTTCGGCTACCTGACCTGGCCGCTGCGCCCGCCGCAGCTGACCATGGTCCTCATCGTCAAGGCGACGTTCGACATCCAGAAGGACGGCGCCGCCACGATGGCCGAGTCGCAGCGCCAGTGCCACGGGCCCGTCTACTTCGACGACGACACCGAGGCGAGCCTGCGCCTCGACTCGGACTTCGCGCTGCTCAAGCGCTCCGGCGAGTGCCTGCTCGCGGGGACCTGTCACCCGCCGGCGCCCACCGGCGTGTCCGTGGTGCGCCTGCGCGTCGGCGACGTGGAGAAGCGGATCGGCGTGTTCGGCGACCGGCGCTGGAAGCGGGGGATGCTCGGCCGCAAGCCGAGCGAGCCCGAGCCGTTCGAGTCGATGCCGCTGCGGTGGGAGCGCGCGTTCGGGGGCCCGGGCGTCGAGGCCAACCCGCTCGGCCGCGGCGCGGCGCCGGTAGAGGGTGAGGACGGCGAGCGACTTCACCCGCTGCCCAACCTCGAGGATCCCGCGCACCCGGTGACCGGGCCGGGCGATCGACCCACGCCGTGGGGCGCCTTCCCGATCCCGCCGACGTGGCGCGGCCGCCTGCGCCACGCGGGGACCTACGACGCCAAGTGGGCCGAGGAGCGCTTCCCGCACCTCGCGACCGACTTCGACCCGGCCTTCTACTACGCGGCGCCGCCCGACCAGCGGCTCGCGCAGGGATATTGGAAGGGTGACGAGGAGATCACGCTGCAGAACCTCGTCGCCGGCCAGCCCGAGGTGAAGACGACGCTCCCCGGCGTCCGCCCGCGGGGCTTCCTCGACCGGGCCGGGCACCTGCAGGAGGTCCCGCTCGTGCTCGACACCATCGCGGTGGACGCCGACGCGGGGCAGATCCTGTGCACGTGGCGCGGCGCGGTCGACGTCGGCGACCCGCGGCTGAGCGACGTCGAGCACCTGTTCTTGATGGACCAGCCGATCACCGAGCGCCGCTCGGTGAAGAGCTGCCGCCGCCTCATGCGCTCGCACCTGCGGCTCGAGCACCTGATCAACTCCGGGTTCGAGCCGAAGACGCCCGGCGAGGAGGAGCAGCAGACGCTCGCGCTGCAGCGCCTGCAGAAGACGTTCGCCGGCGACCCGCGCATGGCCGCGCTGCTCCAGTCGGCGACCGGGGTGGTCGACGCGACCATCATGGAGAACCCGCTCGAAGACGCGTCGGAGGGCGCGGCGCCCGAGCCGCCGCCGGTCATCGAGCCGGTCGACGCCGACGCCGAGCTCGCCGACCTGAAGGCGCAGATGCTCGAGGCCGGGATCGACATGGACGCGGCGCCCCAGGGCGCGCCGCCGCCGCCGACCGACCAGGCGCTCGACATCGAGGCGATCGAGAAGGCGTTCGCCGACGCCGGGCACGAGGTCCCCGAGGAGGTGCGCGAGACGCTCGCGCTGGTGGCCGAGGTCGAGGACCTGCGCAACGCGCGGCCGGCCGACGAGGAGCCGCTGATGGAGCTGGGCACCCGCGAGGAGCTCCTCCTCTGCTTCGCCGAGGGCAAGCCGCTCGAGGGCGACTTCTCGAACGTGGAGCTCGACGGGGAAGAGCTGCGCGGGCTCGACGCGACCGGGGCGCTGCTCGCGGGCGCGCGCTTCAAGGGGTGCGTGCTCGACGGCGCGGTGTTCGGGCGTGCCGTGCTCACCGACGCGACCTTCGAGGACGCGGACCTGCGCGGGGCGGACTTCACCGAGGCCGACGTCACGCGCGCGCGCTTCGACCGCGCCAAGCTCAACGGCGCCACGTTCGACGACGCGACCGCCGAGGACGCGGTGTTCGTCGCCGCCGACCTGTCCAAGGCGAGCCTCGTGGGCGTCGAGGCGAGCCGCGCGAACCTGGAGGGGGCCAAGCTCGTCGGGGTGAAGGCCGACGAGGCGGAGCTGAGCCGCGCCAACCTCACGCGGGTGGACGCGCACGAGGCGAGCTTCGTCGACGCGCGGCTCGGCGGCGCGGTCTGCGTCGAGGCCAACTTCGAAAAGGCCGACCTCACCAAGCTCCGCGCCGGGTTCGGCGCGCGCTTCGATCGATCGCTGATGCGCGGCGTGAAGGGGGAGGGCGCGCGGTTCTTCGGCGCCTCGCTGGCCGAGGTGAACCTGTCGCTGTCGACGCTCGACAAGGCCGACTTCACCCAGGCGCAGCTCACCGGCGCGAGCCTGGCGGGCTGCTCGCTCGTCAAGAGCCGGTTCATCGGCGCGTCGCTGGTCCGCGCCGAGTTGATCAAGTGCGACCTGATGAAGGCCAAGCTCCTCGACGCGAACCTCGAGCACGCGGACCTGCGCGGCAGCAGCTTCTTCTCGGCGGAGCTGTTCCGGGCGCGACTCGGCTCGGCGCAGCTCGAGCTCGCCGACTTCACCGGGACCAAGCTGGAGGGCACCGAGCCGTGAGCCGCGCCACCCTCGATGGCCCCGACGCCGTGCAGGCGCAGATTGACGAGAAGACCTCGGTCGTCGACGCCGAGCTCACCGACGTGACGCTCGACGGGATGAACCTGTCGCAGATCGTGCTGCGCGGAGTGCGGTTCACGCGGTGCAGCCTGCGCGACGTGAACCTCCGCGGGACCGTGATGCACGACGTCACGTTCGACGACTGCGACCTGGAGAACGCCGATCTGTGCGAGGTGATCCTCGCCGAGGACTGCTTCTTCGGGCCCGGGACTCGGCTCACCGGCGCCAAGTGCATCGGCCTGAGCGCGGACGGGCTCGACCTGTCGTTCTGCACGTTGGGGATGCTCGACCTGCGCGGCGCCTCGCTCGCCGACGGAGTGCTCGCGGGGACCGAGCTGGGCGAGGCGTGGCTCGACGGGGCGGAGCTGACGGGCGCGGACCTGTCGGGGGTGAGCCTCGCGAAGGCCAAGCTCGTCTCGGTGACGCTCGAAGACGCCGACCTCGAGGACGCCGACCTCGTGAACGCCGACCTCACCCACGCGTGGCTCGCCGGCGCGCGGCTCGCCGGCGCGAACCTGCGTCGCGCGAAGCTGATCGGGGCGGACCTGAGCGGCGTGGACCTGACCGGGCTCGCGCGCGCTCCGCAGAACCTGCGGCAAGCCAAGCTGCGGGGCAGCGACCTGTCGGGGCTCGACCTGGCGCGGGCCAACCTCGAGGACGCCGAGCTCGCCGGCGCGACCCTGAACGGGACGTCGCTGGAGCGCGCGTCGCTCGTGAAGGTGAAGGCGCGGGGCGCGACGCTGACCGGCGCGAACCTGCGCAACGCGACGCTGACCGACGCGGATCTGCGCGACGCCGACCTGACCGGCGCGGACCTGCGCCACGCGACGCTCGAGGGGGCGGACCTGACCGGCGCCACGCTGGCCGACGCGAAGCTCGAGGGCGCGCAGCTCGCCGGGGCGACGCTGGGGGACCTCGATCTGTCTGCCGGCGGCTTCTCGACCGCGGGGCTCGCGCAGACGTCGTTCGCGGGCTGCCGGCTCGCCGGCGTGTCGTTCGCCGGCGCGGACCTGTCCGGCTGCGACTTCGTCGGGGCGGACCTGACCGGCTGCGACTTCTCCGACGCGACGCTCGAGGGGGCCGACCTGAGCGAGGCCGACGCGGCCGGGGCGCGCTTCGTCGGCGCGCAGATGCGCGACGTGATCGCCGTCGGCGCGAAGCTGACGGGCGCCGACCTGAGCCGCGCCTCGCTCTCGCGCGGGAACCTGAAGGGCGCCGTGCTCGAGGGCGCGAAGATGGTGGCGGCGAAGCTGCCCATCGCGACGCTCGACGGGTGCGACCTGCGCGGCGTGACGCTGACCGGGGCCGACTTCGACCACGCCTCGCTGAGGGGCGCGAACGCCGAGGGCGCCGACCTGCGCAGCGTGAACCTCGCCGACGCCGATCTGTCGGAGGCGAACCTCTCGAAGGCGGACGTGCGCGAGACCGACCTGACCAAGGTCAAGCTCGCCGGCGCGACGCTGCGCGAGGCGAAGCTCGGCGGCGCGCGGTTGTTCTCCGCGGTGCTGACCGACGCCGACCTGACCGACGCCGACTTCGCCGGCGCCGACCTGCGCAAGGCGCAGCTCACGCGCGCGGTCGCGTCCGGCGCGCGGTTCCTCCTCGCGCGCCTGACCCACGCGCAGCTCGCCGAGGCCGATCTGCGCAAAGCGAATTTCGACCACGCGCACCTCGATCACGCGCGACTCGACCACGCGCGCGCCGAGCTCGCGGACTTCACCGACGCGAGCCTGCGCGCCGCGTCCCTGCACCGCCTCGCCGACGACGGGGCCATCTTCGAGCACGCCGATCTGGCCGACTGCAAGCGCACCGATCCCGCGCGCGCGGCGGCCGAGGACTTCGAACCCGGATGAACCCCATGCGACCCGCCGAAGAGCTCTCCGACCCCCGCGGCCCCGACATCGGGCCAGGCACCGTGCTCGCCGTCCACGGCCGCCAAGCCGTGGTCCGGCTCGAAGACGGCGGCGAGTCCGTCTCCGCGACCTTGAGCGTCGGCGCCGATCCGCTGCCCGGCGATCGGCTCCTGGTGGCGCGCGGGGCGTCGGGCGCCTGGGTCCTCGCGGTGCTCGGCGCGATCCGACCCGCGCCGCTGGTCGCCGACGACGGCGCCGAGGCGCGGCTCGAGGGCGGCGCGCTCACGGTGCGCGACCCCGCCGGCCGGCTGCTCTTCGAGCACCGCCCCGACGAGGGGGTCAGCGTGGTCCACGCGCCCTACGGGGACCTGCGGCTGTCGGCGCCGCGCGGCAGCGTGTCGATCGACGCCAAGCGCGACGTGACCCTGCGCGCGGGGCGCACCGCGTCGGTCGGCCGCAGCGACGACGAGGCGCTGACCTTCGAACGGCGGGGCGCGCGCCTGAAGGCGCGGGTGCTCGAGGCGAGCGTCTCGGTCGCCCGGCTCGCGCTGATCGACACGACCTTCGCCGCGTCGAGGGTGACCGCGGCGGTCGAGACCGCGCGCCACCGCGTCGGCCTGCTCGAGACCACCGCCAAGCGCGTGGTCACCAAGGCCAAGACGAGCTTCACCGACGTCGAGGGCCTCGCCCAGACGCGGGTCGGCCGGCTGCGGCAGATCGCCGAGGGCAGCGCCCAGATCCTCGGCAAGACGATGCTCGTGAAGGCCGACGAGGACGTCGCGATCAAGGGCGAGAAGATCCACCTGGCCTGAGGGAGACGCACCGATGTTCATCTGCACCACCGACGGCGGCGACACCTTCGCGTTCCCCAACGTCTGCAACACGCCGAGCACGACCGGGACGATCACGATCCCGTACACGAGCTATGGCGCGTACTCGGACGCCGACTCGGACACGACCAGCGACAAGGTCACGATCGAGAACAAGGACACCTGCACCACCGACACCGAGATCTCGAGCACGAGCACCGACGAGGCCGGCACGAGCGGCGGCGTGATCAGCGGCGACAACGGCGACGTCGCCGCCCCGCTGATCGGCTCGATGAAGGTCTACATCGAGGGCAGCGCCGCGGTCCGCTTCCTCGATCCGGTCCAGAGCAACGGCGACAGCGCGAACAGCTATGGCGCGTGCATCTCACCGAGTCAGACGCTGGTCGCCGCGCTGAGCTAGCAGACTGCGGCGAAGATGCGCGTGATGGATCGGCGAGCGCGACGTCGTGTCCAGCGCGCCGGGCCGAGGGCGAAATGCTGAAGCATCTCGACCGAGCGACTGGCGTGCTGGGCGCGGCGTCCCGCCGCCGAGGCGCGCGCAGTCATCTTTGCCGCAGGCTGCTAGACTGCGGGCGTGTCCGATCCTCGCATCGGCCGAATGATCGCCGACCGTTACCAGCTCGAGGAGGTCCTCGGCAAAGGCGGCATGGGCGTCATCTACGGAGGGACCCACACGTGGACCGAGCGCCCGGTGGCGGTGAAGATCCTCCGCGACCAGTACGCGCAGGGGGAGTCGCTCAAGCGCTTCTTCCGGGAGGCGCGCACCGCGGCGGGGCTGCGCCACCCGAACGTCGTCGACGTGCTCGACATGGGCGAGGACGACGACGGCGCGGCGTTCATCGTGCTCGAGCGGCTCGAGGGCGAGTCCCTCGACGCGTTCATCAGCCGCGAGGGCACGGTGGCGCCGCAGGTCGCCCTGAAGATCATGCTGCCGGTGCTCGACGCGCTCGCCGCGGCGCACCTGAGGGGGATCCTGCACCGCGACCTGAAGCCGGCGAACATCTTCCTCGCCAAGGGCCACCGCGGCCACGAGATCCCCAAGCTCCTCGACTTCGGCGTGGCGAAGCTGCTCGAGGGCTCGACCGAGCTCAAGACGGTGACGGGCAGCGTGATGGGCACGCCCGGCTACGCGTCGCCCGAGCAGCTGCGCGGGCAGTCCGAGCTTGCCCCCGCGTCGGACGTGTGGGGCGTGGGCATCGTGCTCTACCGCATGCTGGCGGGGCGCCTCCCCTTCGAGCCGGACTCGAACATCCCCGCGTGGGTGATGAAGATCGTCGGTCAGCCGGCGCCGCGCCTCGAGGAGGTCGCGCCGGACGTGCCGAAGGCGCTGTGCGAGGCGGTCCACGGCGCGCTCACGCTCGACGTCGAGGAGCGCACCCCGAACATGCCGGCGTTCATCGGCGCGCTGTTGAAGGCCGCCGCGGCCGAGGGCCTCGACGTGCCCGATCCGCGCCAGAGCTTGCCGCCCGGCGCCATGTAGGCGGTGTAGGGCGGTGAGGGACGGCAGGCGGCGCCAGGTGTGTCAGACTTCGTCCATGCGCCACGTGTCGACCCTCGTCGCTCTGGCCGCGCTTGCCTTCACCGCCTGCGGCACCACTGGAGGGGGGAGCTCTTCCCAGCCCTTCGGCGTCTTCGAAGAATTCCGCGAGGATGGGGCGCTGCGCCGCGTCCGCGGGCGATGGCAGCTGCGGGCCGCGGACACGCCGGTGCAGCGCGTCGACGACCTCCTCGAGGCGGACCGTACGCTCGCGGTGCTCCCCGAAGGCATCATGCGGGGCCCCGGTGAGCTCGTGGGGCGAGGCGGCAACACCGTCCGCTACCCGCTCGTCGCCGCGGGGCTCCCGATCGAGGGCGGCGAGGTCCGCGTGCACTTCGTCGAGTTCACCGCGATCGCGGTGACCACGCGCGTGCCCCGGAACCTCGCCGGCTCCAACATCCCCCGCTTCACGATGAGCCAGGCGATGGAGCTGGTGCGCAGCCGTGACTCGACGCTCGAGGTCCGCGGCGCGCCCGAGCTGCGCTGGCTCGCGCCGGGCATGCTCGTCGGCGAGGACACGCCGGCCGAGCTGCACTGGCGGATCGCGGCGGACGACCCGGTCGGGCACCTCCCGCGGGTGTTCTGGATCGACGCGGAGAGCGGCGAGCTGACCTGGGTCGAGCCGCTCGAGGCGAGCGTGGTCGAGCGCGAGGTGTGGGACTGTCACGGCGCGGCGAGCGAGCAGGTCTGCACGGAGATGGACGTCAACCAGACGTTCACCGTCGACGGCCCCAACTCCGCGGCGGGCACGCCGTCGGACGAGGCGCAGCGCGCCTACGACTACGCGCTCGGCGCCTGCGAGCGGATCGAGCGGACCTACTTCGACGACTCGGCGTGCGCGCCGCTGACGACGTTCGTGGACCTCGGCACGGCGCCCGGCTACACGGCGCACCAGGAGGGTCGGCTGTTCTTCGGGCCGGGGGCGCTGAGCTCGCTCGACGGCAAGGAGCTGTTCGAGCACGAGGTCGGGCACGCGCTGGCCCATCACCACGCCGACTTCACGCCGGCGCTCGAGCCCGGCGCGGTCGGCGAGTCGTTCGCCGACCTGTTCGCCATCTTCGGGAGGCGGCCGGCGATGGACTGGAACGTGCGCGGGTTCGAACGCGTGCTGCGCGACATCGACGACCCGGCCGCGACCTCGCACCCGAGCTCGTACTCGCGTCGCCTCCGCCTCGACGGCGCCATCCTGGCCGACGAGACCAACGACCACGGCGAGGTCCACGCCAACAGCGTCATCCTCAGCCACGGGGTGTGGATCGCGACGGTGCGCGGCGTGGAGGCCGGCCCGGCGATGTACCCGGGGATCGGCTTCGCGAAGATGGAGCAGATCGTCTACACGGCGATCACCGAGATGTCGGGGCGCTTCACGACGCTGCGCCAGGCGGCCGACGACCTCCTCACCGCGTGCATGCTCGAGGCGCAGGCCTCGCAGCTGAGCAGCGTCGAGTCGCTCGAGGACCACTGGTACATCACCGCGCACGACTGCGGGATCTTGCGCAACGCGTTCTTCGAGGTCGGGCTCATCGAGGACCCCGACTCGGACAACGACGGGTGGGGCGACTCGCAGGACAACTGCCCCGACGACGTCAACCCGCTGCAGCAGCAGACGGGCCCGGGGCGCAGCTGCCTGCCCATCCCGCCGCCCGAGGACATCCCCGACGCGGGCCCGGGCCTGCCCGAGGGGGGCGGCGAGCGCATGCCGTTCCCCACCGCGCCGCCGTCGGACCAGCTCCCGACCTGCCCGGCGATGATCGGCTTCAGCATGGCGGCGTTCCCGCCGGTGACCATCACGCTCGACGAGCAGACCCCGCCGTCGTGCGTGGACTGCCGCTCGGACGCGGGCGCGGGCTACTCGGTGGCCTGCCGCTACAGCGACACCGGCGGCGCGACCTATACGATCCAGATGCGCTGGCAGCCCTACGACCCGGCGCTCTATCGCGTGATCACGACCGCCCCGCCCGCGGGCCACATGCACTGCGGCGCGGCGGCCCGGCAGTTCGATCCGTCCGCGGGCGCGTCGGGCGGCACCGCGTCGAGCCACACCCATCAGGCGCAGGTGATCACCAACGAGCTGCCGTCGGCCGGCGCGCGGGACGAGGAGCGCAGCGTGCTCTACTTCCTGCTCGACGATCTCGAGATGGTCGCCGCCCCCTGCCCCTGACCCTCCCTTGTGACTCGCCGCGGG